>MAAC01018654.1_pt1 | contig 28017 bp, 21 predicted proteins | sample 1115981 | NCBI WGS metagenome assembly MAAC01 (sample SAMN04961126, study PRJNA320927) | seawater metagenome | isolation source: sample BD02T64 sea water enriched with oil for 64 days | place: USA:Gulf of Mexico | collected 2013-07-27
ATAGGTTTAAGATTTGTTAATGACTATTCGGGCAATGCCTAACTTTGTAAAATGTCACTATTTGATGCATTACCCACTAAAATGAACTTGCCGCTTCTACACGGTAAGGCTTGGTATGATTCCGGTTTTTTGAGCCATTCGGAACAAGAAAAACTCAAGAATCATTTATGGAAATCCTATCATTGGGAACAACCGGAACTCACCGTGTTTGGGAAATCTCATCCTATTCCACGATTGGCTGCTTGGATCGCCCATAAAGACGTAGGTTTCGATTATTCGGGTGTAAAACATGAGTTGCAAGCGTGGACAGAACCCTTATGGCAAATCAAACAAAAAATTGAAAGTGCCACTGGGGTAACGTATAATAGTGTGCTTTTAAATGCTTACCGAGATGGGCATGATAAAATGGGGTGGCATTCAGATAATGAAAAGTCGTTAGGACCAGACCCACTCATTGCGTCTTTAAACTTAGGGGTGGCTCGTAGGTTTGATTTGCGAAACATGAAAGATCCTACGGATGAGGTGAAGCTGCAAGTAGAATCCGGGAGTTTGCTTTTTATGGGACCCGGGATTCAAACGCATTACAAACATCAAGTACCCCAACAAAAACGCGTGCAGGGATTACGAATAAACGTGACCTTTAGGCAGGTATTTAGTGAAGTGTAAGTTTTTTTGTAATTTCACCCTACCTAAAATATACTTTACATACGATGAAACGTTACCTGATTACACTCTCACTCGTGACCTATTTTTTTACCGGAAATGCGCAAAACTGGAGCCTGGTTATGCCTAATGACACTTTGGTGTATGAAAGTGTAGCCCCAATGAACCCTTATTTACATACCGTCTGGGTAGATAGTATCATTTCAGATCGTTTGGGTGATGTCTATTATATGAATAGAATTGCTCCTGGTATTGTGATAGATACTCTCCCTTATGACACCACAAATACATGCGTCAAGGATAATTGGTTTGGTTCTAATATACTTGTTAGAGAGTTAACCAAACCTCAGTTTTGTGGGGCTAAGATTAGTCGTTTCACCGATAGGTGGGAGATTGATTACTCCAGTAGACGTTATGTGATTTTCCCGAAAGAGAATGTGGGAAGTATTTGGTTGTCAGATTCAATAAGTGGAGATTCTATGATGGTCTTAGCTGAGGGTTTTGAAACCATAAACCTTTTTGGAATTATGGACTCTGTAAAATCGTTCCAATTTCAAGGTGAAACCTTCAAATTAAGCAAGAATTATGGGTTTATTGATCAAATTCATTTAGGCTCAATGTATCCTGAAGAATATGAATTGGTAGGGGTACACAATAGATCATTAGGAGTTGTAATTCCTATGGGGGAAGATTTCTTTCATTACAATGTGGGAGATAAATTTTATCGGTTTGAGGGTAGTGTGAGTTCCGATGGTCCAAATGGGAGTTACTTTAAAAGAAAGGTGACAGAAAAATCGCAAGTGGGTGATACTTTGATATATGAGTATGGTAATTATGAAATAAAGTATTGGCCCAATATGAATCCGATGTTAAATGCTTTTCCTAACACCCTTTCAGAAGTACGGCCCATATTTATTGGCAATGGAGGGTTTGATAGTAGTTATTTGGAAACGCTTCTTGTGCAGGTCAATCTTTACCAAGATTATCACGGTGAGATGGTTAAATTTAACTCGGAAGGTGGAGGTTATTGTCTACAAGACACAGTTTTGTTAGAATATGAGATCACTGGGCCTTTTTGTGACTATACTACTGGGTTGGAACCTAGGTATGAAGGTTATAATTTCGGTTTGGACACATATATTAACAATCTTAATGGGTATGTAAAAGATGGCATAGTAGATGGAGATACCACTTTAAGCGTTAAAGAAACCATTGCTGATTCAGATTTCAAGATATATCCAAACCCAGTACTAAGCCAGTTGCATATAGAAATCAATTCGCAAGAACCGGTTACGGTGGGCGTGTATAATATGATCGGGCAATTATTGGATGAACAACAATTTTATAATGAAATTACTATGGATGTTACATCTTGGGGCAACTCACTTGTTCTTGTGGTTGTACGTAATCAAAATGGCAAAATTTTGACACGGAAAAAGGTGTCGGTGCAGTAATGAAATTTTCTAATCACCTATAATCTGCATTAAGTCATCATTAATATAAAACACTTGGTTACCTGCTTTTTTTGCGCGTAATATTTGGTATTTTTCCAGTTCACTCAGGTATTTAGTGAGCGTAGTACGAGATGTTTTACCCGTGATTTCACTCACTAAACCTGATTTAATGTAGGGTTGGGTAAAGATGGCCTCGTTTAACTCTTTGGTGTACCATTTTATGTTTTTTCGCCCATGGTTAAGTGTACTTTCCGTTTGCGAATTGATGCCTTGAATCATGGCGTTAGTTTGATTAGAAGTAGATTCAATGCCTTTTAGCATAAAAAGCACCCATGTTTTCCAATCGTTCCGTTGCGTGATACCACTTAGTCCGTCATAATAGTCGGCTTTATTTTCTAGAATGTACTTTGATAGATATAATGCGGGATGGGTGATCAAGCCTTTGTTGACCAATAATAATAGGTTAATGATTCTACCGGCTCTTCCATTGCCATCCGTAAATGGGTGAATGGCTTCTAATTGATAATGAGAAATACACATTTTTAGCAATGGATCAATAGGGTATTTATCATCGTCTTTTAGGTATTCCCACAGGTTTTCAAGAAGCGCTGGTACCCTTGCCCCGTTTGGTGGAGTGTAAATTGTTTCTCCTGGTTTGAACTCACTTTGACCTCTTTTAATAACCACCTTTGATTGCGGAGATCTAAAGCCTGCCGTTGTTTCTTTTATTTGTTGAAATATCTGTAATAAAAGGCTGCTGTCCATCTGCTTTCCGTTTTCAAGTTGTGCAAACCCTGCCCATAAGGCTTCTCTGTATTTCAGGACTTCTTTTGTGGACGGGTCAACCTTTTCTGGCGAAATATTGGAGGAGATAGCCTGGTACAATTCATCTTCGGTGGTGAAAATGTTTTCAATCTCTACCGATGTTTTTGCTTCTTGCATCGCAATGGTATTCACCAACATGTTCGGGTTGGGTAGGCGTAAGATGTTCCCGTCAAATCGAGCCAAAGCTCTGGCAGATTTTACCAGTTGATGTAATATTTCCGTGTCATTTTGTAGAGCATCCGCTTGGGGTAATAGCGGGATGTTGTTATACGGTTTGTTTCTGTCGTATTTCATGAGTGTTCATTTTAGGTGGTTAATTGAACATTTATCAAATATACGTCCAGTTATTGTATTATTCATCATCGAATGTTCAGTTTTAAGGTGCTTAGTGAACATTGCGCAAATCTATGTCCAGTTTTCACTCTTGAAATCATATAGCGTTCAATTTTCATGTGATTATTGAACATGAAATAAATATTCCTCTCCATTTGTTCTGAGAAAAAAGGAAGGAGTAGGTCAAAAAATTACTTTCCCACTTCCAAATATTTAGCTTCTTTAAAGAGGGTAACTTATTTATCTTTGCTCGCTTAATTTTTAGATAACAATAATGCGAACAAAAATCAAAGACCTGTTGGCCAGCCAAGGCACACAAGACGGAGTAACTATTAAAGGATGGGTACGTACCAAAAGAGGTAGCAAAAATGTATCGTTCATTGCGATGAATGATGGGTCCACCATTAATAATATTCAAGTGGTTGCTGATATGGCTAGTTTTGATGAAAGCATTCTGAAACGGATCACTACAGGTGCCTGTTTGAGCATTGTTGGAAATCTAATTGAAAGCCAAGGAGCCGGTCAAAGTTTTGAGGTAGAAGCGAAAGAAATTGAAATCCTAGGGGATGCGGCTACCGATGAGTATCCGTTGCAACCCAAGCGTCACTCGTTAGAGTTTTTAAGAGAGATTGCACATTTGCGTCCGCGTACCAACTATTTTTCAGCCGTATTGAGAATTAGAAATGCAGCTGCATTTGCCGTGCATGAGTATTTTAATCAAAAGGGTTTTGTATGGATGCATACGCCCATCATTACGGGTTCGGATGCCGAAGGTGCAGGGGAGATGTTTAAAGTCACCAACTTTGATATCAATGATGCGCCAAAAACAGAAGATGGAGAAGTAGATTTTTCGAAAGACTTTTTTGGAAAAGCGACTAACCTTACGGTTTCGGGTCAGCTAGAAGCAGAGTTGGGAGCTATGGCTTTGGGTGAAGTATATACTTTTGGTCCTACGTTTAGAGCCGAAAATTCTAATACTACGCGTCACTTAGCAGAGTTTTGGATGGTAGAGCCAGAAGTGGCATTCAATGATTTGGATGACAATATGGACTTGGCGGAGGATTTCTTGAAATCTGTGATTAAATCTATATTAGAGAAATGTGGAGATGATTTGACGTTCTTAAGCAAACGCCTAATTGAAGAAGAAAAAGTGAAGCCCGTGGCTGAGCGTTCGGATATGGAGTTGATTGAGAAATTAAAGTCTGTAGTGGATAATGATTTTGAACGTGTTTCCTATACCGAGGCCATTCAAATTCTACGAAACTGTAAACCCAATAAAAAGAAAAAATTCAATTACTTAATTGACGAGTGGGGAGCTGATTTACAATCCGAACACGAACGTTATTTGGTAGAGAAACACTTTAAAAAACCAGTCATTTTATTTGATTATCCCGCAAATATCAAGGCGTTCTATATGCGTGAAAACGAAGATGGAAAAACCGTAAGAGCCATGGATATTCTATTCCCTGGAATTGGAGAAATGGTAGGGGGCTCGCAACGGGAGGAACGTTACGATGTCTTGCTCAACAAAATCAAAACCATGGGTATTGAAGAAGAAGAATTAGCGTGGTATTTAGATACCCGTAAATTCGGAACGGCTCCTCATAGTGGGTTCGGTTTAGGTTTTGAACGTTTGATTTTATTCCTGACTGGAATGAGTAACATTAGAGATGTCATTCCTTTTCCACGTACCCCTGGAAACGCTGCGTTTTAAAGGGTAGATTCTAAATTATTAAAGAGCTACATGGTAACGAAACCTTGTGGCTCTTTTAACTGAACAATTCGTACATGACAGTCATTCAACCAGGTGGTATAAAAAATGTTCCGGATGGTTTTTCGGGAAAAGTAAAATGGGAAAGCCCATCCAATATTGCTTTGGTGAAATATTGGGGGAAAACAGGGAATCAAATTCCAGCCAATCCGTCCATTAGTTTTACTCTGAAGGAGAGTAAAACCAAAACGCAAATAGAATATACGAAGCGGAAAGAAATCAGTGATAAACCACACGTGCGTTTTTTCTTTGAAGGAAAGGAAGCGGGACAATTTGGTGAGAAAACATTTCTGTTCTTGAAAAAAGTAGACATTTATTTTCCGTTTTTAAGTGAACTGGAGTTAACCATCGATACCGAAAATACTTTTCCGCATTCGAGTGGAATTGCTTCTTCGGCTTCAGGTATGAGTGCTATGGCATTGGGTTTAATGAGTATCGAAAAGAAGTTGAACCCTGAAATGTCGGAGCATTACTTTTATCAAAAGGCATCCTTTATTGCACGTTTGGGTTCGGGCAGTGCGTGTCGGTCCGTTTATGGTGGTTTAACGACTTGGGGCGAAAGTTCTTTAAGTAACTCGAGTAACGAAATAGCGATTCCTTTAACAGATACCCATCCGGTATTTGATGATTTTCAAGACACTATATTATTGATTGAACGCGGTCAAAAAGAGGTGTCCAGTACGGTAGGTCACGGACTCATGCACACCAATCCATACGCCAAAACCAGATTTGCCCAAGCACAGGACAATACCACCCAATTAAATGAGATTCTAAAAAGTGGAAACTTGGAAGAGTTTGGTGCCTTGGTAGAAAGTGAAGCGCTTACCTTACATGGAATGATGATGACTTCTACCCCTTATTTTATGTTGATGAAACCCAATACAGTTGCGGTGATTCACGATTTATGGGCGTATAGAAAGGCGACTGGAAATCATGTGTATTTTACTTTAGATGCCGGAGCTAATGTGCATTTATTGTATTCAAAATCGGAGGCAGAACAAGTGCTTCAGTGGATTAAAAATGAGTTGATTGGGTATTGCGAGAACAAGATGTATATTTGCGATGCTGTAGGTCATGGGCCTCAGGCAATTTAGTATGATTAAAGAAGCACTCTTTCATTCAAAAATTTTACTCTTCGGAGAGTATGGAATCATTCAAGATTCTATGGGTTTATCCATTCCATATAAAGCATATATGGGAGAGTTAAAATATGGGGATAAAGACAGCCTAGTAGCCCAACAATCCAACGGGAATTTAGTGAAATTTCACCATCATTTGCAGGCCCTGGAAAACTCCAATGAACTTCCGGTTCCGCTTGATTTGGTGCGTTTTGGAAAGGATGTGAAAGATGGAATGCACTTTGATTCTACTATTCCCCAAGGGTATGGCGTGGGTAGTTCAGGTGCTTTGGTCGCTGCGATTTACGATAAATATGCCGTTGAAAAATTAGATCCAAACAACTCTCTTTCTTCCGAAGATATCCTGAAATTAAAAACCGCATTTGGTATCATTGAATCCTACTTTCACGGTAAAAGCTCTGGCGTGGATCCATTGATTTGTTACCTGAAATTGCCGGTTTTGATTAAGTCTAAAAGTGATGTCAATACCATTGGTATTCCAGCTGAAAAAGAAGGTATTGGAGCCATTTTCTTGATGAACACCGGAACGACCGGGGAAACGCAGGGTATGGTAAATATTTTTATGGAACGGATGAAACAAGAAGGTTTCCGTAACATGATCAAAAAGGACTTTAAGAAGTATAATGACCAATGTATTTCTGCTTTTTTAGAAGGAGAAACACAACCATTATTTGATAGTTTAAAGCACTTATCTTCCTTGGTACTCCAAAATTTCAAACCAATGATTCCATCTAATTTCCAACAATATTGGGAAGATGGATTAACCTCTAACGCTTATTACTTGAAACTTTGTGGCTCGGGTGGGGGTGGTTTTATTCTAGGTTTTACACGCGACTTTCCAAAAGCGCAAAAGATGCTTCAAGGTCAAAAACTCGAAGTAATCTATAAATTTTGAGCCCCCTCTTCAATAGACGGCAGCGGTATGCCATTTTTAAATCATGGTACCTTCTCACGCTAGTCAGATGGTACAGTATCTTAGTAATTATGATGGCCCAATACCTGTCGGCATTATTTTTATTAAATAAAGGAGGTAGTAAATTAGGACTGCTCTTAGATCCCCAATTACATATTTCCATTTTCGCTACTGCATTCATTATTGCCTCGGGTTTTATTATCAATAGCTTTTACGACCTAGAACGGGATACCATTAACCGTCCCGACCGAGTAGTCTTTAGTCGGTTGGTTAGCCAAACTACGTGTTTGAATTTTTACTTTTTCTTTAATACCGTTGGTGTAGTGATGAGTTTCTACGTAGGTAAACGGGTGATGCTCTTTAATTTTTTATTCAGTATCGCATTATGGTTTTACTCGCATAAACTCAAAAAGAAAGCCTTTTGGGGCGAATTATCAGCCGCCTTACTCAATATTGCTCCCTTCTTTGTAGTGGTTATTTATTACCGGATTTTTACGTTCGATATTTTCTTGTACCTCAGTTTTATTGGTTTGATGATTATTATTCGGGAAGTGATTAAAGATGTATTGTCTGAAAAAGGCGATCTTATTTTTGGCTACGAAACCCTTCCTATAAAAGTAGGGATGACGGCAACGAAACAAACCATTGCGTTGTTTATGCTTATGACCGTAATACCCTTTATTGTGTTGTTTAAATTACACGGAACCTCCTTGGTAATGGGGTACTTCTTTTTAGGAGAGCTGGTCATATTTATCAGTTTGTTTTTACTGAAAAATGCCACGAGTTTGAAGGATTACGAGCGATTAAATATGATATATAAGATCTTGACGATTGCGGGTGTATTGAGTATTCCTTTAGTGTAAGTGTTAGCGTACAAGATAGATTTCCCCATACAAAGTCACACTCTCGGATCGAATCCCAGTATTGTACCATAATTTATAGGAATATACCCCCGCTGCTGCATCCTTACCTCGGATAGTGCCATCCCAAGAATTTTGGATGTCGAAGGACTCAAAAATTTGTTTTCCCCATCGGTCAAAAATGGCCATTCTAAATTTCCGAATACCTTCCCCTTTAATCACAAAGTGGGTGTTTATATTATCGCCATTTCCGGGCGTAAATGCATTAGGGATATAGGGTTGAGTTTCGCACGGTTTAATAAGGAATTCGGTATAGGTTTCGCATAATCCTGGCGAGGTGATAGTAATGCTATAAAGACCCTTCTCCACAAAATCATGCGTGCTGTCTGTGCTGCCGGAACTCCATAAGTAGGAATGATTTTGAAAATCAAAGGATTTGGTCACCAATTCACCATAACAAATGATGGTATCGTTCCCCAAATCGGCTAGGATTGCTGTATCCACTGCCACCGTGAATGTATCATAAACAGAACCACAAATATTTCCTAAACCATAACTATATACTGAACTGGAATCAAAAATTCGTTGGTATAAATTAAATCCGTCCATCCACGCTATGGTATCACTAGTGGACGGGTTAATAGCTCGGGAAAAAGACAATCCCTCGCAAAAAAGAGTGTCGTTTATAACGGTAGTGATTTCTGGAATAGTGATTTCTGTAACCGTAATGGAATCCTTAAAGGTCCCGCATTTATTAGTGGCAGTGACCGAGTATAAACCGGAACCATAAATCGTTTTTACACTATCTGTACTTCCATCATTCCACAGCCAGATTGCATTTGTTGCCGGGGCGGTAACATTTAATGTATCACCCAAGCAAAGGTTAGTGTCTAGACCTAAAGAGAAAAATATAGGTATATGGTATGCCAGACTTATAGTGTCTCCGTTTTGGCCACATAAATTGGTGACTTTCACCCAATAAGTTCCATTGGTGTCCGCTAAAATACTGTTGGATTGATTACCTGTATTCCATAAAAAGGTGGAGCGACTCCAATGGGTACTTAAAGTTTGGAGGTTCGTAATACAGTAAATGCTATCCGGGCCTAGATAGGTTTGTGGTGCCGCATCGAAATCTACATTAAGGGTATCCGTATAGGAGCCACAGACATTGGTGACGGTTAAGCTGTAGGTGTAGATGTTTTGAATAAGCGTGCTGTCCTGTGTGCTTCCATTATTCCATGAATAGGAAGTTCCTAAAACATTGCTATAGGCCATGTAGGATTCTCCCGTGCAGAGAACCGTGTCTGATGGACCAATATCTACTAGTAAAACCGAGTCTAATTCAACGTTAATGGTATCTGAACTGGAACCACACATATTGGTGGTGGTGCCCCAGTAAGTGGTTTCTGAATTAGCTATGAGGAAGCCCGAAGTAGAACCTGTACTCCATAAATAACTGGCGCTTGCTGCCGACATCGTCAGAGGAAACGATGACCCATCACATAATACCGTGTCACTTGGAAAGCTGACTATCGGACTATTGAGTTCTTGAACATAACGGGAATCTGTATTGGTACAATTGCCTCTCGTGACTGTTACGAGATATAAACCACTACTGTATATATCAAGGGTAGATGTGGTATCGCCTGTAGACCAAATATAGGTAGAACCGATGGTGTCGGTAGCATTCAGTTGAATGGTGTCGCCTACACAAATAAGGGTATCAGGACCAATATCTGTAATGGGGTCAGGTAGAGCAGTCACCACAATAGTATCCCTATCTATACAACTAGGTCTAAAAGAAATATCGTCAATACCAAAATCATTTCCCCCACCGGCCGTATTTTGATTAGTAATACAAATGGAAACAGTCGTGTTCGTCCCCGAATTCCACGTCTGAAAATAGTTTTGCCAATTACAGGTTAAACTGCTTACATTATGATTGGGGCCTAAACTGGCTCCATTTACTGTAAAACTTAGGATTGCGGGACTTGATGATACTACGGAGGTAATCCATGCCGAAAAGTAATAATCGGTATTAGGACTGACCGTAATGGTTTGACACCAAACGGAAAGATTGGTGACCGAAGAACCATTCACAATTAAGTAGTTTCCAGTTCCTGTAGTATGATCAGTACAGTTGGGGAAGTTGTTATGGGTAAGGTTTGCATTTGTACTTATGGCATATTGACCCGAACCGGAAAGTAATCCCCAGCTTCCTCCTGTACCATAAATGTGACCGGTACTAAACCCCGTATTTCCAGCACTAAAATCACCGTTAGTCACCAAATTAGTGGTGCTCATCGCGGAGGCTTCACACCAATAGGTACCCGGGCTATTAATAGTAATTGTTCTAGCGGTTGAATTCGTACTCCATAAATAGGATAAATAACCAGTGGGTGCTGCCAAACCTACATTAGATCCGACACAAATAGATGTGTCATTTCCCAAATACGTGGTGTTTCCGTTACATTGAGAATAACTATTGTTGGAAATTACAAGGAGAATAATCGAAAATAGGAACACCAAGAATTCCCTTGGAAATTGTATTGTTTTTATCGATTTGGATATCCCCAATTGCATGCGGTAAATATAAATATTTAATTAGGATTTTAATGGATATGAAATGGAGATGGTAAGGGATTGCCATTCGGAATTCTTATTTTTGGATAAATCGATCGTATATGCAATTTAAAGGTACCATAAGTTCAAAACTACCACAGGTGGGAACGACCATTTTTTCGGTTATGTCTAAATTGGCTAATGAACACCAAGCGATCAACTTATCCCAAGGGTTCCCTGATTTCCCAATAGATCCCGAATTGATTTCCTTGGTGAATCAGCAAATGAAAGCGGGTTTCAATCAATACGCACCCATGCAAGGAGATATGGGTTTACGGGAACAAATTGTGGCGAAAGCGCAAACGTTATATGGGCAAGTTTATGATCCCGATACCGATATTACCATTACCGCAGGTGGAACCCAGGCCATTTTCACAGCCATTACCGCTTTGCTACGAGAAGGGGATGAGGTTGTAGTATTTACACCCGCCTATGATTGTTACATACCGGCTATCGAATTAACCGGTGCGAATCCGGTTTATGTGGAATTACATGCTCCCAATTATGCCATAGATTGGTCAGAGGTTCAAAAATTGGTCAATCATCATACCCGAATGATTATTATTAATACCCCTCATAATCCGAGTGGTACCATATGGAGTGAAGAAGATATGTTGGCGTTGGAAAAACTAACAAGAGGTACCGATATAGTGATTATTAGTGATGAGGTATATCAGCATATTATTTATGATGGGCAACCCCATCAAAGTGTCTCGAGATACCCCGAATTGGCTGAACGTAGTTTTTTGGTAGGGTCTTTTGGTAAAACCTTTCATGCAACGGGTTGGAAAATTGGATATGCGATGGCGCCCAAAGAACTCATGAAGGAATTTAATAAGGTGCATCAATTCGTCACTTTTGCCGTAAATAATCCTATTCAAAAAGGGCTGGCTGAGTATTTAAAAACGCCCGATCACTATTTGGAAGTAACCGCTTTGTTTCAGAGAAAACGGGACTTATTTATCGAGGCCATTACCGGATCGCGATTTACTTTTTCTCCCGCACAGGGAACCTATTTTCAGTTGTTAGATTTTTCAAATATTACGGATGAAAAAGATATTGATTTTGCCAAACGATTAACACGCGAAAAAAAGATAGCTAGTATTCCTATTTCTGGTTTTTATCAGAATGAAAATCAAGACTCTATGTTGCGATTTTGTTTTGCGAAACAAGATGATACCTTGTTGAAAGCAGCCGAAATAATACGTGGAATTTAAGCGAATTAAGTCGTGATAATTTTTAATTACCCTTATTTTCAAAAGTGGTTACTTGAACGTTTTTAAATGTAATTTTGCGGCCTCGTGCACGGATTAAATATACATATAAAAAGTTTCCTTATTTGGCGGTCTAGGAACATGTCAGATAAGAATTTTATCTACCTCCTAAGTATCGTTATTGGTATTATTAGTGGCTTGATCGGAGTGGTGTTGAAAAATGCCGTTCACTTAGTCGAGTTTTTATTAAAAACAGGAATTAGTCATGTTCATGATTACTTGTATTTCATATATCCAGCCGTAGGTATTTTCTTGGTCGTTGTGATTGCAAAATTGCTTATTCGAGACAAGGTAGGACATGGGATTCCAATTATGCTGTATGCGATCTCCAAAGGAAATGGAAATATTGGGAAGAAAGATATGTGGGCGTCTATTATTTCGGCCGGAATTACGGTTGGCTTTGGGGGCTCTGTTGGACTGGAAGGACCTACAGTGGCGACTTCGGGAGCGATAAGTTCCAATATTGGTCAATTACTTCGATTAGATTACAAAAAGAAAAAACTGCTTATTGGTGCCGCAGCATCGGGGGCTTTAGCCGGGATTTTTAACGCTCCCATTGCCGCTATTGTTTTTGCGGTAGAGGTAATTATGTTGGATTTAACCATTACCTCTTTGATTCCCTTATTGCTTTCTTCTGCTTCTGCAGCGGTTGTGTCTCGTTTATTATTGAGTAATGATTATCTATTTCACTTTAAAGGAATCGATGCATTTGAAGTGAAAGACGTGTTCTTCTATGTGCTGCTAGGTTTGTTTACTGGGATGCTTTCGGTGTTATTTACAAATACCTATTTCTTTACCGATAAATGGCTGAAGAAAATTGATAGCGCATATTTCCGGGCGATCATTGGGGGGATTGCGGTAGGGGCAATGATTTTTGTTTTTCCCCAATTATATGGAGAGGGATATGGAACCATTAATGCTCTAATTGCAGATGATCCCGTTAAAGCGCTTTCCGCTTTTAATATCGTTGATATTACAGATCAAGCCGTATTAGGGTTTATCCTGTTACTTTCCTTACCCATATTAAAAGCATTTGCAGCCTCTCTGACCCTAAACAGTGGTGGGGTTGGAGGTATTTTTGCACCTACCCTTTTTATTGGAAGTACAGGTGGATATATGTTTGGCCAGATTTTAACCAGTTTAGGCTTGGATAATGTATCTCGTAGTAATTTTACTTTAGTGGGAATGGCAGGGGCTATGGCTGGGATTCTACAAGCGCCATTAACGGCCATATTTTTAATTGCGGAAATTACAGGTGGATATACGCTATTCCTGCCCTTAATGGTAACGGCTGTTATCGCATTTATGTTTGCGAAGTATTTTACGCCATATAGTGTGTATACCAAGCAATTAGGTCAAGGTGGTCAGTTGATTACGCATCATAAAGATAGAGCGGTTCTTACTTTAATGAATTTAAGTAAAGAAATTGAAAAGAATTTTTTAACCGTAAATGCCTTCGATAAATTGGGTGATTTGGTTCAAATAGTTTCTCGTTCTTCTCGAAATTTATTTCCGGTAGTAGATGAAGAAAATGTCTTTCTGGGGGTGGTGAATTTGAATGATGTACGCGAAATTATGTTTGATCGTGAAAAGTATGATACGCTTTATGTACATGAGTTAATGACTCCTGCACCTGCGTTTATATTTGAAACAGATACCATGGAGCAGGTAATGCGTAAATTTGATCAGAGCGGTGCTTGGAATTTACCTGTTATTACGGATGACTCTAAATACATTGGGTTTGTATCGAAGTCAAAACTATTTTCTGCGTATCGAAAATTACTACGTGATTTCTACGAAGAGGGAGATTAATAGTTAAAGTCAAACTCTCTCACAATATAAGAAGGTATTGGAATTCCGTTAAAAGAAGCGGGCGTTAAAGGGGGGAATGCTTTGACTAAGTTAACGGCTATCTCATCTAACCCGAAACCGACCGATTTTAATACCACTATATCACTAATTAGCCCGATATGATCAATTTTGTACCGGACCAAAACACTGCCATCTACGTGATGATCTTGGTTTACGTTTAAATTGGATAGATTCTTTCGGATGTAATCTTTCTCTTCAAAGTTGCCGTTTTGAAATTTAGCCGGAATTAATTCGGGCCAATAACTATAGGGAATAGCACGTTGAACCTCAAACATACCTTCATTTCTGGCTACTGGACCATACCCTATATCTACGATTTCCATACCTGGAAATGGCGGATAAAAAAACAAGCGCTTTTGATGCGTTTCGCTTTTGGTATTATGAACACTTACCCATCCCTTTTCGGGCGATTTGTACCAATTGCTATCGAGGTAAGATTCACTTTCAAAACGCTCTTGGGTGTTAATTTCTCCATTGGTACTGTAATAAGTGAAATTTCCGCTTTTATTTCCATTCGAATAAGTAGACTGCTCCATCAGTTTTTTACTTTGGTAAGATTTAGTACTTCCATTCAAAAAACCATACTGGTAATGCGATTCCCAAATCAAATCGCCATACGAATCATACCTTTTCCAATGTCCATGTTGGTAACCGTCTTTGAAAAAACCTTCCATAAACTCTTTGGGAGCAGGCGTTAATCGATCCTTTACATAGGTGATGTTTGAATTCGGGGTGATGTCCAGTTCCCGTGTAATATTGTGGAATTTGGAGTATATTTTCCAATTACCCGATGGTTTACCATCCGTGAAATGTCCAATTCCACTTAATTTGGTTCCTAGGTCATAAATAAGCACACTGTCATTTTTAAGGCCATGCACATAATTGGTTTTCGAAAATAAATTCCCATTGATATAATACCTTTTCACCACCCCATTGCCATCTCTAAAGGTTACATTCTTTTTGGGTACTCCGCCTACAGAAAACCCTTTGTGAACTTGGGCTAATTGGTTGTTTTGGTAGGTATATGATTCCCAAATTAACCCATTGTCATGATAGGTTTGGAGCATCCCATTTCGTTTTCCGTTTTTAAGCTGTTGGTAGTGAAATATAGAATAGTTCTTGTAATAATACGATTGGTCTACTAAGGTGTCTTTCCCTATGTATTTGTAGGCATGATTTAAAGAAATGATGTCGCCTTGGTAATAGTGGATGCTTTGTTCTGGTAAACCCTGGGCATTATAAATAATATCTATGGCTTTGGAGTGGTTGTAATAATAACCTTGCCAATGACCAACGTTAATCCCCTTATTGTATTGGAATTTGGCTTGAACCTCCCCGTTTTCGCCCCAATAATGCCACTCACCATGCGGCTTACCCATGACATAACGTCCCTTCATTTTTTGCTGTCCGTTTTTATAAAAGGTCGTCCAAACCCCGTTCATGAGACCCTCTTTAACAGAGCCTCTTACCAGCGTTTTGTTTTTGTACACCACCAGATGTCGCCCATTTGCAATACTATCTGGAGTAGCGGAAACATCGGATAGAATATATAAGTCCTCGTTGATGATTATTTTAGTTTGAACCACAGTTTGCGCAGAAAGTGCTTGGCCTAGCAAAACCAGAAATAGAATAATTAGATGTTTCATTTGTTTTCTTTTGGAGGGTTGGACTCTGGGTTTTTTACCCCTAATTCTTGAGCCACAATTTCAGCAATTACGTTGTCCTCAAAATCTGGGCTAGGATCAAATATATCGTTTGGAAGTTTTCTTTCCGATTTGTTTTTCTTGTTGTTTATCAACGACCAAGTCATGATTAAACTGGTGGCTAGAATGACGTACAGCAGGATACCGTTTTCAAAAGCTGGAATATTGAATTCTTTGGGGATGGCAAAGAACAACAATACGGTAATTAACCCTCTTGGAGCAATAAGAACTTGCGGATGGATATCATTTCCTACAATAAGTTTTAGAGCCACCCAGCGCAAGCCAAAGGTGAGTACTAGGATGGCGGCACTCTGAAAGAAAACCGATATGCTTACCAGTTGGCTAAGGATAATGGTCGTCCCAAAAATGACGAAGAAAAAGGTGCGGACAATAAATGCCGATTCGATGGTGATCAATCTAAAGTCCGTTAGGATTTTGTCCGTGGCTTCAAAGTCTAAAAATGATTTTAAGGGACCTCTGAAAAATACTTTTGGGTTGTTTAAAACTAACCCAAATACTAAGATGATTAATAGGGAGGATAGGTGGTACATTTTACCAATGGAATACAGCAAAATTAAAACGCTAATAAGTAAAAATAGTTTTACGTTAGAGCTTAGTTTTTGGAAAATTAAAATGAGAATATAACTGGCCACTAACGATACCGCAATAGTTAATCCAACACTACTTGCTAAGGAAGCCCATAGGGAGGTGTTGGTGGTGGTATCGAATTGTTGGAGCATCAAATAGAAGAACGTAATTCCAAGAATATCGGAGAACGTACTTTCGTAAATCATAAATTCTCTCTTTTCTTCTATTAGTCCATGAACAGAGGGGAGTACGATGGCGCTACTTAGGATAGATAATGGAATAGCGTAGAGTAAGGAGCGTTCAAATCCCGCATCTAAAAAGAGGTTTAATACTCCGGCAATGGCGAAGGATGAACCTAATAGTCCTGCTAAAGCCACTAAAAAGGAGCGCCATAAAATGGGGAATTTTTCTCGTTCTAATTTTAAATCTAAAGCGGCTTCGAGTACAATCATTAGGAGCCCAACAATACCCAAAATTTCGAGTAAAGGCATTAAATCGCTTTTTAGGAAATGGAGGGATTCATCTACTTGATGAATGATAATTCCTAAAATAATAAGTAATAATACCGAGGGGATATTGGTTTTCTTGGAAACAAGATTGAACAGGTAAGAAAGAATGGTGATTAAAGAAATCGCGATAAGTAGATGGTATGGAGAAATTCCGTTCATGGGCACAAGATATAGAATTAGAGCTAAATTCTCAATTAAATATACCGTTCCTAGAGGGATATGAAATTACTGGGACTCTTCGAATTTCATTTTTATTTGATAGCCAATCTGTAAAAAGCTGGTTTCAAATAAGTAGTCTAATTTATCATCGTACGAAGAGGAACTTTGAGTGACTAATCCGCTATGGATCACCTTCCCCTCCAAGTTGATTATGGAGTAATGTACTTTTAAAATTCTGGGATAATTATCACTTTGAATGGCTATTTGATCCGTAGCCATTGGAATGACCATTTCATATTGATTTACAAATACAAAAGTAGTGGCGCCATATTTTTGATGCAATACGGAAAGAAACCCGGTGTTTAAAACTTGTATATTAGTGTATTGGGGATAGGTTTCTCGATGAGTCACAATCTGCCCGTTCTCCATATACGTGCCTTTTTTAGGTTCTGGTTTTGCTTCTTTTTTAGGAAGCTTTTTCTTCCATTTACTAAATGTCGTTTCTTTTTTCTTTGGTTCAGGTAAACGTTCGTACGAATAATTTATAGATTCGTATACAAAGTTCATATCCTCTTTATACGAAGAGGTGCTTTCAGGAATAACTCCGGAAGGCACGCTGTCGTTAAAGGCTACCGCTACTTGGTAAGCCAGTGTGGATAAAGTGGTATCTCGTAGTTCCGCAAATTCAATACCATTAGCAGTGATCATTTGGCGATCAAAAAAGGAATTGTATAACCGTGTACTGGCAGGGATTACCATCACATCCACTGTCATCGTATCCGAAGAGAGTTGTGCTCTTCGAGATTCCGTATGGTAGGTGTCCTCTTGTGCAAAAGAAGATAAAGTACCTACGAAGGCAATAAATAATAATCCCAGTTTTTTCATTACGATCCTAATAATTTTGAGATGGCATTCCAAACATCGTTCCCATTAGCGAATAGCATTAATCCTACCAAAAGAATAATACCGGCCATTTGTGCAATTTCCATGAATTTGTCACCCGGTTCCTTACCCGTAACCATTTCATATAATAAGAAAAGTACATGTCCACCGTCCAATGCAGGGATAGGAAGAATATTCATAAATGCTAATACAATAGATAGAAAAGCAGTTAAACTCCAGAAACGTTGCCAATCCCATTGGGCGGGAAATAAACTTCCAATCGTTCCAAATCCGCCAATTTGAGAAGCTCCTTCTTTAGAAAAAAGAAGTTTCATTTGACGTACATACTTGGTCAAGGTATTCTCTGCTTCTGTATATCCTGCAGGAATAGATCCAAAGAAGGTATAGGTCTTGGTATTGAAATTGAAGTACTCTAAAGGACTCCTGTTTCCTACTCCTACCTTACCGGCTTCTGAAATAGTAATTGGAAAACTGACGTTTTCGCCATTCCTTTTCACTTGCATATCTACCGTTTCTCCCTTGTGGGATTGAACAACCTTTACAAAATCAACGTAATATTGAACATACTCTCCATTGATCGAATAGAATTCATCTCCTTTTAAAATACCGGCCTTTTGGGCCGGAGAATCACGTAGAATAGTATCGGCAATAAACGGAATTCGTTCCGTAAACGGACTGTGTTCTTTTCGTGCTAAAAACTCTTGTTCAAAATCAATAGGTAGAAGGATGTCTTTCGTTTCTCCATTTCGTTTTACTTGAATGGTTTTGATTTCTTCATCCAATAACAATTCTAGGAAGATATCGTGATAGGTTACTTCATCCGAAATAGGCTCATGGTTTATAGCTATAATCTGATCCCCATTTTCAAATCCAATCTCCGTCATATACGGACTTACATCTACGCCATATTTGGCTTCGTTTGCAGGTAAGATGGTTTTTCCCCAAGTAAACAAAATCATAGAATAAATTAACCAACTTAATAGCACGTTAACCGTTACTCCGCCAATCATAACAATAAGACGTTGCCAAGCGGGTTTGCTTCTAAATTCGTAAGGTTTAGGATCCTGCTTCATTTGCTCCGTATCCATGGACTCATCAATCATCCCTGATAATTTCACGTAGCCACCTAGTGGAACCCAACCAATACCGTATTCGGTATCCCCTTTTTTATATTTAAATAGAGAGAACCAAGGATCAAAGAACAAGTAAAATTTCTCTACTCGAACTCCAAAAAGTTTTGCAGGGATAAAATGACCAAGTTCGTGTAATACAACTAGTATTGAAAGACTCATGATTAATCCCAGAGCCTTGATAAAAAATTCTTCCATTAATATTTTTAAAAAAATGTATGTCCCAAAGGTAGTTTTTTCCAATTCTTGGAAAGCAATCTTTGCGTTTTGGTTTTATGTCCCATTCAATCCTTCAAAAAGGAACCTTAGAATAGGACACGTTTCAGGCGAAAACCTAATTAGTTGGAGCTATCTTTTACAATAACATCATGGGCTCCCCCTTCAATAATACTGGTGGATGACACCAAGGTAAGTTTAGAGTTCGTTTGTAATTCTTTAACTGTTGAAACCCCACAGCTACACATAGTAGATTTGATCTTTCCTATCGTGAGATCCAAATTGTCTTTTAATTTCCCGGCATAAGGAACGTAACTATCTACCCCTTCTTCAAATTTTAGGCTATTGTTACCCCCCATATCATAACGTTGCCAGTTTCTAGCACGGTTGGAACCTTCCCCCCAGTATTCTTTAACATAGTTACCACCCACCATTAATTTACGAGTTGGACTTTCATCAAAACGGGCAAAATATCGACCCATCATTAAAAAATCGGCCCCCATAGCTAATGCTAAAGTCATGTGGTAATCTTGAACAATTCCACCATCCGAACAAATGGGAATGTATTCCCCTGTTTGTGCAAAATACTCGTCTCTAGCTTCCGCTACTTCAATAATAGCAGTAGCTTGTCCACGACCAATCCCTTTTTGCTCACGGGTAATGCAAATAGACCCACCACCTACACCCACTTTGATAAAATCAGCGCCTGCTTTGGCTAAATACATAAAGCCTTCTCGATCTACCACGTTTCCAGCCCCAATAAATACGTTGCTGTGGTTTTCTTTGATGTAAGAAATCGTGTCTTTTTGCCATTCCGAAAAACCATCGGATGAATCAATACACAATAAATCCACTCCGGCTTCTACTAATGCAGGTACACGTTCTTTGTGATCTCTACTGTTGATCCCAGCCCCAACAATTAATCTTTTTTGAGAATCCAATACTTCGTTTGGATGCATTTTATGATTTTCGTAATCCTTACGGAATACAAAGTATTTTAAGTGTTCATTTTCATCTAGGATAGGTAAAGTGTTTAACTTATTTTCCCAAATAATATCGTTTGCTTCGTTCAAAGAAATCCCATCTTTTCCGGTAACGATATCGGAAATTGGAGTCATGAAGTCTTTTACTTTTTTACTGTATGCATCCGTTTTAGTTCGGTAATCACGTCCAGTAACTAATCCTAAAAATTTTCCGTTGGCCGTTCCATCTTCGGTCACTCCAATGTTTGAAAATCCAGTTTTGTTTTTTAATTCAATCACCTCCAATAAAGAAGCCTCTGGAGTGATGTTGGCCCTTGACGTTACAAATCCTGCTTTGTATTTCTTTACCGATTTTACCATTTCGGCTTGGGTTTCAATAGACTGAGAGCCGTAAATAAAAGAAACGCCCCCTTCTTTAGCTAAAGCGATACTCAAGCCATCGTCCGATACCGATTGCATAATTGCAGAAACAAAGGGTATGTTTATGGAAATTTTTGGTTCTTCTCCTTTCTTAAATTTAACAACAGGGGTCTGCAAATTTACGTTGTCAGGCGTGTGTTCTTTGGTGGTTAAACCAGGAATGATAAGGTATTCGTTAAAAGTCCTCGATACTTCGTTGATTATCTTTGCCATAGCTTTCGTTAAAAAAATTGCGCAAAAATAACTATTAATCATGGTAAAAACTACCGTTATCCACAGCTTTAGGTGACCGAATTCTTAATTTTTTGTAAAAAGGATTTGGCGCAAATTGTCAGCATTTTCTATTAAACTCAACTCCCCCGTGATACTCTTGCATTTACATGGAATAGAGCGGGAAGATTCCATGTGTTTTCTGGTCGGTATTTTAGCGTCATTCCCCTTGCTATATCGGTGGCCATTGGAAGAGTCGGAATAGGGATTACGTACATGGGATTTAAATGGGTGTTTTTGGGAGCTAATAATTGGCGCCTAATACGTTTAATTGACCATCATTAACCATCGGTTTGGTAGGTAAACCAAAAATGGGTGTATGCGATAGATCCTTAATGAGAACGGTGTTAGCATTTTATCTTAAACGTCATTGGGTTTTTATTTTAGAGTTTTCACGCTGCGAAAATCCAAGTAATAAAGTAGGTCTTAGTCCTCTTTTGTTTTTACCATGGGTAATGAAGAAGAGGGACGGGTATTGATTTTTAGTTTGACACGCTTGTTTTTTGGTGATTTAATCATGTAGTATTCTGGGTGATACATCTGTAATTGGATAATGTCCGCAGGAGTTACTTCCGATGGGTTGATGTTTTCTTTAAAGCCGTTTCCGGCTAAATATCCTTCCATTACCAATTCGGAACAAAAGTGTTTTCGATCATTTCTTTTTATCCACGTTAGTTTTAATCCTACTTCTTCCAATAGGTCTAGTCCAGATAAAATAAGCCCTTTGAAATCATACGTTTTACCTTGTTGAAGTACTAGATATTGGTACAGTTTTTCGGTGTCTAATTGTTCTCGGAATTCTTCGTTTAATCGAATGATCCAAATATTGCCTCGGTAGTCGGGGAGACTTTTAGAAAGTTTGGTTAAGTGAACGCCATGTTTTTTTTTGTCTTTTAAATGAATAGTCGACTCAAAGAAATTGATTCGGCCTTTTGCATCAATAAGGATGGTTGCTAAATGGGAAGCTTTGCTTCGGGTTACCCATTTAATAAACCGAGAGAAAAGGTAAAAGCCACCAAACACAATAATATCACCCGTTTGAATATGAGATCGGATGTCTTGATAATCTACAATTTGAGGATGTGGAGCGCTGGTATTAGTCGGCATAAATTTGAAGTGTTGAGTTTAAAACGTTCCTATTTCGATGTTATGGGGAGAATAAAACCGAAATAGGAACGCTAAGATATGATCTTATATATTCAATATCATTTTCAAACTAAAATTTCGTCCCATATTAAAAACACCCGCTCTACCCGTTAATGGGTTGGTGGGCGCATATTTTAAACGGTTCAAGTGACTTTGATAACCCAAATCGGTTAAATTTTCAGCACTTAAATACAGTATCAAAAAGTCTGTTTTACCGTTCATTTTGATCTGTGTTCCGATTCCTGCGTTTAACAAAGTATATCCGGACGTAGCGGTCTCCGTTCCATAAGCGGAGAACACATTGTTTTGATCAAAGTAGTGGGTAATTCCAAATTTCACGTAAAAGTGATGCATGGACTTTCCTACCTTATCAAATATTGCTTTGATTTCACCTCGGTATTTGGGGGCTGGAATAAATGGCAAATAGGTCGCACTATCCGGTTGATTACTTTGTTTGGCTTGCACGTACGAAAACGTGTTTTCAATATGCAACCAATCGTATGGATGTGGATGAATATCTAGGAACACCTCCGCTCCCAAAAGTGTCGCGTTTCCTTGGGTAAACTGGAATGCAGGTGCTGGGTCACTGGGGTCTGGAATGGAATCGCCCCCGTTATTAGCCGCCATTTTTTCAGAAAATATATAGTTGGAAATAAAGTTGGCAAAGGGGGTGAGCTCAAAAGTAATGTGAGTCGTATTTAGGAAATAAGCCAAGTCTATTTGATGACTGATTTCCGGATTTAAAATGGCTGACCCATATTCATACCTGAACGATCCTTCATGTCGGCCATTGGAAGTTAACTCCGCTACATTAGGTGCTCTAAAACCTCTAGATACATTGAACTTCACGGTCGATTTTTGGGTGGCTTGATACGATACACCCAAACTCCCGGATACACTTGAATAGTGACGGCTTAAAGCTTCGAATTTTGTTTCCGTATGGGCGTTTGGCTCGTCCATTGGGTGTTCCAAGCTATCTAGATACAAAGCCGTAGTTTGGAGGGATCGGCTATCCACACGTAAGCCGCCAGCAAGGGTGAGTTTCCGGATGGTTTTTTGGGAAAACACAAATCCTCCAATATCAAAAAACGAATATTCAGGGATTAAAAACTCTTCGCCTTTGTTGGTATTGGATTGGTACATGCCATTTATACCCACGGAAGTTTCCCATCCTTTAATAGCCTGTAAGTTATATTTCAAATTGTAATTGACGGTATTCAAATCAAAGAATAGCTCTTTAGCATCTGGTTCTAGTACCTCTCCAAACTCTTTTCTTTTATTGTTCTGGTAACCGATATCCAAGTTTAATGTTCCCTTATTTAATAAAATGTAGTTATGGGATGAAACTCGTAAATGATTCACTTCTTGGTGTGGAAACCCGGTAGCGTATCCTTTTAAGTCATCCGTACCCGCGCTCACCTCTAAGATGCCGCCTTGGCCATCTGGTTTTTGGTAAAGGAAATGATCCAAACTATCCCGTTCCCCTTCCACCATGTTTAGAGTGGTATTAAATGTACTGAAGTGTAAATGAGAATACCCCCATTTTTTTTGAATCCCTACCATTCCGTTGGCGTTTAATTCTTTAAATCCAGAATTATGTACTTTACCATCGTACCGGTTTTGATAATTGCTCGCCAATTTATGGCTGAATCTACCTTCCCATTGCCAACCGTTTTTGTTACCCGCATGCGATAACGAATAGCCAATCAGGTTGTTGTTGCTTTGGTAATTACTGATGAGTTGGGTTCGGACCTCTCCGGCAGGAGGAGCTTGGGGTGACATAAAATGCAATACTCCGGCAATGCCATCTGAGCCATACATTAAACTCCCTGGACCTTTGATGATCTCAATACGTTCAATCGCGTATTGGTCAATTTCCAATCCGTGTTCATCTCCCCATTGTTGGCCTTCTTGACGAATACCATTGTATAAGGAGATTACTCTATTGTATCCCAATCCACGAATAGTAGGTTTTGAAATCCCAGCTCCTGTGGTGATTTGATCTATTCCTGGTACGTTTTTCAAGGCGTCAATCAGGTTGGTCGAGCTGTTTTCTCGGAGCGTTTTCATTTCTACAGGTTGAATGATTAGCGGGCTCTTTTTTAATTCGGTAGTTCGAGAAACACCTGTAATGACCACGTCATTTAATTCGGATACAGATTCCTCCAATACAAAATTTAAGGTGGTATCGTGGTAAATGGAGATACGATAGACCTCTTTTTTAAAGCCAATTAAATGGACCTCAAAAAGGAAGTTTCCGTTTGGTATATTGATAATTTCGAATGTCCCATCAGGTTGGGATATCGTTCCTGTTTTTAAATCTGGGATGTAAATATTTACACCGGGTAATAATTCCTGGGTGCGTGAATCAGTGATACTACCTGTTAATTTGTTTTGGGCATATACAGGCTGTATGGCAATTCCCCATACAAGCAATGCGTAAATGAAAATGTGTTTCATTTTAATCTTTTTTGAAATTTGAAAATGTCCAATACCGTGGTATCGGATTTATAAGGCGGAAAGATTAAACCGCTGGAGGACCTCTATTGGAAAGGGTAGAAGGAGTTTGAGCTAAGAATTTACGGGGGATAGGAATGAATGATTCCGAATAAAATGCGGCAGGGGTATGCCCTATCGTACCTGAAATATGATGGGGTGAAGTAATGTGTTTACTACATAACCAACACTCTTCATCGGCATCCGTGATATGGGAGTTGTGTGCGCAATTGTGATTTTGTTCCGCATAGTAAATAGTACGTTCACACGAATTGGCGGTTTGATAAGAAATGACCCCATGGGCATGATGGTCATGTACCACAAACGAAAAGGCAATCCCTAAAATGTACAGCATCAATGATACTAAACCTTTTAATGATATGTGTTTTCTGGTACCCATTTTAGAGGGGGCAAAACTAATAATAATACTAGGAAGGAGGAATTTGTATTGTTAGGATTATGTAAAAATAAAAAGGCCCGTAAAATAGTGTTTTACGGGCCTTGAAAATCTCTTTTTCTTCGAGCTTTAGTCAATAACAGTCACTAACTCCTCTCTAGATTTACGTACCTTGGGTAGATTCACTAACCAATCATTCGTTTCATCTCGGTAACCTAAAGTTAGCATTACGCTACTTCTTAATCCTTTTTCACGCAATCCTAAAATCTCATCTAAAGCCGCAGGATCAAAACCTTCAATGGGTGTGGTATCTACTTCTTCAAAAGCGGCTGCGATCATGGATTGAGAAAATGCGATGTAGGCCTGTTTGGCCGCATGATTGAAATTTACTTCCGGATCTCTTTTTGGGTAATTAGACAATAACATTTGACGGTAGTTTTCCCATCCTTCGTTTTTAAATCCGCGAATTTCATTTACCAAATCAAACATTTTATTAATTCGGTCTTCCGTATAGGTATCCCAGGCTGCAAAAACTAATAAATGAGAACAATCAGTCACTACGGATTGGTTCCATGCAATTGCTTTAATTTTTTCTTTGATTTCTGGATTGGTGATGACCATGATCTCAAAGGGTTGTAATCCACTAGAAGTAGGCGCTAATGAGGCTGCTTCGATAATGTTATCTACTTTCTCTGGAGCTACTTTTTGTCTGTTCATCGCTTTTGCAGCGTAACGCCATTTTAATTTATCTAATAATTCCATGGTTCCATTTTTTTGTATGTGTGTATATGAATTTGTCGTGTTGGATAGGAGTCTATTTCTTTACGTGTTGTTTTTGAACTCTCCATTGGGACCAAGCACCTGAGGCCCATATCGCCCATGCAATTAGTATGGGTTGGAAAAACAAGCGTCTCAAACGAGCGCCATCCGAATCTAATACCCCAAATGCATCTTCTCCGTCTAGGTATTGCGATACATTTCCTGGGAATACCAAAATGAAAAATAAAGCCATGGCCCATCCAAATTCTGCGCGTTTGTTTTTGAAGATTAGGAGTCCTAGACCTAATAGCATTTCTATTATTCCGGATATGATAACCACCACATCTTTACTCATGGGAATCCAATCTGGTACTTGGGCTTGAAAGTCTACTCGATTAAATGTGAGATGACTAAATCCTGCATAAATCATGAAGAGAGCCAATATGATTCTAAATATATTTTGGATTAATGTGGTTTTAATTTCGTGTTTCATTTCGGTATATTTTATATCGCCTACAATTATATCGTACACGATGCAAATATACGTTGATTATTGGAATCGCACTACTAATTAACGTTTGTTAATAAGGGGGAGGGGTTGTCTGTTTATTTAGGATTCGATAGGTAGGGTCCGTTTTTTTTATCGATTCGAAAATATTTTGATCCAATACGGGTGAAACGGATGGGCTAAAAGCAAGTTTAGTTCCTTGCCATAACAGCGCAGAATAGGAAGTTGGATACTGTTGGATCAATTGTGAAAATTGTGCTTGTTTCGATTCCATGTTAGAATCGGAACTTAGGCTGGATTGAAATAAGGAGGTAGTGATACCCCAGCCTATTCCAATAAGGAGATCTTCTTTGTCCGCAATGGGTGAAATAATTTCGGTTAATCTTTGCGGTTCATGTCCAAACTTGGTTCCTAACACCCAACCGGCTTTCTGATTTGGAGGAAGGGTTGAGGGTTCGTTAGTCGGTTCGATTAAGAGGATACTACCCATTACGCCTATGATAATGAAGGCAAATGAATACCAATATTTATGATTGGTATTGTGGATCCCAATAAGAACCATTAACCCAAATACCGGGAAAATATAGGTGAGATGACGGAATAAAATATAGTTACTGGAATCATTAGTCGTAAAAAATGGCGAGACTCCATAAATAAATAAGAACAGGAATAGGAGAGTCAATGCTAATTTGTGGCTGAGTTGCATTTTTTGTTCTTTATAGAGTTTAAAGAGTCCTACCGCTCCAACGAATGAAAATCCAATAAATAGAATTTTACTTAATAAATGAATAGTGGAAGAAGACGAAATGGTGGCTCCATTCGCTAAGGTGTTTCCTACTAAAGCCAAATGTTTCAGGGTGGAAAAACCCAATAAACGAAAGTCTTCTCCACGAATTCCAGTTACCGAGAAATTAGTCAGCTGAAATCCAGGGTCAAATTGGTATCGAACCCATAGATGACTCCCTAAAATGCTCAGAAATGGGAGAAATAAGGATGTATATTTTACGGTATTTTTCTGATACAACCATACATATGCGATCGTTATTGGTATGAAAATAAAATTGGAATAAGAAAACCAAATGGCTAAGCCAAGAAAAAGGCTAAACTGGAATTGATATTTTCGTGAGTTTTTCCAAAAGTGAAGGAATGCTAAGAAAATGAAAGGGAAAATACTGGAAAGCGCATGCAGTCCAAAATTGACGGTGCCCCAAGGAATCATTATAGGATAAGCGAAGATGGTAAATATGCCAAATACGATGGAGATGCGTGATCCAAAAACCTTTTTGACGATACATATTTGGCAACAGCGAACCATAAAGTCTAATAAAAAAGCGGTGGTAGCTAAGGAATTGAAGGCGCTTAAACTGGCTATGGTTTTGGCTAGTAGGGTGATCAGTAAGGTTCCTCCTTCGTGAGGGTAATGGATGAGTTCAGAATAAGCAAAAGAGCCATGCTGCACCACAATTTCCCACGCAATATGATCTGCCGCAAGATTCCATGGCTCGTGAAAGTAGCCGTATAAATAGCGGACTACAGACCCCAAAATCCCCAGTGTTAGAATCCATAAGATTGAAAATGAAATGTGTCCCTTGGCCATTTCAACAAATATAGTATTTGGTTCCTTTGGGGAACGGAAAAGCATAAAAAGGTAAGTGTAGGGATTACCTGGTTTTTGTTACTTCTATCTTTCTATCAAAGGATTGAAATGTTTGTTTTCTTTGATTTACGATTATAAACGGGGGCTGATTTACCTCTAGGAATACCTCCTTCTAGTCGGTTTTCCTCTCGTATCTGGCAGCTCAAGCAAAAAGGCCCTCCTTCGGAGTGCTTTCTTTTTTTGTTTCCATCTCCATTCTCAAGTGGATTGAAATGTTTTTTTTCTTTGATTTACGATTATAAACGGGGGGTGAATTTCCTCCAGGAATACCTCCTTTTAGTCGGTTTTCCTCTCGTATCTGGCAACTCAAGCAAAAAGGCCCTCCATTGGAGTGCTATCTTTTTTTGTTTCCAGTTCTATTCTCAAGTGGATTGAAATGTTTGTTTTCTTTGATTTACGATTATAAACGGGGGGTGATTTTCCTCCAGGAATACCTCCTTCTAGTCG
>MAAC01018655.1_pt1 | contig 28003 bp, 10 predicted proteins | sample 1115981 | NCBI WGS metagenome assembly MAAC01 (sample SAMN04961126, study PRJNA320927) | seawater metagenome | isolation source: sample BD02T64 sea water enriched with oil for 64 days | place: USA:Gulf of Mexico | collected 2013-07-27
TATGCAATGGCGCTGGAGGAACACCTGATTTGAGAAATAGATTTGTAGTCGGTTCTGGAAGTACGTATTCCTCAGGAAGTACAGGAGGATCAACTACGCATTCACATACGGTAGACCCGGTAAGTACAAACACTAGTTCAAGTGGTTCTCACGCCCATACAGTGAATCCCGCAACATTTTACGCCAATATCGTAGGTGGTGGAACGGCTTCTGTTAATCCAAGTGCTGGATTCAACAGAATATCCGTTAATGTACCTTCTACAGGTACAACAGCACATAATGGGCACATACATACGGTAAACATTGCTTCGACACCGACAACAGCCGGCTCAAACCTGCCTCCGTATTATGCATTAGCGTACATTATTAAACTTTAATCCGTTTTGAAGTTTAATCTAAAATATATTTTCAGCATTAGCGCGGTATGGATGACATTCGGTCTGTCGGCCCAAGATTTATCTTCTTTGGGAACAAAGGATAGTTTGAGTGTATACCAAAAGGTAAAGAACAGTACCACTGTTCATGGTAATTTAGGAACGTCTTTTACAGCCTATAATGGATGGGGAGGGACTTCACGTAGAGATCCATATAATTATTCTCTTTCCGGTAATTTTTCGGTTAAAACACTGGATTTAGAATTACCATTTAGCTTTTACATTACCAATCAAAACTCGGACTTCAGACAACCATTTAACCAATTTGGGGTAAGTCCTAAATACAAAGGAGTAACAGGGCATCTAGGGTATAGAAGTATAAGTTGGTCGAGGTTTTCATTGGCAGGCCACACTTTTTTAGGGGTAGGAGTGGAAGCTAATCCAGGCATTTTCAGGTTGGGTTTTGTATATGGCAGATTCAGGCAAGCCATCGAACCAGGAGATAAAGACGGGTTGATTCCATCTTATAGAAGATTGGGGTATGCTTTTAAAGTTGGAGTTGGCGATGAAAAAGGATTCATTGACTTTATTATGTTACGAGGAAAGGATGAAACCAATTCAGTGTCTGGATTAATAGATTCGTCTGCCGTAACACCAGCCGAAAACTTAGTTTTTACTTTGGTGGGGCAACGTAAATTAAGCAAGGAGATTTCTTTAAACTTTGAAGTTGCTCGTTCGGCTTATACAGAAGATACCCGAGCTAACCCCACGGAAATTAACTCAGAAACAACGAGAATCTATGGGGGGTTAGGAAATATATTTACTCCAAAAACAAGTTCGTCTTACAACAACGCGTATTTATTTACCTTAAACTTTACGCCCAAGAAAGTGAAAACAGCGCTAAAGTATAGAAGGGTGGAAGGGTCATTCAAAACCATGGGCTCCTATTTCTTTAATAATGATTTGGAGGATATAACGGTAAATTTAGGAAGCTCATTCTTTAAAAGTAAAGTAACGTTTAGTGGATCTTTCGGAGTTCAACGAAACAACTTGAAAGAAACTGAGCTTACGCAAACGTTACGAACGATTGGGTCTGCAAATGTATTTTGGATGGCCAGTAAGAAGTTGAATTTTGGTTTGAATTTCTCCAATTATACCTCAACTCTTTCGGCAGTGCGAGATGTATTAACAGATAGTATTGAATTCTTTCAAGTAACTAATAATTATAATCTCACGTCAAATTACAATTTTGGAAAAGATGGTGTTAATCAATCCCTTTCATGGAATTTAGGATATCAATTAGCCAATGCTAGAAGTGAATACAATGTATCGGATGTGACCACATCTTTCAATAATGTTAATCTGAATTATCGTTACAAACGAAAATCGAGTACTTGGGGATTTAATGCCGGAATCAATTACACACAAATTAATAGTGTAGAAAACGAATTAATCAATCTAGGTCCAACCCTTGGCGTTAAGAAATACTTAAACCACAAGAAGGTTAAATTGAGTTTGGCTAATACCGTGCTTCAACAAATTGTAAATGGAGAAAAGCAAACCTTGGTCGACATTATCAAGTTTGGAGCAAATTATAGTCCATCGAAGAAACACACTGTTGGGTTAGTGGGTAATTATTTAATCAGAATTGCTCAAACAAACTTGGTGAATGATTTTTCTGAGATAAGAGGTACAGTAAGATATCAATATAGGTTTTAGAGAGAATGAGAAAAAGAATTAATATATTGAAATACAGCGGCTTGCTTTTGTTGGTGTTCATAATCCTTGGTAGTTTAACAACTAAGGCTCAAGTGATTCAGCCGGTTACTTCAAACTTTTTTATTCAACCCCCTTATTCTATTTATTTATCGAATTATTTTATTCAGGGAAATGAAAGAATGCAGCTAACCGCTGTATTTAATGACTTTAATGAAGTATCAATGGATGTTAAATTAAGAATTACCATTTCGGGAAATGGAATTAATTTGACGACAAAACCAAACTATTCAAACGGTTTAATTACTCTAAACCCGGGAGCTAATAGCATTGATGCGTCCATTTTATCTTCCTATTTTGACTTCAATAATTTTAATGTTAGTGGAATTGACCAAACTCAATTACTCCGATCTGGCGCTTTGCCAGAAGGGTTTTACAGCTTTGAAGTTGAATTTTTAGATTTTCAAACCGGACTAAAAATCTCCAATGTAGGGATGGCTTCTGCGCTATTGATTAAAAACATGCCACCCTTATTAACGTTGCCAAGTAACGAAAGTGCAACCCCCGTAATTAACCCTCAAAATATTTTGTTTCAATGGCAAACTATTTCAGATCCTAGCATAAATACGGCCTATGAATTAACGCTTGTTCAGGTGCCTGATGGCATTAATGCAAACGATGCAATTAATGGAACTGGAACCCCGATTTTAGATGCAGAAACGGTTAACGGTACCGTGTATAACTATGGTGCAACCAATGAGCAATTAATCTTAGGGTATAAATATGCGTGGAGAGTGCAGGCTTATGATGTGAATAATCTTTCCATTTTTGAAAACAACGGGTTAAGTGAAGTGTATGAATTCACGTACGGGTTTTCGCCAAATGGGCAGATAGAATTAACGCTTCCAGCGGATAGTGCCATTGTTCCTAAAAACAATCTCTACTTTCAATGGGGTGGACCTTCAAATGGGATTACGGGTACCGCAATTGAATATGATTTATTTGTAGTGGAAGTAAATGCCGGTCAAACATCGGAGCAGGCAATGTTAAGCAACCCCGAAGTTATTTTGGAAACTTCACCAGAACTATATTCTCTTTCAGGCTACAGTTATTCGCATTCCTCAGCATTGAAAGATGGACAAAAATATGCTTGGAAAGCAACCGCTACAGTGACTGATATTGAAGTGGCTACAAGTGGCGTTAGAACTTTTTCAACAGCACCCGATATTGAGACGATTTATATTGGTACCCATGAGTTGCTATTAACCCACCTAACGAACCCAAATCCACAGGCATTGGCAGGAACTGGAAATGTTAAATTTAACAATTCAGGTACGATGTTACCCGTGAGTTTTACGGATTTGGATGTGCGTAAAATTGCCGGTCGTTGGGCGTTACAATCGGGGGAGATTATTAACGACTTATCCAAGTCCATTACCATCGATTTACCAAACGGTATGGATACGGCCACTTTTGTTTCTACGAAAGTAAAATTGGGTAAATCAGGTTTGTTTTTGAATGGCGTATTAAAATATTATTTGCCGTTTGAAGCGGATAGTAGCTTTTTGACCACTCAGGCTGGATGGATGATTTATGACAGTTATCAATTGATCGGTAGTCTCCCATTATTTGCGGATAAAACCTATGAGCTTTCTGACCCAATGGGGTACAGTTTAAACCTGATAGCGCCATCTAGAATTGATATTGTAAACAATACGGCAGCTGTTTACTTGGATGGAAAGATGAGTTTGCCAACACAATTAGCAGATGCCGAAGGAAATAGAGTCGAAATAGCGTTCGCTCAGCGACAAGATTTAAACTCATTCACGCATTCGAATGCTAGTTTAACAAAGAATATTGAAATTGGTAGTGGTACCGGTTTTTTGATTCATCCTACAGCTTACCAACTTGATTTTGATAAACTTTCTTCCCCAACTCATAAAACGGATTCACCCGAATGGAATGGCTTGTATGTGACAGAATATGAATTAGTTCACAATTTTAAGAGTGATCATGCTTCCAAATTAGTAATAGTAAATAAGAAAACGACTCATACAAAATCAGCGGAGTTTGCTACCCTCACATTTGAAGGAATTGATTTGACGCTTACGGATGATTATTCCACATTAAATGAAACCAATTATGCAAATTTTAAAGGCTTGAATGGAGAGTTGAAGGCTTTGAATTTGACTGTAGAGAAAAGTACTTTGCTTAATTCTACATTACTCGGAACATCAAAATCTGCGGTAATTGGAACCTATGATTTTGAGTATCAAATCGCCTTAAGTGGCGATAGTGCTCAATACTCTAGTTTCTTATTTGACAATATAAAAGCAGCGGCAACAACGGTTAGCTTAAACCTACAATCCATTAATTTTACGAATGGAGATTTAATGGTTGCAGATGGAACCTTTTTGTTAGGCTCTTCAGATACCATTCCACTGCAATTTGCAGATATTAAATTATCAGCGGTCGGTAATGAATTAATAATTATCGATGGTGTGGCAGAACAGTCGTTGAGCAACTTCACCATTACCCGATCTAGTTTTGATTTAAATCCAACTAAAACGAAGATTGATAAAGAAGGAATTGGATTGTTTTTCATAGGCGAAAAATGGAACTTGCCCTTAGCCTCTGAAGATGGTGTTACAGAAATTCCATTGACAGAAAAATGGTTGAATTACGAAGGTTTTCAATTGAATGATACCCTATTTGCGACAGGAATAAGTTCTTTTGATTTGCTAGACCCCGCTGGATTTAGATTGTCTATTAATGATAAAGCCTATTTATTACTGAACGACAAAGCCACTTTCAGTTATACTGGAAATGTTCTGCTGCCTAAATTTGGTACGCAAACAACAGGAATAACGGTTCCATTCGTGAATTTGGGTTCGTTGGAAACCATCAATTACACATTTACGGATGCAGCTGAAATTATTTTATTGGATAAAATTGGATTTCTAGTAAAACCGAAAAAAATAAGCATTGATTTTAACGAAAGTGCAAGCCCTGGGGTGAAGAGCGGCTCCGCCTTTTGGAAAGGAGCATACTTTACAGAATTTGAAAATGTATTGACAACTGATTTAGGAGGAGATGGAACTTATATATTAAAAGAGGGTAAGAATATTCAGGTCACTTCAACTTCTACGAAGTACCTATACGTTGACAATAATGGTTTTACCTACAAAGTAAATGGCAGCGGTGCAACAGGTGCTGTTAAAGACAGTTTAAAATATCATGGCTTTAATGGAAAATTAGATGATTTTAATATTTTCATTGAAAACAGTAAATTTAAAAGTGGGGCGATTAACGGTTCACTGGTAGTTCCAATTATTAGTCAAACCACAAGTTATGCCTATAGCGCTAACTTAACCAATAGTGGATTTAATAATGCTGTTTTTGCATCTAATGGAATTCAAAATCAGAGTAAAACGTTTAATTCTGGTAAAGCACAAGAGGTAGTGATTACCGTTAATTCTGCCAATTTCCAGGATAATGGAGATATCAAATTTGACATTGGTCTGTCTTTTACAGATTATAAATTGGACATCCAGAGCATGGATGATTTTATTTATAATTCGGCAGGTAAGGTGGGGTTCGGTTCTTACAATGGAGCGCATGTTTTAAGCCACCAAGTTTCTGGAGATGTGGGTGGCGTTTTTCCTTTTGTAGCTTCTCACGTTAAGGCTAAAAAAGTAGGCGATGAGGTATATGGTTTTGAGGTAGATGGAGTCGTTACAGTGGCGGATAACCTTTCGGGGAAAGGGGGCGTAATTGAAGCGAGTTTTGTCTCTACGTTTTCAGATAACTTATCGGATGTTCAGTTAGTTAATTTTGTGAATATTAATTCTTCATTAACTTCTTTTCAATTAAATACTCCGGTAGCCATTGAATTAGGTCCAGTAACTTTTGAAGCGGATTTTAGTTATTTACAAGATGATCCAATCTACGGAAATAGCGTTCAAGCATTTCTTTCTTTAGATCTTAAAGTTCCAACCCCGTTTAACGCCATGGGGAAAATTGTGGTGGGAGAAAAAGAAGGCACAAATTATTGGTTTGCTCAAGTTGGTGCTGGAATTTTAGAAAATTTCCCAGCTGATTCGGCATTAAGAGTTCAACGAGACAAAGCGGCTGCCGATGCTGCGGCTAGTGCTGCCTCAATGCCTCCACCGCAAGGTCCAGGGAAGGCTGCTCCGGGCCAAAAGAAAAAGCTTAGTACTTTTAAAGGAATACCATTGGGGCCCGTATTCTTAACCTCTTTCGAGGGAAGAATTTATCATCACATGAATCACGTAGATGGCGGGAATATCTCGGATGCTGATTATGTTCCAGACGCAAATATTGAATTTGGATTCTTCGTTAAGATAGGAGCAGTGGATGCCACCACCAATGGCGGGGCATTTAGTGTAGATGGCTCTATTGAAGCAACTTTTAATTCAGCCGGATTAAATACACTTGCCATTGCAGCAGATGTGCTTGTTGGAAATTCAACGACCGATGGAGGAGGTGGGGAATCATCTGCATCCGCTATTCAAGTATCTGGAACCATGACCTTGAATATTCCTGAAGAGCGTTTTACGGCTACCATGGAAGCGGACATTTCGAATGAAAGCTTTTGTGCCGCAGGAACATTCTTTATTGATGTGAGTCCTACGATTTTCGAATTAAACGTAGGGACGGAGGATAATAAGATAAGAATTACTCCAGGATGTGCCGGCTGGGGAGGTGTTGGATATGTACTTATTGATACTTCTGAAATTGAAGTAGGGATTGGTGTTTCATTAACCGCAGAAGCTGGAACCGGTGAGCTAGGATGGGGCCCCGTAATTTTTGAAATTGACGCTTCCGTTGGGGTTGAAGGAGGTTTGATAGCTGCTTTGGAATACAATCCAGAAATTAAGTTCCTAAAAGCTGGGATTTATATAAGTGCTTGGGCAAGCATTGATGTGTCCTATGTTGTTTTTCTTGTTCCAGGTGAATTCAATTTAGCCACCGCTTCTTTAGCAGGAAACTTGACCGTGTATTTTGAGCCAGTAAAAAAATTGAAAGGAGACCTTACAGGTAGTTTAAGCATATTAGATGGCACGTTTGTATTCGATTTTGAATTGCCAATTAACGAAACATTGTAATGAGAAAGTTAGTATTCATATTATTTATTTTATCTGCTTTTAATGGGATTGCACAAGAAGGTAATATCTCCTTTTTTGGTAGAGCAGAAACAGCCGGAAAAGTGCATTTAAAATGGTTTAATGCGGTTTTATATTCTACGGAAGAATATACGATTGAACGAAAATCTAAAGGTGGCAATTTTGAGCCATTGAATGCAACTCCTATAACTTACGGAAATTCTACCAAGCCCACTAAACACAAATCGATTGCCTTAATTGCATTAGCGGATAGTATCCCTTATTTGCAGTTAACAGGTTTGGTGAAATTAACCGTATTCTTAAGCTTAACAACCGATAATGAGTTGGCCGAATATTTCGGAATGTACTACTTTGATGAAAGCGCTCCTTCTGGAATGGTTACCTATCAATTGAAAAACAAATCGGGGAAAGTAATCGCAACAACGGAGGTGGATGCTTCTAAAAAGGAAATTTTACCAGCGCCAATTAACTTTACAGCTACTCCAAAAAATAAGAAGGTTCTACTAAACCTGGAGGTAGAGAATAATCGTTTTTATGGCTATGATTTGGAGAGAAGTACTTCTGCTACGAGCGGATTTAAAACCTTGAGTAAAGAACCGTTTATAGCATCCACTACCGGGGAAGAGCCGTATTTCTATGAAGACCTAAGGTTAGAAAATGAAACCCCGTATTACTATCGAATTATTGGATATGATTACTTCGGTATGCGAAGTAGTTACACAAAAATTCTTTCGGCTATTCCAAGTGATCAGTCTGCGCCAAGAATGCCAGATTTAATGGAAGTGGAAAGCGGAGAAAAAAGTGTTTTATTGAATTGGCAAGTCTATGATGCAAAACGCATTTCTCATTTTAACTTATATAGAGCTTATAAATATGATAGGGAGTCCGGTTATACCAAAATTAATGCAGCTCCAATTTCGGTATCTACCACAAGTTATGAGGATTTTCCAACGGAAACGGGATTGTATTATTATAAATTAGAGGGCGTTGGAAATAATGGGAAAACCACATTGACCAAAAGTAATTTCGGGGAATTGAGAGATTTTACGCCTCCTGCAATTCCAACCGGATTAAAAATTTCTGCGGAAAGTGGAAAATTTAAATTGGAATGGAACCCGAATAAAGAAGCCGACTTTATGGGGTATTGGATATACCGAACAACGACTCCAAATTCCAAAATGTACACGTTAATTAATGCGAAACCGCAAACGAAAAATAGCTTTGAAGACGTGTTGCCCAAACAAGCAAAAAATGCGTTTCGATATTATGTATTGGCTATTGATAGCAATGAAAATATTTCGGAAAGGTCTGAAATTGTCATTGGGAAAATGCCCGATGTAATGGCGCCAGCTGCTCCATTTTTGAAATTTGTAAGAGTGGCTGATTCCACCATAAACTTAGAGTGGCAATCTGCTTTAACCGAAGATATTCAAAGCTTTAAAGTGCTGAGAGAAGTAAACGGTAAAGTAGACACCGTTGCTACTTTAGGAAATAACACGTTTAAGATAACAGATAAGCCCCCATTCAATACGTCCCTAAACTATACTGTTTTAGCAACCGATAGTAGCGGAAATGTCTCGGAGGCTTCAAATTCAATTTCTGCATTTGTAAAAAAGATTAAAGCGGTAGAAAAAGTGGCTGATTTTGAATTGACTTCGAATAGTGAGAATCCTAATGTCCATTTAAAATGGGAAGTAAAAAATGCGGCCGAATTGAAAGGGTTTATTGTCTATAGAACCCTAAAAGGTGCGAAATCTTGGATGCCAATTTCTTCGCTTTTGATAGAAGGAAACTATGAGGATTCGTCCGTTAAAAATAAGAAGAGTTACGAATATCAAATACGAACTTATGCTCAAAACGGGCAAGTATCCGTAAGTCCAACTAAATCAATATTAGTACAATAATGGAAAATAGAATTTTATCCATATTCATTTTATTGCTTGTAGGATTGGGTATTTCGCCTCTTCAACTTAACGCGCAATTTTTTAATAATGGTGCGCAAGTAACCATTGTAAATAATGGGGTTTTATATGTTGACGGTGATTTAATTAACCAACGAAGCAGTGGAGGAGTAGCTAATTTTTCTGCTGCTTTAGGAGCACAAATGGTCGTTACCGGTAACTTAATTAATAACAGTGGTACCGAGTTCTTCTTTTCTAGCGATAGTAGTTTGGTTATCATGAAAGGAAGTAGCTTACAATTAATTCAGGGAACCGATAGTGTTAACTTTTTCAGACTTCAAATTGCAAACACCTCAGATTCAATACGATTAGAACGCTCTATATCTGTCATTGACTCCCTATTGATGCAGAGTGGATATGTAAACTTGAATGGACAAGACATTAATTTAAATGCCACAGGCTCTTTAACCGGAGAAACAGCGAATACTTTCATTTTTGGAGATTCAGGTAAAATATTTTTACAACGCCCAATTCCCGCTAATTCAAGTCCAGAAAATATTGGAGGTCTAGGCGCTGCTATTCAATCCAATAGTAATTTAGGACTAACAACAATTACGCGTTCACACCAAGCGCAGAATGTAACAACTGTTACCACCGGATTTAGATATTTTGAGATCACCCCCTCTTTTGCAGTTACCGATCAGACTTTAGTATTTAACTATTTCGATCATGAACTAAATAACATTACAGAAAACGATTTACAGATATATCATTCGCTAGATTACGGGCAAAATTGGACCATTCAAAACGCAACAAAAAATACCGCCTTAAATACCTTAAGTAGCGTTACTTCACCATTTCCTGCACGGTTTACTATGGCAGAGGATGTGTGTAAATTAAATCCGTTAGTCGTTGATTTAGGAAATGATACGGTTCTTTGTACAGGGGATTCAATTACCTTAAATGCATTAAATCTGGGGTCTGATTTTAGCTGGAGCACCAATGAAACAACGCAAACCATTAAAGTGGTAGCGGGTAGTTATCTTGTAACGGTTACTTCCGCTATAGGCTGTACTGGAATAGATACTATTCTAATTAATCAATCCCCGCAACCCATCGTTCAAACTTCTAATGATTCTGTGGTTTGTTCAGGTGTATCGTTAACCATAGGCGACTTAAATGCACAGTTACCAAATTTAAATTCGTATGTATGGAATACAGGGGCAACGACACAAACCATTTCTGTAAATACGGTAACAGCTAGAGTGGATACCTTCATATACACCATCACAACTCCTGTAGGTTGTTCCATTACAGATTCCATACGCATAGAAATTAACGACCAACCTATTGTTAACTTAGGAAATGATACCGCTTTATGTCAAACGGAAATAGTGACGCTTAACGCTACAAATGCAGGTGCAACTTACGTGTGGAGTACAGGAGTAACAACTCCAACCATTCAAATTTACGCAACGTCTACTTATTCGGTTACTGTTGCAAATGGAATTTGTCAAGCCATTGATACGGTAGAGGTAATCAAGAGTAATCTAATTTCAAGCATTCAAAAAACGGACATTAACTGCTATGGAAGTACAAATGGAACGGCAGAAGTAACGGGTTTAAATGGTGTTCCAAGTTATACGTACGTGTGGAATAATAATGCGACTACAAAATCAATTACCAACTTAGCTACTGGAATTTATTTCGCAACAATTACAGATTCAATTGGGTGTACGATTGTCTCCGATACGATTACAATTTTAGAACCTACTGAAATTACCTTAAGTTTTGCATTAACCAATGAATCGTGTATTACCGGAAACGATGGCGCAATTGATTTAACGGCAACAGGAGGAACAGGAACCTTGAGTTTTAATTGGGACGGAAATAGTACGACAGAAGATCAAAATAATTTAACTGCCGGAATACATATCGTGACCGTTACCGATGGAAATAGTTGTACAAAAGTAGATTCCGTCACGATTATTCGACCAAATGGTTTTACCACCACACAAAATTTCACGAATATTTCGTGTAACGGAGCAAATGATGCAAGTGTAAATTATAGTTTATCCGGAGGAACTGCTCCATTTACTTTTGCATTCAGCAATAGCTCTGCTGATTCCATTCAATCCAACTTATCTGCAGGAACGTATACCGTTTTAATACAAGATGCCAACAATTGTAATTATCGAGATACCGTTACCGTTATTAATCCACCCGTAATTTTCAGTTCTTTACTAGGTACAAATTTGACTTGTTTTAATGATGGAAGTGGCGCAATTAACTTAATCCCAAGTGGCGGTACGGTTCCACTTACATTCAATTGGTCTACTTCTACAAGCGCATCTACCTTCGCTACAAGTGAGGATTTATCACATGTGAGTGCCGGAAATTATAAGGTAACAATCACGGACGGGAATGGGTGTATGAAATTAGACTCGCTTATTTTAACCGAGCCAATGGTACTAAGCTCAAGTTTAACCCCTCATGCGGTTTCTTGTAACGGAAGTTCAAATGGAAGCATAAGTTCTTCCGTAATAGGCGGTACACAACCGTATACTTATTTATGGTCGAACGGATGGACCACAAGTTCAATTTCTAATTTAAGTGCAGGTAATTACCGGGTAACTGTGAGTGATGTTAATGGGTGTCAGATATTAGATTCTACCGTTATTACGGAGCCTGCTGTTCTTGCAGTTACATTAGATAGTTCGTCTAGTGTAAGCTGCTTTGGTCTTGCAGATGGAAGTGTTTTTACCACAACATCAGGTGGAACAACTCCCTATACATTTAGTTGGAATAATTCGGCAACCACGGATGACATTTCAAATCTAATTCCAGGAAGCTATACATTGATGGTAACCGATGCATTTGGGTGTCAGGATTCTGTGAATTCAATAATTACAGAACCCATTCAATTAACTTCTTCCATCAGCGCAACAAATGTTTCGTGTAATTCAGGAACCGATGGAAACATTGACTTAACCACAAACGGAGGAACAACTCCTTATAACTATTTGTGGTCTACTTCTGGAACAACAGAAGATTTAAGTAGCGTTGTTGCGGGAAATTATAAAGTGACGATTACGGATGGAAATGGGTGTCAGAAATTAGATTCTGTTAGTATTACAGATCCTGCAGTAATTACTTTATCCATTACAGGTACGAATGTTAGTTGCTATAATGATACAAATGGAATGGCAGATTTAACGGTAACTGGCGGAACAACTCCTTACGCTTATTCGTGGTCTAACTCTGCAACAAATCAAGATATTTCGATGGTTTTGATTGGAAATTATTTGGTGACTGTAACCGATGCAAATAGTTGTTCTAAAATGGATTCCATTACAATAAGGCAACCGGATAGTTTGAGCATTTCGGCTCAAGTTTTAAACGTAACTTGCTTTGGAACGTTAACAGGAGCAATTGATTTAACCGTTACCGGTGGAACTTCTACGTATTCGTATATATGGAATAATGCAACTTCAACCGAAGACCTGTCCAATCTACAAGCCGGAGCTTATCAAGTTACCTTGACAGATTTGAATTCTTGTAGTAAAGTGGAATCGTTTACAATTACAGAAAACGCTGACTTATTGGTTTCAACTTCGGTTGCAAATTCAACGTGTAACCAATCGGATGGAAGTGCAATTGCAACGGCCTCGGGTGGAATAACACCCTATACTTATTTATGGTCTGGAAATGGGGTGACTACGCTAGCTAATCCAAGTTTAGCAGGAGGTAATTATACGGTAATTGTAACCGATGGGGTGGGTTGTCAGGATTCAGCTGTAGCTAGTATTGGGAATATATCTGGTCCTTCAATAACATTGGATAGCATTCATAATGTGAATTGTTTTGGAGATAGTTCTGGGTTTGTAAATGTGACCATTAGTGGAGGTGCCTCACCTTATATTTATGCTTGGAGTAATGGTGCCTCTACCAAAGATATTGGGATGCTACCGGCAGGAACGTACAATTTATATGTAACGGACAATACCAATTGTGTGGCCGTTCAAAGTTATACGATTACTCAAGGAGATTCTATTCAAATGGCTTTACTGGGAACTAATGTAGGTTGTTTCAATGCAATGAATGGAGGTATAACCTCCAACCCAATAGGCGGATCAGGTCCATTCACTTATTCTTGGTCGAATTTAAGTACTTCGCCAAATTTGAATAATCTAGATACCGGTCTTTACATTCTAACAATTCAAGACAGTTTAACATGTACAGCTTCGGACTCTGTTCAAATATCTCAACCGGATTCATTGCAAGTAAGTCTTGTCCTATCGGATGTTACGTGTAACGGATTACTGGATGGAAGTATTGACTTAATGGTAACAGGAGGAACAGGAACGTATACTTACAATTGGAGTACTTCAACTAACTCTGCAACCATCGGAATAACACAAGATATTTCAAATATGGCAGCGGCCAGGTACTTGGTTACCATCACCGATGGCAATACCTGTAGTCGTATTGATTCTGCTACAATAGGACAACCAATGCCACTTGTTTATACCGATTCCGTTACGCTAATAAATTGTGGGGGAGACAGCAGTGGGGCAGTTATTCTTACCGTTTCAGGGGGTACAATACCCTACACATATAATTGGGCGAGCGGAGAATCCACTGCGACAATTGATACGTTGAATATCGGAACTTATGCCGTTACCATTACGGATAATAATAGTTGTAGCTTGACTAATTCATATTTTATAACGCAACCTTTAGTATTTAGTTTATTCGTTTCATCTACAGATATTACGTGTAATGGTTTGGCCAATGGTACTGCTATCGCATCTACAACTGGAGGTTCAGGTCCAAAAACTTTTGCTTGGAGTACTTCGATAAGTGCAACAACCATAGCTACTACGGCATCGGTTTCCAGTTTATCAGTGGGTAGGTATTATGTTACTGCAACCGATAGTTTAGGTTGTTCTCAAATTGATTCGGTTGCTATTGTAGAACCCACATGGCTGACTTCAACACTTGATTCCACTAATCTAAGTTGTAACGGAGATTTTAGTGGAAGTACTGATTTGACGATTACTGGAGGAACAACTCCGTATACTTTTGCATGGAGTACTTCTACAAGCTCAGTAACCATTGCAATCACTGAAGATGTTTTAAATCTTGCCGCAGCCACATATTTGGTTACCATCACTGACGGGAACAATTGTCAAATCATAGATTCTACTTCCATAAATCAACCCGATACAATAGGGCTTTCTGCTTCCGTTCAGCAAGTGCTTTGTGCCACAGATTCAAGTGGAACAATTGCATTAACACTCACAGGAGGAACTCCGATTTATTCCTATGTCTGGTGGAATGGATCACTTACAGATTCCATATCGAACTTAATTGCAGCAACGTATTCTGTAACGGTAACGGATGTTAATTCGTGTTCAAAAACAGCTTCTTTTCAAATCACTGAACCAGCTGTTTTAAGCGTTTTATTAAATGCGTCATCCGTAAGCTGTGGCGGAGATTCAACTGGAACCATTACTTCGGTAGTTAACGGAGGGGTTGCACCTTATAGTTATGACTGGTCCAATGGAGAGGTTTCTAGCGCTATTCAAAATTTAATAGCCAGTACCTATTACGTGACCGTTTCAGATGCAAATGGGTGTCAATTAGTAGATACAGCGGATGTCAATCAAAATTCAATCGTTCAAGCTGCCATTTCAAAAACAAATATTTCTTGTCATGGAAGTGCAAATGGAACGTTAAATGTCACTGTTTCTGGGGGAAAAACACCTTACTCATATCTTTGGAATGACTTTTCAACTTCGCAAAATAGAAACAACTTAAATTCCGGAATTTATTTGCTTACCATTACCGATAACTTGGGTTGCTTCGTGGAGCTTTTCGATACCATTGTTGAACCTTCGGAAATCACAGTAGTGGCAGACACACATAATGTGAGCTGCTCAGGAGCAGGGAATGCTTCCATTAAACTGTCTATAAGTGGGGGAGTGGCCCCTTATTCTTACAATTGGAGTAACTCCTCCACTACAGATAGCATTGGGGGCTTAGCAGGAGGAACTTATTTAGTGACCATAACGGATCAGAACTCTTGTGCAACAACAAGATCTTATAACCTGACCAATCCGGATCCAATTCAATGGAACACAACGGTCGCAAACATTGGTTGTGGTAGTTCCGCAAATGGCGGTTCCATTCGTATAGCGGCAACTGGCGGAACAACTCCCTATACCTATACTTGGACTAACGGAGTAACTACCGCTTTCAATGACAGTTTAGGAGTTGGTAATTATTCGGTGACGTTATCCGATGCCTCCGGATGTGTATCAAGTGCTAATTTTACCATTCATTTGGAAGGGAATCCAATATTTGCTAGGTATTTAAGCGCAAGTTTTGCAACTTCTAATGATACCATAAGTTTTGTGAATTTATCCTACCCATCTCCAGCTGCTTATACATGGGACATGGGAGATAGTATTGTTTTGAATCAGACAAATGTGCTCCATTCTTACCAGTTTGTACAAACTTTTAATGGAGATTCCAGCTATTATGATGTACAACTTGTAGCCGATAATGGCACGTGTATAGATTCTGTGAATAAGCGAATTACCATTCTAAATGTACTGGCAAAGAGGGAGGGCTCTGGTGCTATTTCCAATTCAAGATATGAAGCACCGTTTATTGAGAAAGTGAGTTTATATCCGGTTCCTGTAAGTGATGTCTTGAATTATAAGTTGTTACTTGGGCTAGAAGACGAAATGACGGTTCATATTTATTCGCTTGATAGGAAGTTATTGAAAACGTATAGTTTAAGTAAAGCGAAAGAGCACGAAGGCACATTTGAAATTTCTGAACTTGCAACTGGGCTTTATATTATTACGTTTTATACGAGCACAGATCACCAATCCATTCGTTTTATAAAAATGTAATAGAAAATGTGTAGCCGTTTTTTGAGAGGAGGTGCAAGCAGCTTAGTAGAAGTAGGGTAAGTGCCGGATAGCTATGTTATTAACCGCTAAACTATTGGTTTTAGCGGAGCTTAGCCTTTTTAGGATTACATAACCTAAATCTTCCTAGCATGGATGCAATAGGATATTTTGGTATCACATAACCTGGAGCAAAAGTTATGGAGCAAACCCTTTTACCTTTTTAGATCCCCCGGAGTCTAAACCTCGGACGCCTTAATTTTAACGCGTGTTAGCTACCGTTATTTCTTAATTAATAGTAGAAAACCTTTATCTGGGTTAAATTGTATGATAACATTCTTTAGTTCAAATCTGTCCTCATTGACATATGGTATTGATAGCTTTTTAAGCTCTTCCTCTGAGTACATAAATACATTTTTTATCTCAAGTTGTTCACTTTTATATCCTCTCCCCTTTGGGCTACTAACGTCTTTCACTTTTCCACGTACTTGCCCAGAATCCAGATGGATAATTAGATATTTCGTATTCAATCTTCGGCCATAACTAAGATATAGAAGTGAATCATTGTAAAAATATGATTGGTGTAAATATGTCCATTTATGATATTGAAATTCACTTTGAATTGAATTACTATTTAGGTCAATAATGTAATTATGTGAGTGCTTATGCAATCCATCTTTGAGTGAAAATTCTAATAAAACTTTACAGGAATCTTCGCTTAATAAAGCGGAAAACAAATGTGATATATTAGAATTATCTAAATCTAGGGTTGTTGTTTCTTGATTCGATCGACTAGTATTTTGTCCAATGGAGGCCAGAGTAAGCATGAGCAAAATATTTATGAATATTACTTCTTTCATGGTAGGAATGGGTGCTATCGCTACCCTATTTCGGCAATAGCTCAGTACACGTATGGTAAGTGCCGGGTAACTTTATTAATACCGCTAAACTACTGATTTTTTCGGAGCTTAACCTTGCACTGAACCTAATTAAGATTGCGGAATCCTAATCCCCCGGGCATGGATGCAATAGGATGTTTTGGGATCAGATACTCACTGAGTAAAAATTATGGAGCAAACCCAACTACCTTTTTAGATCCCCCGGAGCCTAGACTATACGCGGCATTAACTATAGGGATTGTTACTCGCAGTTAATAATATACGGATATTAAAATAAAGATACTAACCATCGCTATCGACAAGGATTGCAATATGTAGAACATCCATTTACTGAAATGTTGTCCTCTATTCTTTTCAATAATTGTCAGACCCATATTCCCTATACTAAAGCCAGGTAGAGGTAGGAGATTTATAATCCCAATGAACATTGAGGTAAGCGCTAATATGGAAAAAAGGACGTGTAAATTCTCAATTTCTGATATTGCCTTAAAACCTCCAACTTGTCCTTCACTTGGAAAAATTAATCTGGTTACCTGATTCCACATGATACCAAAGGCTGAAGGTATATCGGAAAGTCCTTTAGGAACTTCGGTTAATTTCACTTCATCGAAACTACCACCGACATATTCATTCGGATACATAATTGCTTCCATAGGAATTGAATTATGGTTACTCCAAATTATAGGCTTATCAGATTCATTAATAGATAATTCCCTGGTTATTCCATTTTTTTCTACAAGGACTTTTACCTGACCCTCTGGCAAAATAAGCTCCACAATATTTCTTGAAACTCGTCCTAATTCATTTCCATTAATGGATATAATTTTGTCCCCATCTTCGAATCCAATAGATTGCAAGTTTTCACTAAACTTCAAACCATAAATAGCGTTTTTATTTTCTATGTATCTAGTCGTACTAGTTAAGGTGAAAATCGAAACTAGAATAAATGTAAATAGGAGGGTGGTAATTATTCCAGAAAGTTGAAACAGGCTGTATTTCCAACTGAATTTATTTCGTTCAGCTAAATAGTAATCTTTGAATATCCATTTCGGTGCAAGGTTGCCCAAAAAATGGATCAAAATTGAGATAAATATCATATGTTTTTATAGCGAATGTAAATTCTGAGTAACGTTACCCTACTTCGACAAAAGCTCAGCACACGTATAGTTTAGTGCCGGGTAGCTTAATTAATGCCGCTAAACTAATGATTTTTTGCGGAGCTTAGCCTTGCGCTGAGCCTAATTAAGATTATGGAATCCTAATCTCCCTGGCATGGATGTAATAGGATGTTTTGGTGTCGGATAACCCGTAACCTAGACTATACCCAGCATTAACTATAGGTGTTGTAATAGCTAGTTTTTATTTCGTACTAGGGTTATATGTCCCAATTGACGCAAAAATAGTGAGGTAAGTATTGCCCGAGATAAAGTCAAAATTCACGTCTCTTGCAACCTTGTTTATCTGTTTTGGAGTCATTTTATTAATTCCACCTAATTTATTCAAGTCATCTTCAATTTGATCATCTCACTCTAAACCTCCGTCTTTCCTTCTTTTTAAATCACTACGTGTTTTGCCTTTTAAATCATTATTCATAATAAAACTCTTTTTCATTGTTACGGTGAGAATATCGTTAGGTGTATCAATGAATATTTTCTGACTGTTGGATTTCTTTGAAGGTTTTGGTTACCGTCTTTTTATCTGTTGAAGGTTTCCAGATGATAAAACAAATAATAGAATTATTAAATATCTCGGATGGTGCTTTTTAATGACTGGAAATTAGGGAAATAGTGTAATGAATTGGATTGTATTTACATACAATTCTATATCTTTAAAACTCAAATGAAAATGAACAAATAACAAAGGGTATAGAATTAAATCAAACTGTTCAATTATGGGTCTTAAATTTTCTTTTGATGAAAAACAATTCGATCGTTTTTTTTCGTTTTATGTTTTGATAAACAGGGAATTAACGGTTGTCTCTTTGGGTAAATCACTCAGGAAATTGATTGGTTTTAAAAAAAACAGCTCCTTCCATCAGTTCTTTTTAATTCTTCCACCTCATACTGGTTTAAATTCATTTGATGATTTATTAGCCCTTCAAAATGAACTAGTAGTTTTGGAATTATCATCCATGCAAGAATTGAAATTTAAAGGACAGTTTGAATTTTTAAAAGATACGGATGAATTATTGTTTTTAGGTTCGCCCTGGTTTGGTTCGGTGAAGGAATTTAGAGAAAATAACCTTAAAATTGATGATTATGCTATTCATAATCCGCTTGTTGATTTATTACATGTACGGAACCCAGTTGAAGGTTCCAATATAAAATTAAAAGAACTTGCGACATTAAAGGAGCAAAAAAATGCGTTAAAGGGTATCAATTCTTTTATTGCCAATATGCTAAACCTCGTGATTATCGATGAAATAGTTTGGGCGATAATAGACTATGCTATAAGCCAATTCCACTTAGAAGATTGTGTTATTTATTTATTGGGTGAAAAAAACGTCCTTATTCAGAGAGCGGCTTATGGAAATAAGCGATTAGATGAACAAGAGATCCTCCATCCTATAAAAATTAAATTTGGACAAGGCATTGTTGGAAAAGCGGCAAGTACTGCTAAGCCAATAATAATCAATGATACTTCTAGGGTACCCGATTATATTGTGGATGATAAGATTAGATATTTAGAAATAGCCATACCCATCCTTGTAAATAGTGAAGTCATTGGGGTCATTTATTCGGAGTACAGTTCAAATTTTTTTTACAGTAAAGAGCATGTATCGAATTTTTTAACCATTGCGAATCTGACTGCAGTAAAAATTAAAAATGCTTTATTTCGGGAAAAACGTGACCAATTAGAAATAAAGCGTGATTTAGATAGGAAAAAGTATGTGAATCTTGTCGAAAATGCTAGTGCTCACATATATGAATTAAATTACAAAGGTTATTTTACCTATGCAAATCCTAACATCGTTAGGCTGTCTGGCTATTCATTAGAGGAGCTGAAAAAAAAGCATTATTTGGATTTGGTCGAAGAAAGTTTCAAAGATAAATTGCAAGCGATTTACAAAAAACAATTCGATCTAAAAAAATCAGAAATCTACATGGAACATCCTGTAGTCTCAAAAAATGGGAAGATACACTGGATTTCGCAAAATGTAAATTTTGGATATGATTCGGAAGGAAGACTGGAACAGGTCATTGTTATAGGAAGAGATATTACAAAACAAAAACTTACCGAAATCGCTTTGAAGAAAAGTGAAGAAAATAAAGCCAATCTTCAAAAAACGCTTATTGAAGAACAAAAAAAGTTTAAGTTGATTGTCGAAAATGTCAGTGTTCTCATAGCTGAACTCAATTACGAAGGGTATTATACTTATGTAAATCCTTTGGCCACTAATATTTTGGGCTATTCATTAGAAGAGCTAAAAAATAAACATTTTTTGGATTTGGTCGCAAAAAGTCACAAAGACAAAGTGCAAGCGTTTTACAAGAATCAATTAGCTGAAAAAATACCATATACCTTCTTGGAAATACCTATAACCAATAAAGAGGGTGAGGAGTTATGGTTTGGGCAAAATGTAAACTTCATATTTAATTCGGAAGGTGGATTCGAAAAAACCATTATTATAGGAAGAGATATTACAGAACAAAAACTTGCCGAAATCGCGTTGAAGAAAAGTGAAGAAAAACAACTCCTTTTTCAAAAAGAGCGTGCTAAAGAACAGAAAAAGTTTAAGACGATTGTCGAAGATGCTCGTGTTTTCATATCTGAACAAAATTACAAAGGTGATTTTACATATGCAAACCCTACAACCATCAAGAAATTGGGCTATTCCTTAGAGGAGATAAAAAAAATGAATTTTGTAGATTTTGTCGAACAAAGTCATAAAGGCAGAGTGCAATCATTTTTCCAGAATCAATTCACTAAAAATAAACCAGATAGCTACATTGAACTACTAGCACTCAGTAAATCAGGGAAGGAGATTTGGTTTGGGCATAATGTAAACTTCATGTATGATTCGGAAGGAAGAATTGAAAATATCATTACAGTAGCAAGAGATATTACCGAACAAAAACTTACCGAAATCGCTTTGAAGAAAAGTGAAGAAAATAAAACCCGTCTTCAAAAAATGCTTATTGAAGAACAACAAAAGTTTAAGTTGATTATCGAAAATGTCAGTGTTCTCATTTATGAATGCAATTACAAAGGTTATTTTACCTATGTAAATCCTTCCATCGTTAAGGTGACCGGCTATTCAATAGAGGAGCTAAAAAAGATGCATTATCTGGAATTGATCACAGAAGATTACAAAGACAAATTGAATGCGTTTTACCGGAATAAAATCATTCAAAAAATAGCAACTACCTACATTGAACATCCTATAATCTCAAAAAAAGGAAAGATACACTGGGTTGGGCAAAATGTAAACTTCATATTTAAGTCAAATGGACACATCAAAAATATCATTACTGTAGGACGAGATATTACAGAACAAAAAAATGCCGAATTTGCTCTGAAGAAAAGTGAAGAAAAACAACTCATTCTTAAAAAAGAGCATTTTGAAAAACAGGAAAGGCTTCAGATGATTGTGGAAACTGCCAGGGCTCTCATATCTGAATCGGATCACCAAGGTTATTTTATTTATGTAAACCCTGAAGGGGTAAAGTTATCGGGCTATTCTTTAGAGGAACTAAAAAAAATGAATTTTTTAGATTTGGTCGAAGAAAGTTACAAAGACAGGGCGTTCGCGTTTTTCAATAATATACTCGTTAAAAAATCAACCATGACCTACATTGAATTCCCTATACTTACTAAAAAGGGAGGCAAAGTGTGGCTTGGTCAAAATTTAACCTATAATTTTAAGTCGGACGGAAACCTCCAAAATGTCATTACTGTAGGACGAGATATTACAAAACAAAAACTTACCGAAATTGCTTTGCAGAAAAGTGAAGATGATAAAGCCATTCTTGTAAAAGCGCAAATTGATGAACTGGAAAAGCATCAGATGATTGTCGAAAATTCCAATGCTTTCATTTATGAAACCAATCACAAAGGTGATTTTACCTATCTAAACCCTGCAGCCATTAAGTTGTCTGGCTATTCATTAGAGAAGCTAAAAAAAATGAATAATTTGGATTTTGTCGAAGAAAGTTACAAAGAAAAAATAATAACGTTTTACAAGAATCTATTCAATCAAAAATTGTCACAGGGCTACATTGAATTGCCAGCAGTTAGTAAAGATGGAAAGACACACTGGATTGGGCAAAATGTAAACTTCGTATTTAATTCGAAAGGAAGATTCGAGAAAATCATTATTATAGGAAGAGATATTACAAAACAAAAACTTGCCGAAATTGCTTTGAAGAAAAGTAAAGACCAACAACTGATTCTTGAAAAAGTACATATCGATGAACTGAAAAAGTATGCGCATATTGTTGAAAATGCTAGTGAAATGATATTTGAAATATCTCGTGGGGGATATATAACATTTGTAAATAATGTGTTTTCTAAAAAAACAGGTTATTCCCTGAAAGATATAGAAAAAGTGCATTTTCTCCGAATGGTACCAGAAAAATTCAGAAACGAAGTATTGTCTAAATACACCAATCAAACTAATAAAAAAGTATCAAATTCATACATGGAAGTTCCAGTTATCCCTAAAAATGGAGAGGTGATGTGGGTTGGTCAAAGTGTAAATATGCGGTTTAATAAAGATGGTTTATTATTAGAATCTACGGTTGTTGCACGTGATATAACCAAACAGAAAATTGCGGAAGATAATAATTTAAAAATTCGAAGGACTTTAGAGGCAATTGTATTATCGACCGAAGAAATTTTATCCGGTCAAGATAACTTTGAAAAATCTATAGAGGAGGCTCTCCGAATTATAGGGGAGGCTGTTGAAGCTGACAGGGCCCATCTTTTTCAAAATCATGTAAATGAAAATGGAGTTATTATTGCATCTCAAAGTTTTGAATGGGTTAGAAAAGGAATCTCACCTCAAATTTCAAATCCTTATTCCCAGGATTTCCCCATAGCTATTTTTGAAGATCACATTTCTAAATTTTATATTAAAGAACCTTTTCAAATTGTCTTAAAGGACCTAAAGCATAATTCGGATTTAAAAAAGAGATTCATTTTAAAGCAAGTCAAATCCATTATGATTATTCCAATTTTTCATTTTGACAATTTTTGGGGATATACGGGATTCACTGATTGTCAAGTAGAGAGAAATTGGTCAAGTGATGTGTCGTTATTATTAAAAAACTTCTCTATTTCGATTTCCAAAGCACTCGAGAGAGAATATACAAGAATTCAGCTAAGAGATAGTGCGTTATTTCCTGAACAAAATCCAGATCCAGTTATCCGGATAAACAATGAAGGAAATATAATGAAAAAGAATCCTGCCGCTTCCAAACTTGCTCTTATTGAGTATAAAGGCCAAACCTACAATAATGATGAGTTCTATACATTAATAGCATCTCGTATCAATCACAAAGCAGAAAGATGGACCCTAGAAGCAGTTTCGAACACTATAAATTATTCTTTTGCTTGCGTACCGATACATACGAAAGGGTATATTAATATTTACGGAAGTGATATTTCCAAGCAAAAAAAATTCCAACAGCAAATAATGCGTAGCCAGAAAAAATATCGCGATGTAATAGATAATGCGTTGGCTGCAATATCTACTCAAGATATGGATGGAAATTTTTTAACAGCAAATCCAATATTTTACACGATGTTTGGATATAAACCAAAAGAAGTGATTGGGCGCCCTTTATCTGATTTTATTTCTCCCTTCGATAAAATGCTCTTTAAAAAAATGTACTTACAAAAAATAAAAGAAGAAAAAAAAATAACTGGAGTGTTCCAGGTAATCCATAAGAACGGAAGTGTCGTTTACACTTTGTTTAACAATTTTTTAAAGGAAGAGCCAGGAGAAGAACCATATGTTATTGCTTTTGCATTGGATATTACAAAAAGTGTTTTGGCACAGAAAGAATTAAAAGCGGCCAAAAAAATTGCAGAGGAACTGGCAGAAGTTAAACAGAATTTTTTGGCCAATATGAGTCATGAAATAAGAACGCCCATGAATGGAATTATCGGCATGACCCGTCAATTACAAAAAACTAAATTGAATGAAAAGCAACATACTTATTTAAATACCATTTCGAATGCCTCTGACAATCTTCTGATAATTATTAATGATATCCTGGATTTTTCGAAATTGGAAGCAGGAAAACTGTCCCATGAAAAAATTGGCTTTGAACCGAAATTTCTGATTAAAAAGGTCATTCAGATTATGAACCATAAGGCGGAAGAAAAAGGCCTTGTATTGACCAATTCATTCTACGGTTCTCAAGTGGCTCCAATACTAATTGGTGATCCCTATCGTGTTAACCAGATATTATTAAACCTTGTTTCAAATGCCATTAAATTTACAGAAAGAGGAAGAGTTGATATTAGGGTTAGCGTTTTTGAAGAAAACGAAATCAATCAACTCGTAGAAATTGAAGTATTGGATACTGGAATAGGAATGGCCCCATTATTTGTGAAAAATATATTTCAAAAGTTCAATCAGGAAGATACTTCCACTGCAAGGCGTTTCGGAGGATCGGGATTAGGTATGTGTATTTCAAAGGCATTAGTTGATCTTATGGGGGGGGAAATCTTCGTGGAAAGCGAAAAAGGAAAAGGGAGTGTTTTTAAAATAAGAATGAGCTTTCAAAAAGGAACAAAAGCGGATCTACCAGTTAAGAAGAGGTTGTCTATTAACACAGAAGAATTAGTGGGTAAAAAAATACTCCTTGTCGATGATAACGAAATGAACAGGTTAGTTGCAAAGACAATTTTGCGCCAGTATAAGGTACTGGTTACGGAAGCAGAAGATGGTGGTAAAGCAATAAAATTAATGGAGCAAAATACTTTTGACCTGGTACTGATGGATATTCAAATGCCCGAATTAAATGGGTATGAGGCCACGAAAATAATAAGAGAGAATTTAAAATCGGCTATTCCAATTATTGCTTTAACCGCCAATGCGATAAAAGGAGAAAATGAGAAATGTATGGATAAAGGGATGAATGATTATTTATCGAAACCCTTTGAAGAGGATGAATTGATTCTGGTGGTTTGCCGATGGATAGATGGGGCAAAAGGTGCTTTTACTTCTTCTAATGGAAATAGCAATCAAGTTCGTTTATATGATTTAAGTAAGCTTGAAGCAATGGCCAAAGGTAATCAAGAGTTTGTGGATGAAATGATTCAATTATTTATTAAACAAACTAAGATTTCTGTTTCCGAAATAAAAATTGCCTTTGAAACGGGTAATTACAGAAAAGTAAAAGCAATTGCACATCGAATAAAACCAAGCATTGATGCAATGGGTATTAGCTCATTGAAAAAAGAAATAAGAGAGATTGAAAAAAATGCAGAGGTATTTCAATCTTCTGATCAACTTGAAAATCTTATTTCCAAACTAGATACTATTTTAAATGAAGTTGTTAATAATTTAGAACATTAGGAATAACAATAGAATGGACAGGACTACTGCCATTGTTTTTTACCACCTTGTCTAAGGTGCCATGAATTTTCAGAACGGGTGTGGTGTGTGTTGGGTTGCAAATCCAATCGACTCGATGAGTCGATTTTTAGAACATAAATAAACGCAATGTTTCCCTTGTGCCACTTTGATAGAATGCCCTTGATTTCAAGTCGAAGCAAGTTCCTTTTCATATACTGAAATATCCTGCATTTTCATTATTAAGTGCTAGCTAAATCAGAGCATAGCAAATATGTCACTAGTGCCATTTAATGAAAAAAAAATCTGGTAATGTAAAGTCTTAAAACACGGCTGAAATGAGGTTGTTATCCTCGTTAAAAACGAGGATGAGAATCGGTTGTTTTGCAGGATGATTTCTTTCGTTTTACCAACATATAGTTTATTCTAAGAATTCCGAAAAATTGAGATGTATTAACCTTTAATCCTTGTTTAATGAGGGGTTTATGGCGTTTTTTATGACCTGCTTGTGGTTGAATAATATGGTCCTCTTTTATCCTGTAAATTTCTTTTTTTTTAGCTATTTTTCGTTTGACATATCGAGTTAAGAATTTGTAAGAAGCGTTCCGATGTAAATTATAGCCATTACAGGTGGTTTCAATAGCTGTCTCCCAACAAAAAAACTTAATGGGTAGGGGTGTGCTATTCGAAATCATACAAAACTCTTACTTTTTTTGTCACATTAAAACCCATGGATAAAAATATAAATTATCATGAACACACCAACGTACGATAAAATTTTTCGTAATTTATGGTTAACCGTATACGCCACTAGGAACGACCAGAGCATCAAAGTAAACCTAAAAATAGTGATGTAAAATACTACTTCAACCTCTAAAATATAATCGATGCTGATTTGAAGGAATTCATAAAAACCTAACAAGCTAAAAATTATCCCGCTTTTTTCATCCAGGTAAAGTTTTAAATCAATATTATTTATCAATTTGGGGAACAAAAAATCGCCCGCTATTTTAAAAACGAGCGCAGGAAGTAATAGTAAAAAAAAGGTCACCATGCTTTTATCGATGTATTGTAATCTTGGCCACACCAAGAACCAATTTATTATTAGCGAAATAAATAATATGATGGTCCATAAAGTATGTTCCCAATAGGGAATATATCGCCCCTTTCTTTTAAGCATACTACTCCATCCTTCAAAAAATTCAGCCACAACAAAAGCAAACACCATAGCCAAAAATATGGCTAGATATTCTACGTGCGAAAAACCTTTGATTTCCTCCATCATTTTGTATGCAATTGGTAGTGTCTAGAATTCATGAAAATTTATTGGCCTATTTTTTTTAATCACCACTAAAGATAAATAAAATCGAATAAAGCCCAGCAAATAAACTAATTAACATAGGAGCCAATATCAATAAAGCTCCTGAAAATGGATTGGTCACGATCAAAAAAATGACCCGCACATAATACGTTAGCCTTTTTTGTATTAAACTCTTTAAAAGAGTTGCCGGTTATTGGAAAGTACACTTCCTGTCATTTCTCCTACCTAATACATCCAAGAATGGATGACTAATTTTATTTTTTCTTTTTCCCGCTTACCATTCGAGAAACTAACCCTTGGTTATCGGTCATTTCAAAAATGAAAACGCCCCCCACATGAACCACCAGAAAAGCCAATAAATAGTAGTTAGATAACTCATGTATTTTTTCCATTGGTTTCTTCCATGATTTAGGCCAAGACAATAATCATTCCGGTGACTAAAGAAGTTACGACACAGATATAAAATATGATGTAGGTCCAGTTTTGAAATTTTCTTTTGCCCTTACTATTTCCTTCCTCTCCTTTTCGGAATAATGATCCTTTCATTCTAAAGATAGCCTAGCATGGTTTGAGAACATTCCAATGATTAAGTCAATTTATGTTGCCCTTAATATGGAAGTTATATTAAAAAAAACTTCCTTATTTATCGAATATTTTGGTGCTTGTGCCTAACGTTTCCCTCCTTCGGCAAAAGCGCAGCACACGTATGGTTTAGTGCCGGGTAGCTTTATTAATAACTGCTAAACTAATAATTTTGAGGAGCATAGCCTTGCGCTGAGCCAAATTAAGATTTCGGTACCCTAAATTTCCCTACATGGATGTAATAGGACATTTTGGTATCAGATAACCTTGAGCAAAAGTTTGGAGCAATCCCAAATACCTCTCTAGATACCCCGGAGCCAGACTCTACGTGGCATTAACTATAGGAATTGTTGGCTCCCGTTTTTTCGGAAGAAAAGAAACCTCCAGAGGTGCTTTGTCGGTTGAATAGGGCAGAGGATGCTTTTCGGAAGTATAGTCCATTGAATAGGTTTTTAGAGCTTGAATATCGGCAAAGTGTCACTAGTGACACTTTTATAGGAAGCCCTTGATTTCAGATCGAAGCAAGTTCCTTTTCAATTACTGAAATATCCTACATTTTCATATTTCGGTGCTAGCTAAATCAGAGCATAGCAAATATGTCACTAGTGCCATA
>MAAC01018270.1_pt1 | contig 27990 bp, 26 predicted proteins | sample 1115981 | NCBI WGS metagenome assembly MAAC01 (sample SAMN04961126, study PRJNA320927) | seawater metagenome | isolation source: sample BD02T64 sea water enriched with oil for 64 days | place: USA:Gulf of Mexico | collected 2013-07-27
GGAGGGATTCGAACCCTCGATGGGATTTAAAGCCCATACTCCCTTAGCAGGGGAGCGCCTTCGGCCTCTCGGCCACCTCTCCACTCACAGGCCGCGAATATTACCATGTTTTTTCAAAATGCCAAGCCCATGATGCTGTTTTTTCTCATTTTATTTTAAAATAGACATAAAAAAAGCAGGATGCCGATAAAATCATCAACACCCTGCTTTTTTGAATACTACTTTGGTACTTTTTAGATATTACGACTCTAAAATATCTTGTCAGCTAAGCTAACAAGATTAAACGTCCTCACCTTCAGGGTTCTGCTTTTCCCTTTGAATACGTTGATAGATTTCCTCTCGATGAACAGCAATCTCTTTTGGCGCATTAACGCCAATCCGAACTTGATTACCTTTTACGCCCAAAACAGTGACTGTAACTTCATCACCAATCATCAACGTCTCACCGACTCGTCGAGTCAATATAAGCATTTACCTTCTCCTTCAAGTGCTCCGTGGCAAAAAAATCTGTCCTTTCCACTAGCCAAGCACTAAAGCCGATACAACTGCATCAACAAAAGCGCATCCCATAGAGAGTCCATTACAGTAATTATTGCCTAGCTACGTCAAAAATGAAGGCAACCTCGCAAATTTATCCAACTTTTTAGTTATGGATAACTTTAGCTTCCCTTGAATTGGGTTCTAATGCAGGTTATATGATTTCCTAGTTGGAGTTTCTATAGTTCAATATCGTTAGGTTCACAAGGCTATTGTGAACCTAACGATACCAATAATGTGTTAAATTATAATCAGTTAGAGTATTGTACGTTAGTTTTCTTCTTTGTCCAGATTGAAACTAGAATGCAACGCACGAACAGCCAACTCTAAGTATTTTTCTTCAATTACTACCGATATTTTGATTTCTGAGGTCGATATCATCTGAATATTGATAGATTCATCAGCAAGAGTTTTGAACATTTGTCCCGCAACACCTGCATGAGATCGCATCCCAACACCTACAATAGAGATTTTAGCAATACCATCATCGCCAACCACCTCTTTTGCACCAACTTCAGCGGCAACAATCTTTAAGACTTCTTGCGTCTTGATAAATTCATTCCGATGTACCGTAAAAGTAAAATCAGTTGAATTATCTTCACTGATATTTTGAACAATCATGTCCACTTCAATATTGGCCTCACCGACCGGGCCAAGAATTTTATACGCCGCACCAGGGATATCAGGCACCCCTCTTACCGTGATCTTAGCTTCATCTCTATTAAACGCTATACCAGAAATTACCGGCTTTTCCATATCAACCTCGTCATCGACAGATATAAGGGTTCCAGGCCCCTCACCAAAACTCGAAAGCACACGCAACGGCACATTGTATTTACCTGCGAATTCTACCGATCGAATTTGTAAAATTTTTGACCCTAAACTGGCCATTTCTAACATTTCTTCAAATGTAATACGCTCTAAGCGCTGAGCACCATCCACAACACGAGGGTCTGTCGTATAAACCCCGTAGATCTGACACTCATCTGCTCCCAATGCCGCCGCCAATGCAACACCTGTGGTATCGGATCCTCCACGCCCTAGCGTTGTTATGTCGCCATTTTCGTTAACACCCTGAAAACCAGCAACAACCACAACACGCCCTTTGGAAAGGTCTTCACGCATGTTCTTGTCATCAATCTCTTGAATGCGTGCTTTGCCGTGAGAATCGTCTGTTAAGATACGTACCTGGCCACCGGTATAAGAACGCGCATCATAGCCATCCTTCTCCAAGGTCATACACAACAACGCAATAGTGACCTGCTCGCCAGTGGTAACCAACACATCCATTTCTCGTGCTGATGGCTTATCTGTTATTTCATTTGCCAGACCAATCAACCGATTAGTCTCTCCACTCATAGCGGAAACAACCACAACAACGTCATGTCCTTCGTCACGAAAACGCTCTACGCGATTCGCCACATTTTGTATTCTTTCTACGGTTCCGACAGAAGTGCCACCGTATTTTTGAACGATAAGAGCCATGCTATTTTTTCCTCATTTTATCGCTTAAAAAGCCAACTACGCTAGCTTTTCCTGCACCCACGCTTCTACGGACGCAATGGCCGCAGACAAATTCTCAGGCTGACTACCACCTGCCATTGCCATATCAGGCCGACCACCACCTTTACCGCCCACTTGAGAGGCAACAAAATTCACTAAATCTCCGGCTTTTAGCGTTTTAACAAGGTCTTTGCTAACACCCGCCGCTAAACTCACTTTAGGGCCATCAGCAATACCCAGCACAACAACACATTGGCCAAGCTTATCTTTAAGCTTATCCATCATCTCGCGCAATGCTTTGCCATCAATACCTTCTACAACAGCCGCAAGGACTTTTGTTTCGCCAATAGTTATCGCTTGGTTTGCCAAATCATCACCTGCACTGCTGGCCAATTTAGCTTTCTGTCGCTCCAACTCTTTTTCTAACTGGCGCACCTTTTCCAGCGCCTGCTTCACTTTTCCAGCAACATCATCTCGACTGGATTTTAACTGGCCTTCTATATCAGACAGCGCAGCGTCCGTACTCGATACCCACGCTAATGCGCCCTTTCCAGTAACAGCCTCTAGGCGACGAACCCCTGCCGCCACAGCACCTTCGGAGACAATTTTAAACAAACCTATATCTCCGGTTCTGCGAGCGTGAGTTCCACCACAAAGCTCAACAGAAAACTTATCCTGCCCCATGCTTAATACACGGACATCATCACCATACTTTTCACCAAACAAGGCCATGGCGCCAGAAGCTTTTGCTTCATCAATACTCATGACCTGGGTATCCACTTCAGTATTTGCTAACACTTCGGCATTCACCAAACGTTCAATATTGGCAACTTCTTCTTTGGTAATGGCTTCAAAATGAGAGAAGTCAAAACGTAAACGGTCTGCGGTTACCTGAGACCCCTTCTGTGCCACATGATCACCTAACACTTCACGCAAAGCTGAGTGCATTAAATGCGTGGCAGAGTGATTTAAACGAATAGCCTGCCTTGCAGCCTCGTCAATAATTGCAGTGACCGACTCACCAACTTTTAGCATGCCATTTTCAAGCTCACCTGCATGTAAATGGGCATCACCTTCCTTTGTGGTTGCATCGACAACAAATACACCATCAGCAGACTCAAACTGCCCTTGATCACCAATTTGACCACCAGACTCTGCATAGAAAGGGCTGCAGTCCAGCACAACAACTGCTGCCTGGCCTTCAACAAGATTCTCAACTGACCGACCATCAACATACAGCGCTTTCACGATTGCGCTGCTTATTTCATTTTCATAGCCAGTGAACTCGGTGATTTCCGTCACACCCAGGCCGCCGTGATAGTCATTAGCAAACTGTCCGCCTTTTTGCGAACGTTTCTTCTGCTCAGCCATTTCACGATCAAACCCTTTCTGGTCAATCGTCAGTTCTCTTTCTCGGGCGATATCCGCCGTTAAATCTGCGGGAAACCCGTAGGTATCGTACAGTTTAAAGACCACATCACCAGGAATAACCGTTCCCTTCAAACCCTCCAGATCTTGCTCTAAAATTTTCAAACCTTGATCGAGGGTCTTGGCAAACTGCTCCTCTTCACGCAATAGGGCTTTTTCTATCTGGCTCTGCTTATCCAGCAACTCAGGGTATGCTTCTCCCATTTCATTCGCTAGCGCCTCCACCAAAGTACTAAAAAACGGCCCCTTAGCACCCAATTTGTTGCCGTGTCGAATAGCCCTGCGAATAATTCGGCGTAATACGTAGCCGCGCCCTTCATTTGAAGGCATCACATCATCAGTAATCATAAAGGCGCAAGAACGGATGTGATCCGCCACAACCCTTAACGATTTGGACTCCATATCTGTCGCGTTAGTTGCTTTTGCAACCGCATCAATGAGATTAACAAACAGGTCAATTTCATAATTGCTATGCACTTTCTGCATAATCGCCGCAACTCGCTCCAAACCCATTCCCGTATCAACCGATGGTTGCGGCAAAGGATTTAGTGAACCATCAGGCTGACGGTCAAATTGCATAAAGACCAAATTCCAAATTTCAATATATCGGTCGCCATCCTCTTCTGGACTGCCCGGAGGGCCACCCCACACGTCAGCACCGTGATCGTAGAAAATTTCGGTACAAGGACCACAAGGGCCGGTATCACCCATTTGCCAGAAATTATCTTTATCGCCTAAACGAGAGAAGCGGTTAGCATCAACCCCCATCTCTTCCAACCAAATCGCTTCAGCTTCTTTGTCATCTTGGTAAACCGTAACCCATAGCTTTTCTTTTGGTAAACCCAAAACCCCCGTTAGGAAGCTCCAGCCAAACTTTATCGCATCACGCTTAAAATAATCACCAAAACTGAAGTTACCTAACATTTCAAAAAAAGTATGGTGGCGCGCTGTATAACCGACGTTATCCAAATCATTGTGCTTGCCGCCAGCCCGAACACAACGCTGACTGCTGGTTGCTCGATTATATGAACGCTTATCACGCCCCAGAAATACATCTTTAAATTGCACCATCCCAGCGTTAGTAAATAACAACGTTGGATCATTGGCTGGCACCAAGGGGCTACTTTCAACAACTTCATGGCCATTGGCGCTAAAGTAGTCGAGAAATGCTTGGCGTATTTCTGAAGTTTTCATAAATCGTCCCGAATTTGGAGGTTCACCGTCAAAATCGGGCAAGTCTATCATTAATTGGCGCAAAAACTAAGCGCTAGGCCCCATGCTAACCGAGATTATCAGTAGATATAGCTCGGTTAATCGCTCAGTTAATAACGCAGTGATAATACGGACAACCTTAACAAATCTATCAATACTCATCACAAGCATCATTAACCGCCTCCATAGCATGCTGAATATGATCAAAACCATAACCTTTATACTGCAAAAATCGTTGCTGCTTGGCTTTCAACTTCATGTCACTAACAACACCCAGTCCAAATTTTTTCTCTCGCATTGCTATCGCGTTAGCAAACCAGTCAATCTCAGCGGCCTCCATCGCGTGCTCTGCAATCTCCCCCGGCACCTTTTTTTGCTGCAATTCTTGACGAATACGCATAGGCCCACGCCCCTGATTGGCTCTTCCGCGTACTGTCATCTCAGCAAACCGCTCATCAGATACATAATCGCGCTGAAGCAACTCTTCCACTACCTTTACCGCAACCTCATGGCGCTGCCCACGCAACAAAGCGTCTGGTTGCCGGGCAACAGACAACTTGCCTATTAACTCAGCAACCCCATGCTCCCGCCGACTTAACAACTGTATCGCCTTATTTTTCAGTTTCCGAAAAAGATCATCCACGCAACTATCCTGACCAAAGCTCATCCCCAATTGACGCTCATTCCCGATTGACGCTCATTAATGCCAAACGGTAAAAACAAAAAAGCCGATACACTCTCATGTATCGGCTTACAGTGTATCGGCTTTTTTGTAAAAAGGCAGCTATCGAGATTTACTCGGCTAACGCTGTCACCTTAGCAACATACTTCTCAATTGCTTCAGTTTTACTCATACCCTTTAACTCACGACGCGCATCAAACTTAGCACGATCTACCATTTTCGCCATGGCTGGGCGTCGACCTGTTACATCTCCGCCTTCACCCTGCTTATACAGCGCGTATAACGAAAGCTGTGCAGCCTGATCTGGTGCGTTAGTTAACGCTTTTACACGCTCTTTAGCATCACCAAACGCCAATAAGATTTCTTCAGCTACTAACTCTTCTTTCTTCTTACGCGTAGCTTTCTTAGGTGCCGCCTTTATTTCAGCTGTCGCCTTTAATTCAGCTGCAGGTTTAGACGCTACAGCCTTTTTAGCAGGCTTGGCTTTAGCGGGGATTGATTCAACCGCCTTTAACACAACAGGTGCAGCTTTCTTTTCAGCAACAACTTTAGTATCTGTAGCCGACACTTTGCTCGAAATAACCTCGCCAGCTTCAACTAGTTCATCAAATACACGTAGGCTTTCTTCACGAGCCAATGTCACAACTCCCGAGCCAAACGCATTTAACACAGCAACAACGCTATCATCGCTACTGCCATTACCTTTCTCTACAATTTGCTGGTACAAACGCGCTCGCTCTTGATCCAGCTTGCCAAACAAGCCGATCCCTGCGAAACGAATGCGGCGCGCATTATACTTTACGCGATTGCCAAAGGATGACTCCTTAGCAACCAAATTCGTTAATTTTCCCATGATTTTTCTCTTAGCTAAAAACACCGTTACCCGAACCAGCCAAGCCCTTACATTACGTGTAAAGACACAACCTCATCCCCAAAAAACCAAACAACAGCAATACATTAACACCCTCATCGCGGTTCTTTAGATATGGCAATCCTACAGAAGGAAATTAGAATGAAACACCCATTTTTTCGTTTTTTATTCGCAACATTCAACCATGCGCAACGCCATTTCGGCCCCACTTCGACATTAGTTCTTACAATCACGAAAAACCTTCTATAATTCAAACAATTACACACCTATCACTGCGGGTACATTTCGTATGCACGCTACACTGCAAGAGCAAATACAATCACACTTAAGCAACGAATTTGCCCAGTCTCCAGAGATATCTCAATTCCTCGACACTATTGATGCTACCTACCATGAGTTTGACAGTGATTTGGTATTACTCGAACAACATATGATGCGTAGCGAAGAAGACTTACACACACTAAACACTCAACTCCAAAGCGAAGCAAACAAACATAACCAAGCTGTCGAGCAAATCAAGGGCAGCCTAAGTCAGTTAAATATTGATTCAGAAGCTTATGTTCACGACAAGGATCTGCTTTCAATATCTGAGTTTTTATCAGAACAGATAAAGCTGAGACAACAATCAGAAACTGAACTTCGCAAAGCCAAAGACGAAGCTGAGATTGCAGCCAAAAGTAAGACTGAATTTCTCGCCACAATGAGCCATGAAATCCGCACGCCTCTTAATGGAGTGGTCGGAATGGCTTCATTACTACACAACACCGAGCTTGATGGTGACCAACGCCGTTACTTAGAAACCATTCAAAGTTGCTGCAACTCACTCATGAACTTAGTTAACGACATCTTAGATGTCTCCAAATTTGATGCTGGAAAAATACAACTAGAACGCACCCCGTTTAGCCCTAGAAGCTCGATAGAGCAAACGTTACAGGTAGTCGCCGAACGAGCACAAACCAAAAACATCCAACTGGTTTCATACATTTCCCCAGATGTACCAGAATACCTTATTGGTGACCCTGGACGTATTCACCAAATCCTTTTGAACTTACTTTCCAATGCCGTCAAATTCACCGGCGAGGGTGAGATAATCATCAATGCTAGCCAAAGCGATGCCAAACACAAAGGAAAGCACAAAGGCAAGCTCGACGCCTCAAAACGCTTCTGGATCACCTTCACAATCAAAGATAGTGGCATTGGTATCAGCAAGTCTCAACAGAAAAACCTTTTCCAACCTTTTATGCAAGCTGACTCAACAACCACGAGAAAATATGGAGGGACAGGCCTTGGCCTAACGCTGTGTAAACAACTGGCATCAATAATGGGCGGCTCTATTGATGTCTACAGCAAGCCTGATTGTGGAAGTGAGTTTACCGTCACTCTGCCGCTGCGATTATCGCCAACATCAGATCAACCACCCTGGATAACAACGCCATTGCCCGCAAAACGCATCATGCTGATTGAAGACAATAAGGCGAGCGCCAAAGCATTACATGCCCAGCTAGAACATTGGGGACTCAATATCTATACCGCCACCCGCTCTGACAACGCGCTAAAACTATTACGTAAAGGTAAGTTTGACGCCCTTATCATTGATAACAATATTAATAAAAAGAATGACTTCAATTTGAAAGACGGTGTTTCATTACTGGATAAAATCCGCAGCTACGATGGTGCATTATCATCAATCCCTGCCTTAATGTTATTTAATCTCGTAGAAAAACCCAATACTGAAACATTTGAAAACAACCGCACACTATGCCTATCCATCCCCCTTGAATCCCATCAGTTATATAACAAGTTATCACAATTACTCACCAATAAAATAACATCCACAGATCATTTGGCATTACCAGCACAAACAAAGAACCACTGGATTCCCCACTACGAATTGCGCATTCTCGTAGTAGAGGATGACCTGGTAAATCAAGAGATTTCATCGATGATGTTAAAAGAATTAAACTGCCAAGTGGATATTGCTAACAACGGCCTTGAGGCTGTAAATGCTATAAAACGTAACCTGTACGACGTTGTTTTTATGGACTGTCAAATGCCGGAAATGGATGGCTATGAAGCAACGCAACTTATTCGCTCTCAAGGCAATTCTAAGCTCCCCATCATTGCCCTTACCGCAAACGTAATGCCTAAAGACAAAGCACTTTGCATTGACAGTGGAATGAATGATTATCTATCCAAACCCATCAAACGTAGTACTTTGGCAGCAGCACTTAAAAAATGGGCGCCTAGAAACCAACATTCATCAATATCCGCCCCTCCATCAGAAAAACCCGTAGCGTCATCAAAAACACACGGCCAGTCAACATCAGGTATTGTTTTTACGCAAGGGCTAGAAATGATGGGTGGAAAGGTTCCACGCTATATCAAGTTACTCAAGCTCGCCATTGAGCAACATGACAGCAGCCCTGGTAATATCGAAAAAGCGATTGCTGAAAATAATTTTGATGAAGCCCAAAAACTGGCTCATTCCCTTAAAAGCGTCGGAGCCAACATTGGTGCAACTCAATTATCTATATTAGCCTTTAGTATTGAGCATCAAATCCGAGAGTCTTCCGCCGCACCGTTAATCCCGCTACAAGATGTGGCTCTACTTCAAAAAGAATGGAAGACAATAAAAGCCGCTATTGATCACTACATTTTAGAAAACCAATAGCGCACAGTAACTCTATTTAACACTAATAATAGTGATGTCATAACACAAAGTTCGCCCAGAATACGGGTGGTTAAAGTCCACCTTGGCGATCTTATCTAACACTTCAACCACCATTACCACATGCTGCTCGCCGGATTCATCAATTGCGGTCATTACCCCGCCCGCCATCCTTGCCTCTTCCGGCACATCACTAATAGGAATTTCAATAATTTGGCTCGGATCAGCATATCCATAACCTTGCTCAGGCGACACAGTCACGGAAAAACTATCACCAGCCTTTTTCCCAATCAACGCAGCCTCTATCACATCAAGCAAAATGCCATCGCCCTGAACAAACTCCACTGGCTCTAGCCCATCATTACTATCAACCTGCACGCCATCATCAAATTTTAGATTAAAATTCAACGCTACCTGACTGCCTTCTTTTATTACTGCCATATTATCCCCACAACAAAAGCGGGCAACCAACAAGTCATGCCAGTCACCCTCGTCATTCTAAAAACCTCGTCGGTGGATTGTATGCTGTTTTTTAGAAGTCACAAGCATTTCCCTACACTGTTCAATAAACCACTACGCAGAGTTCGACGTCATATCATCAGCTGTTCCATTAGATATTGCACAAAGTAGTTTATGATCAAGGATCTCCACTTCTTTGCCATCTACTGCCAATACATTCTGTTTTTGCAAGCGGGTAAACACTCGACTCACCGTTTCTACGGCCAATCCTAAGAAGTTACCAATATCGTTACGAGACATTGGCAAACGAAAGCCTGTTGCAGACAACCCTCGAAGCGCGTGACGAGCAGAAATACTTAAGAGCAACGCAGCGATTCGCTCTTCTGCTGACTTCTTACTCAGCAACATCAACAGCTGTTGGTCAGATTGAATTTCTTTACTCATCAACTTAAAAAAGTGATGCTGCAATGAAGGGATTTCAGTAGATAACGACTCCAAGCGTGAAAACGGAATTTCACAAACGGCTGCTGTTTCCAATGCTTTTGCTGAATTTGAATGGATATTGTTGCTAATCCCATCAACACCAAGTATCTCACCCGGCAAGTAGAAGCCAGTTACCTGCTCCTCACCATCCTCTGAAACCGTGTAGGTCTTAATGGTGCCACTACGAACAGCATAAATAGATTCAAAGCCATCGCTGGCACGAAATAGATGCTCACCCTTTTTAAGCGGTTTACTGCGCTTAATGATTCCATCAAGTTCATCCAATTGCTGCTCTTTGACGGCGACAGGTAAACAGATCGGATTTAGGCTGCAATCCGAACAAGAAACATTAAGTGACCGTGAAGGTATTCGAGACGCATTATCATTGCTAGACATAGCACTACCCATTAAGAAATTTGAACGAAATACTACCATAATAAACAGGTCTATTACAGGATCTACATCAATGCAAATGTTTAAAGCAGCTATTATCTAGCGAGCCTATGCAAATACCGACATTAATTGCGTTAGATAATGCGAGAGTAGCGATTCCCCGATTTTGCATGCTCCGACAAGTAGCTATCAAACACCATACACACCTTTCTAACAGCCAATCGTCCTTTCGGCGTAATCTGATAGCCAAATGAAGTTATCTTCAAAAGACCTTGCTCAGCATATTCCACCAACCTTTTCTCTTCTGTTGCAAAATAACTATCAAAGTCAATACCATGAGCAGATTCAATCTCTGCTTTGTTAAGTTTGTTATGACAGATAATCGACATAATCACGTCACGCCTAATATCATCGTCTGGTGTTAACTCCACCCCTGCCACAATCGGAGATTCACCATCAATCAAGGCTTGCTCATAATCCCTTATTGACTTGCTATTTTGACAATACACATTGTCAATTTGGCTGATTGAAGACACCCCAACTGCAATTAGATCCGCTTCTTTGAAGGTGGTATAGCCTTGAAAGTTGCGGTGTAGCTGCTCATTTTTTAACGCAATAGATAGCTCATCCGACGGTTTAGCGAAATGATCCATGCCCACATAGACATACCCTGCTTCAACTAACCGGCTAGAGGCAGCACACATAATTTGAAGTTTTTCACCGGCTAGCGGCAATGCCTCTTCATTCATTTGCCCCTGGGACTTAAAGCGTTGTGGTAAATGTGCATAATTAAACAATGAAATTCTATCGGGACTAAGGTCAATCACTTTCTCAATAGTTCTGTTTACAGATTTTACCGTCTGATGGGGCAGTCCGTAAATCAGATCAAAATTCAACGACTCGTACTGATAATCTCTCGCCTCCTTTACTAGATCTTCAATCATGGACAAAGGTTGTATACGGTTTATCGCCTTTTGCACTTTTTCATCAAAATCTTGAATACCAAAACTAAGCCGATTAAACCCCAACCCTTTCAGCAAACCTAGTTTGTCGGTATCTATCGTTCTAGGATCTATTTCGATGGAAAACTCGCCACGATCAGGGCCTACCAGGTGAAAATGTCGAGATATTTGATACCACAACTCTGTCAACTCAGGGCCGTCAAAATACGTCGGAGTGCCGCCCCCCCAGTGCATCTGATATACCGGACGATTCTCGGCAAATGGCTTCGCCACGTATTCAATTTCCTTGATTAAGTTATCGAGGTAACGACGCATTTTGTCCTGATCTTTGGTAATCACTTTGTTACATGCACAGTAATAGCAAAGAGATTCACAAAACGGCAAATGCACATAAATTGATAAGGGCCGCTTTCTATTATTGCTCCTTTCAACCGCATCTAAATAGTTTTGGCGTGAAAACTCTTCATGGAATTGTAATGCAGTGGGATAAGATGTGTACCTTGGGCCCGCAACATCATGTCGCTTAATGAATTCCTCATCCCATATATCTAATTTTTTGGGTTCATTTTTTACTAAATACATTATTTCAACGTCCAAATGCCGCGCTAATGGGAAAGGTTGGTTTCTTCAAGGCTCTTCTGAAGATCTCCAAGACCACACTGTCATGGGTAATTCTCATAGTAATGATTTGCATTATGAAGCTCGCTTAAAAAACCGTGTTGACCCATATCAACATTGATTATTCGTCCGCTCTAATGAGTCAAAAAGGGTCAAACCATTGACCTCCCTCATGCATCTATTACTGCACTTTGCCTACAATCCTGTTAAACAGACTATAAAAAAACGCGCCCTGTTCGAACCATACCCCTCTCAACTCACTACATTTGACCCATATCAGGGATTGCTATGACAAAGAAACGAACACTCCCCTTAGTTTATTCTTGCTCAGGGTGCTCAAACAACGCTCAACTTACCAATGATGTGGCCCTGGCGCTGGATAAAGCAGGCCAAGCGGAAATGTCATGTATAGCGGGTGTTGGTGGAGGTGTTAAAAATCTGGTCAAAAAAGCACAGTCTGGGCGCACCATTGTTGCACTCGACGGGTGTCAGTTACATTGTGTAAAAGGCTGTTTGGCGCAACATGACGTCAGCCCTACATTGCACTACACGTTAACTGAACACGGAATCAAGAAACAAAATCAGACAAAATACGAAGAAAACGATTTTGAAACGATCAAATCAACCGTCCTTAAGGACATTGAGGCGTTAATTTCATCCTAACGCTGATAACGAGAGAATAAACCCCATATCTCTTCACTAAGGTTCACCTTATCATTATTAAAGTACGTTAAATGCCCGCCTAAAAGCTGCCCCTTCCCATCAATGGTACAAAATGCCACTTCGACATCTTCAGCACAATTCGATCGCATTTCACAAGAAGAATTACCTTTCTCAAAGTACACAACAGAATCATCAATACAACCATTAATATCCGACCAAGCATCATAAGACTCGGGGGCAGAAAGCCCGCCACTAGGCAACCCTTGACTACTACCATCAAAGCGTACCAGTGAATCTGTCGGCGCATGAAAAGAAATCATCGGCAAAGGTACCTCAAGGGCACAGTTCTCTGGAGCCATTGGGAATTGAAAAGCCACGGTAGAGACCGCCGCAAACGTTCGGCTTGCTTCACAAGCAACCACTTGTGCCATCGCCCCACCGTTAGATATACCCATGATATAAATACGAGAACTATCAACATTAACTACTTGCTTTATTTCTTCTACAAGAGCCAACAAAAACCCTACGTCATCAATATCTCCTGCTTTCAACTCACTGGATGGAATGCTATTCCACGCATTATTCACCCCCTGGGGCCATGCCACAATAACACCGTTATCTTTCGCAATACGATCCATTCCTGACACGAGCCGTTCACCAGACAAACCCAATACAACCGGTGACCCAAACCCATGCAAATCAAGAACCAATGGCATTGGGTCACCTGCGTATACTGTTGGCACTCGCATTTGATAATATCGATTATAATCTCCTGATACCAAACCGCATTGATGTATACCTGCATCCAGAGGAGCTGTACAGGGGGCACGATCGTCACCATCAGAAGACCCGCAGGAAGCTAGAAAAAAACCCAACACCAAAACATGAAAAAAACGAACAAATACACCTAACTGCAGAAACATTTCCTTTGAAATCATATTGCTACACCCCTCGCCAATATTAAGCGCTACCCTTTACACCATTTTCACTATCAGTTTTAACCTCACTTCGGTTCGATTCTGAAGTTGAGTTTGTTTTTCTTTTGCGGTAGCGTCACAGTGCTCTAAGAATACTTACAACAGAATAAAAACATAGATCACTTTTGGCCAAAACAATACGCCAAGCTGGCCAATTTAAGAATAACCCAACGCCTGACACAGCACCTGACACAACAGGAATCTGAGATGACCTATAACAATAACAACACGTCACTCTCAACCGATTACGTGAAAATTTTTGTGCAACTGGTTGAAGAAAAAGGCATTTTGGCCAAAGACATCCTCGCCAACACCGATATTAATCCTCTTGATATCAATAAAGTCGCCTATATAAATTCAGATCAACTCACTCAGCTCATTGAAAACGCATATAAGCTACTTAATGACCCTGATTGGGGGCTACAATTTGGAGAGCGTCTGCATATTGGTGCTCACGGCCTTCTGGGGCATATATCAACAAGCGCAAGCAATTCATTTGAAAGCCTTAAAGTCTATCAACAATTTCTGCAAATCAGAAACCAATTGGTTTCTATTGACTATCAACTACAGTCACAATCAGTCATCATTATTTTTAACATCCATGTAAACATAAAACATCAACAACGCCCTATTATAGATGGGTGTATTAGTGGCCTCATTTCAACATTAGCCACCAAGCTTCAGCTAAAATCTGTGAATCTCCCTATTCAATTAACATACCCAAAGCCCGAAAAAGTCCAGTTACACACACAACTGCTGGGCAACCATATTACCTTTAATAGCGACCAAAATAGTGTAGAGCTGCCGTTACACTTATTGACCCAGTCAAATGCATCAGCCAACCCCGGTGTCTTTCACTTAGTCAAACAACAAAGTGAAGCAGCGTTAGCTCAGATCAGTCAACAAAATAGGTTGTCGGATATTATCAACCACCACCTTCTAGAAAGCCCCGAAACATTACTTACTCAAGAAGATATGGCAAAAAAACTTAACATAACATCACGTACCTTGCGCCGACGACTAGGTCAAGAAGGCATAAATTACCAAGAAATTCAAAATTCCGTTAGAAAGAATATTGCCATTGAATACCTTAAAAGTACCTCCTGGACAGTACAAGAGATATCTGATCGATTAGGGTATAGCGAAGAAGTCAACTTTTCCCGAGCATTTAAACGCTGGGTTGGAATCAGTCCCTCGCTATTTAGGAATCAGAATATTGAAATTGAACATCCCTAGGCCAAGGTTTTTGCTCACAATGTTGGCACTGAACATCAACAACAAGCGCTTGATTACAACGCTTATGGGTTAACACTTCAACTGCGTCATCCTTAAACGTCCAATCGATCGCCCATTGACGCATTACCATAACCAGCGGAAAAAGGGATTTACCCTTTTCCGTCAAGCGATATTCATTTCGAGGGGGATTTTCTTGGTAAGAAAATCGTTTCAACACATCCACCTCCACCAATAAATTCAGCCTTCCTGTTAGTATGTTAGACGCAATGCAAAGTTGTTTCTGAAAAGCATCATAACGATCAACCCCTAAAAAAGACGCGATTATTATCAGCAACGACCACCGGTCACCTATCAAACTACTCACATGAACCAGCGACAGATCCTCAAGCCCACTCTTAACGCTTGAACGAACACGGCGCTGCTTGTTCTTTGCTGTTATTTCCTGAAACTGCGAATCCAAACATTGCGATAGATCTGGCCATTCCACATCACTAATCTCTATTGGACATTTACAATGTTGGCAAACCGCAACAGGCGTTAGATCATGATTACAACTAGAATGAAACAATCTTTTAGGTAAAACGTCACCTATCTGCTCTACCCACAAATATTCCCATTGCCAGCTGAGCAAGGATGCAGAAAATAACCCTAACCCTTTCTCAGTTAACCGATACTCAAAACGTTTACCCGTTGTGGAATAAAGGCATTTATACAAAATATCGTTAGCCACGAAGGATTCAAGCCGCCTGGTAAGTGTTGCGCGACTAGCTCCTGTTTTTTGTCGTAACTGCTCAAAACGCCTCACCCCCAAAAACACATCACGCAACACAAGCAGAGACCAACGGTCTCCGATCACTTCAAGGGCCTCTGCCATGGCTGTACTAACAATTAGAGAGTTCACATTCATTGCGCAATTATATCGAATCAACCAATGGAAACACAAATGCCTGATCCATTACCGCTTAGTCTTTTAACAGTGGTGACTAATTTCTCTTTGAATACAGTTATCTATGCACTAAAACCGGGTAAGTCATGTTAACAAGTTGATTAGTATCATAACGCAAGTTAGTATATTTTAAAACTTACAACCACAAAACCCAATATCAAGGCTATATAAGAGGGGCAAATAAATGTCGATTACACGAGAAAAAGCCGTTAAACATACACTTAAACCTAGTCTACACCCCTACTTAAACGGTCCCTGGACACCAAACACGGAAGAATATACTGCTACAGACATGGAAGTGATTGGAAAGATACCGTCAGACATTGATGGGGTGTATGTTCGCAATACTGAAAACCCGACCCTTGAAGCCATTGGAAACTACCACCCCTTTGATGGGGACGGGATGTTGCATGCCATGTCATTTAAAGATGGAAAAGCGGAGTATCGGAATCGGTTTGTACGTACAAAAGGTTTTGTAGCGGAACAGGAAGCGGGAGAATCCATATGGACTGGTATCGCCAATGACCCCGAACTCTCAAAGCGTCCTGGCTGGGGCGCGCAGGGTTATGTAAAAGATTCCTCATCAACCGATGTTGTTATTCATGCCGGAGAAATTCTGTCCACATTTTGGCAATGTGGAGACGGTTACCGTTTGGATCCCTACACTCTGGAACAACGAGGCACCGAAAGCTGGACGCCACTTGATGGTATTTCAGCCCACCCGAAAGTAGATGAAAGCACAGGGGAATTGCTATTTTTTAATTATTCGAAGCACCCCCCTTACCAACACTACGGCGTCGTGGATAAGAATAATAAACTAATCCATTACACCGCGGTACCAACACCAGGCCCGCGACTACCTCACGACATGGCATTTACTAAAAACTATTCCATCCTGGTTGATTTACCATTATTTTGGGACCCTGAACTACTTAAAGACGGTCGTCACCATGCACGTTATTACCCTGACACTCCAACTCGGTTTGGCATCATTCCTCGTTATGGTAACGCTGAAGATGTTCAATGGTTTGACGCAGAGCCAACCTATGTCTTGCATTGGATGAATGCTTACGAAGATGGCGATGAAATAATTTTGGATGGGTATTTTCAGGAAAACCCAGATCCACAACCACTTCCCAACATGCCCAAAGCGGTTGGCAAGCTCATGGCAAATATCGATGAAAACTCTTTCCAATCAAAGTTGCACCGCTGGCGTTTTAATCTAAAAACAGGGGCCGTTAGTGAGGAACATCTTGATGATCGTATTTTAGAATTTGGCTCTTTTAATCAACAATACGCAGGACGAAAAACACGATACCTCTATTCCACTTGGACAAAACCCGGCTGGTTTCTCTTTTCAGGAATCGTAAAACATGATTTTGACACTGGTAAGTCCTGGAGCCTCCCCTTCGGTGAAGACCGATTTGGTAGTGAAGCCCCCTTTGCCCCTCGGGTTAATGCAAAAGATGAAGATGATGGTTACTTAGTGAGTTTTATCACCGATATGAAAAAGAATAGGTCTGAATGTATTCTAGTTGATGCAAAAGATATTGAAGCAGGACCAGTGTGTCAGATTATTCTCCCTCATCGGATTTGTAGCGGAACTCATGCAACCTGGGCCAGCGGCGCATCTATCCGAGACGCACGCAAATAACCAACCAAGGATAAAAAGTAATGACAACTAAGCGTATCTATGTCCTGGGAGGGTATCAAAGTGATTTTTCGAGAAATTGGAACCGGGAGGAATTATCATTATTTGATCTTTTTTCTGATACCGTAAAAAAAGGCTTAACAGCTACACAACTAGACCCCGAAGATATTAATGTTGGCCATGTCAGCAATTTTGTCGGAGAGCTATTTTCTGGCCAGGCGCACTTAGGTGGCTTCTTCGGGCATGTTGACCCAGCCCTAACCTATCTTCCCGCCTCTCGGCATGAAGCCGCATGCGCGTCTGGATCTATGGCTTTACTCGCCGCAATGGCAGACTTAGAATCAGAACGCTATGACCTTGCCTGTGTATTAGGCATAGAACTCATGCGTAACGTCACAGGTAAACAAGCCGCTGAATACCTTCGACCTGCTGCATGGGCTGAAAAGGAATGGTGCGATACCCCCTACGTGTGGCCCTGCGCTTTTGACCAACTAATTCAGCAATACGATACCCGTTACGGCATAAACCATGATCATCTCAACGCTATCGCTGAAAAAAACTACCTCAACGCCCGTAACAACCCAAACGCGCAAACTCGCAACTGGAAGTTTAACAAGAACAGCTTCACCTCCAATGAAGCCGAAAACCCCACCGTTATCGGCAACATCCGTCGCCAGGATTGTGGTCAGATCAGTGATGGTGCCGCTGTAATATTCTTAGCTAATGAAAAACGCGCTAGATCCTACGCCCAAAAACGAAATATTTCCTTAGATGAAATTCCTTACATTAAGGGTTGGGGTCATGTTAATGCTCCTATGCTATTTTCGGAAAAAATGAACCTAAGCTCATCAAGCTCTCTTCTTTTTCCTCATATACATGAACTATTCAAACAAACACTTGCTCGGGCCAATATAACCAGTCTTGACGCTATTCAAGGTCTCGAAGTTCACGATTGCTTCACTATCACTGAATATATGATCCTTGACCATTTAGGGCTTTATCCACCAGGTCAAGCATGGAAGGCCATTGAGGCTGGCATTACTGCACCTGGTGGCAAATTGCCTATCAATATGAGCGGTGGCCTAATAGGCGGAGGCCACCCCGTAGGGGCAACAGGCGTTCGTATGGCCCTAGATGCCTACAAACAAGTAACAGGCACCGCCGAGGGTTATCAAATAGAAGATGCTAAGAACATCATGACGTTTAATCTAGGCGGAAGCACTACAACTTGCGCAAGCGTAATAATTGGAAAAAGCTAAGGCTTGTAATAGCAAACCCTGAATAGGTATGCCACACTGAACTACGACTCCCTTACATGAGTGAAGAGGTATTAGTGATGGCAAACCTTGAGATTATTTGTGGAGATATCACCACTCTCCATGTCAACGGATTAGTTCTTCCTGCCCACAAACATTACACTCGCAGTCGTGGCCTTTCAGCACAAGTATTTGATATTGCAGGGCCTGAATTAGTAGCCGCTTGCTCTCTATTAGGTAAATCTCACACTAGTGACACACGAATAACGCCTGCCCCTAACCTTTCAGCACAATATATAATCCACACAGTTACACCCTTGTGGAGTAGCGGCGATTTTGGAGGAACATCCTCCTTAGAGTTACTGGAGCAATGTTACAAGAATTCAATACAACTGGCTTTAGAACAAGGAATTAAGCACATCGCGTTTCCTGCACTAGGCACTGGCACAAACAAAACACCCCACTCCATCGCTGCGCACATTGGGTTAACCACCATCTTCGAGCACAAAGACTTCTTTAAGAAGATTACTATTTGCCTCCATTCAGAGTTCGCAAGGAGCACCTGGCAGGATTGTTATGACACTCATCTTAAAAATCACAACATTGCACAAGCCTGTTAGGGAAATCGTTCTATACTCATAAATAAGACTCACTGACAACATACTAAGCAAGCATGGGCGTAACAGAAAACCACCTTAATGTATTACTATTAGAAGACTCCGATTCAGATGCATTCCTGGTCATTCGTGAGCTCAAAAACACGTGGAAGTCCATTACACATCAGCGTGTTTGGGGGCGTGACTCGATGGTTGATGCCCTAAGCAATACCAACTGGGATCTGATCATCACCGACCATCACATGCCAAGCTTCAACTCTCTTGACGTACTAGAAATCTATCACGAATTCAAACTGGATATTCCAGTCATCATTGTTTCTGGTGCTATCGGCGAAGATGTAGCTGTCGCTGGAATGAAAGCTGGTGCTCATGACTACATTATGAAAGATAACATGGCTCGCCTCGCTCCAGCGGTCGAACGTGAATTAACTGAGGCCAAATCAAGGAGAGCACGCCGAGCTGCTGAAAAAGCCAACATTGCCAAAAGCTTATTCCTTGCAAACATGTCCCACGAAATCCGCACCCCAATGAACGGGGTCATAGGCATGTCTTCACTATTGCTAGACACCAAGCTATCGCCCGAACAACACGAATATGCGACAGCAATACAGTCCTCTGCCGATGCATTATTAGACATCGTAAACGATATTCTGGATATCTCTAAGATTGAGGCAGGAAAGCTCGATATTGCCCCCATCACCTTCAATATTCGGGAAACGTTATCAGATACCCTAGAGCTAGCCTCAATCAAAGCAAAAGAAAAGAATATTGCACTGTTCTTAAATGTTGACCAAAACATTCCTAATGAACTCATTGGGGATCCCGTCAGAATCCGACAAATCATTCTGAATTTCTGCACTAACGCGATAAAATTCACATCAGAAGGATGTGTAAACATTACCGTCGAGACTGAATATGTAGACCCATCTAAATGCCATGTATTATTTTCCGTAACCGATACCGGCATTGGCATGGATGACGATCAAACAAAAAAAATATTTGAACAATACACCCAGGCGGCCGCATCAACAACGCGACTATACGGTGGCACCGGCTTAGGGTTAAATATCTGCAAGAATCTAGCGGAGCTAATGGGTGGAAAAATAGATGTTAGGAGTAAAATCAATCAAGGCTCCACGTTCTCGTTCGATGTTTGCCTACCCGTTCCAACACAACAGCATGACAATTTCCCGTACCAACTTAAAAGTACCATTGTTTTTATTAGCAATGAATTGGAACACCCTCAACACACCTTGTCTCATCTATGTAAAGTAAGAGGTGCCAGTGTTGAACATCATACCCCGCATTCTCTACAACAAGAGTTAAAACAAAAACAAAAAGAAAAAAACAACCAGTCTATATTTATATTTTTTGACACTCTAAAAATGGGAACAGAAATCAAAGATGTATTTGATGCACTTGCCCCTACGTCTAATTTCTCCCTTATTTTTTCACCAACACTGCCCCAAAGAGGAGATATCAAATACTGCCAGGAACTCGGCTTTAACGCCTACATCCCTCACCCAATTAGAGAGTCGCTGTTTGATAAAATCATGGACCATATGACATCACACTCGCCATCAGGGCAAATAGTAAGCCGTTCCACATTTGATCAAAATACCGACCTTAGCACACAACCTTCCACGAACGGCATACCACCAACTCGCGTCCTATTAGCAGAAGATAACCTTGTTAATCAAAAAGTCGCTGTACATATGTTAAAAAAATTAAACTGCATTATTGATGTTGCTGATGACGGTAAAAAAGTCGTCGACCTTGCTCTTAACTCTGTGTACGACATCATATTAATGGACTGCCAAATGCCTGTAATGAACGGTTATGAAGCAACGCAAGCAATTCGCACATCGGAAAAAGAAACCGACAAACATACCCCCATAATTGCCCTAACTGCCGACGCTATGGATATGGATCGAAAAAAATGCCTCGAAGCAGGTATGGATGACCACATCAGCAAACCAATGGTTCGTGATGCCTTACGCATTGTTATTCAGCATTACTGTAAGGGAGATGAAAATACGGGAAATAGCAACAAAAAACCGATTGCAATATAGGTGTAAAGGAAAGGTTTATATACCCTAGAGGTGACTCAATTCACCTTACTGTTTTAAAACTCTCTTAAGGGTGAGGGGGTATGCTAACAAAGAAAACAAAATCATTACAAAAGCCAACGACAAAAATAGGGATTTTAAGGCAAACGTTTGCGGTAGCAAAAGTATCAGCGCTATAGACACCGCTCCCCTAGCACCAGAAAAATTTAACAACCAGAAATCCCGTTTGTTTAATGACTGCTTTTCTACTTTGATAAATGGAAAAAGTACAATTAAAGCACCAAGGCGGGACACGACCAGAAGCACCAAAGCAACAATAACAAGTAACAATGAAATCTCATCAAAAGATGTGTAAATGAAAAAGCTTGCTCCTAACAAGAAAAAAAGTACTGAATTCGCTATATACTCAAAGTAATCCCATATATAGCGATGAATTTGTCTATTTTGGCTCTCTGCATCCGGTTTATAGCCATATGCCAGAGCGGTAGCAAAGACAGCAAGAATACCGGAAAGGTGCAAAATTTCCGCCAATGCAAAACTACCAAAAGCAATAGCTACTGTCATATTGATTGTTAATGTAAAGTGCTTCTCTCTCCAAATGCCCAATAACCAGCGAGCCCCTCGTCCAAATAAAACACCTAACAGCAAAGCACCTACAACGTGAATCAGAAAATCTCTACTACTGACCAAGAAGTCAAAACGCTCACCACTAAACAATGTCAGCGCTAGAATGCCTGAAACGGTAACTACAAAACCATCATTTAAAATTGACTCACCTTCAATCAAGAGTTTTTGGGACTCCGATATTCCGCCATTCCCATGCAATAAAGCTCCTACAGCAAGAGGGTCTGTTGCAGAAATGATAGCACCGAATAATAATGCCTCTAGCCATTTAAACCCGAAGCCATAATGCAATACCGAGGCTATTATCATCATACTTATCAGTATTCCGACACTGCCGACTAAGGACGCAGGGGCAAGCACTTTTCGAAAGTGAAAAAGACAAATTTTTTGAGTGGAAGCAAAAATAAGAGGAGGTACAAACGCATACAAAACAAGGTCAGGGCTCAACGTTAATTCTGGTAAGCCTAAATTGAGATAATGCGCTACTCCCCCATAACCTACTCCCAACAACAATACCCATATAATGTCAGGAAAAATCATTGCACGTTGGGAGTAATATGAGAGCGCATTAAGAGCAATTAGGCCAAGCACACCAAAAGCAACTAGAGAAAATACAAGCTCATCATGCATAAATAACTCTCTACAAATACATTGTGTGGCGGCGTGTGCTCGCTAACCCTTCTTTGATGGCAACACCCAACCAGACCGAGGAAAATGACAAGTATAACCATTTGGAAGCCGCTCAAGGTAATCTTGATGCTCAGGCTCTGCCTCCCAAAAATCACCTGCAGCCTCCAATTCCGTCACCACGCGCCCAGGCCATAACCCAGAAGAATTGACATCATCAATCGTGCGTACGGCTTCTTGTCGCTGTTCTTCAGAGTCATAATAAATCGCTGAACGATAAGAAGCGCCGCAATCGTTGCCTTGACGATGCTCCGTTGTCGGATCGTGAATTTGAAAAAAGAATTCCAGGATTTGCCGATAATTGATGACATCACTCTCGAATATGATTTCAATTGCCTCAGCATGGCTGCCATGATTACGATAAGTTGCATTCGGAACGTCGCCGCCAGCATAACCCACACGAGTAGACGTAACTCCAGGGAGTTTTCGGATAAGGCCCTGCATTCCCCAAAAACAGCCGCCCGCTAACACCGCACGTTCGTTCTCCATTATACCCCCTCCTCTACTTGGTCGATATATGCACCATAGCCTTCACCTTCCATTTCATCTCGATGAATAAAACGTAGGGATGCTGAATTGATACAATAACGCAGCCCACCACGATCAACCGGCCCGTCAGTAAAAACATGCCCCAGATGACTATCACCACCAGCGGAACGCACTTCGGTGCGAACCATGCCATGAGTTCCATCACGTAGTTCGGTCACATTTCCTGTTTCAATGGGCTTGGTAAAACTAGGCCAGCCACAACCAGATTCAAATTTATCAGACGAAGCAAACAATGGCTCTCCCGACACGATATCGACATAAACCCCTGCCTTTTCGTTATAAAGATGCTCTCCCGTTCCCGCTCGCTCGGTACCATTCTCTTGCGTTACCCGAAACTGTTCTTTACTTAATGCAGCAACAGCCGAATCCGTTTTTTGGTACAGGGTCATAACTATCCTTTTTTAGTTTAGTTAACTGTTTGATTATTTTATTGCCGGAGAACCGGGTAGGCCTCAGTATAAATCCAATCGTTACTCTTTGCTGGCACATGACAGCCCAAACAGTCACTTTTATAGTTGGTAGCAGCATTCTTTCCCTTATTATCAGGCTTAAACAGTGCCCAACCCCAGCCCTCACCCCACATTGCATTACCAGAAAATCGCCCTTTCGAATCTTTGATCATCACAAACCACTGTTTAAGGCCAGAAGTTGAATGGCTAACGCCTTGCCCTGTAGTGTATTCGCCTTTCTCTGATGCTCTCAATTCCTTTATGAGAGTTGCACCATCAGGAAACTTTCCGGTCTTGCGAAACGCCTCAATTGACGCCCTCTCTGTATACACGTCATGAAAGCCACTGGCCCCGCCGTCAGGCACGAACCAAGAACCCAAGTGGGCCATCGAGATTCTAAAATCCTGCGGAAAACTTATGTTACCTTTTTTGTCGACGTAAGGTGAAAATCCTGGCTCTCCAGCAATAACGGGGGAAGATAAAAGAGCACCTACTGAAAATAGAAGCGTACAGAATGCACTCAATTTAAGGGTTATTTTATCCATCATCGTTAGTTACCTTTTGGCTCGTCGTAGCTATTTTGTAGATCCGACGCATGGCCACCTGATGCTTTCATACCCGTTCCCTTTCCCGCATTTAGCACTGGATAATATTGGGTGAACACAAAGTCATCAGCCGCTGCCGTTGCATGACAGGCATTACATGATGCCGTCGCAAATGGTTTTGCGGTAGCCGACAATGTTTTATGATCTTTACTTGAAAAACTGTAATATGCCCAATTACCGGGTTCTTTGGGGAAATGTTTTTTACTCTTTATAGTCGCTTCTAGACCTAAAAACTCTCCCTGAAAAAAACCTTTACCACTAACAGCCGCCTTCGAACCTACCGAAACTAACTCTTTCATCAATATAGTGCCATCACGAAATTCACCGGTCTTTTTCCAGTGCGCCCAACTTTTCGGATCAATATAGACGTTATGGAATTCGGGAAACGCGGCCTTTCCATTATTGAGATCATTTGGCGTAACTGGAGTTCCAGCATAAACCCACTCACGATACCCAGTAGGTCGCTCGAGCTCGCCACCTTTAATAGTAAAAAATTCCTCTGCAGCCAATGGACTGGAAACAGATAACATTGCCAAAGTTCCTACAAATGCAATATTTGATAGAACAGTGTTTTTTAACTTTAGTTTCATTTTACTCACTCCCTCTCTCTATAGTGTTAACCTAGTTTTTAAATACTAGCAATTAGATTAGGACGAGAGAAATAGAGAATTGTTACCGTATCATAAGCATTACTTATAATGGCTAAAAACCACCCAAGCGGCTTTACGGTTAAAAAGCCCAGCTATGGGTATAATGCATCGCCGCAGAACTACAAACACGGCAATTTAAACCTAAAAACTTCGCTTGTGGCGAGAATCACACTAAGTTTGCAAGTGGGTGATCTTCAGCCGACCAATCGTGGTTATCTACATGCTTTATAAACATATCCAATGCTGCTGTGGCAACCCCTTGATCAGCTGTAGCAAATTCAACCCTTCGAGACAATGTAGGCTCAATGATAGCTCTGTATTCGAGCTCGGGGCGTAAAAGTGAAAAACGCGGAATCACGGTAACCCCCATACCATCACGAACCATGCTCTGAATCCAGTCTTCACGCTGACTAGTATATGCGACATTAAGTCGAATCGTTTCATCAGCGCAAAACTTGATAAAATCTTGCCTGAATTCACAATGCAACCGATCAACATAGCTTTGCTTAGCAATATCTCTAAGCGGTACAACATTCATATCGGCAAATTCATGACCTTTGGGAAATGCAACAACCATTGGCTCTTCAAACAAATCGATATAACTCAGCTCTGGATGAGGCAAACTATGAAACCCACAAAACGCGCCATCAAGCTCGCCTGAGAGCAATAAATTAGGTATTGAATCAAGTGTTACATCGTGAAGCGTGAACGAAACCATCGGATGCTGTACCTGAAAGTCTTCTAACAAGCGCGCAAGTACTCTTGGGCCTATTGTGCACATAATCCCAATATTTAGCTCATCGATTTCACCAGAGATAACTGCCTTCGAAGTCGCTCTTACCAATTGCCGCGAGCGGTCAATTTGCTCAAAATGCCTGCGCAACGATTTCCCTAGAGTTGTAACGCTAATCTCTCGACCGTTCCTGCAAACAAGCTCTCCTCCAAGTTCATCTTCAAGCCGTCTGATTGCTTGAGTTAATGCAGGCTGCGAGACGAAACATTGCTCTGCAGCACGAGTAAAATTCAGAGTTTCCGACAGTGTCAGAAAATAGCGTATTTGATTAAAATCCATGACCTTTCATTAACCGTTGATTGTAAATATTAATAGGGCGCTACCTAAAATAGGATAACTCCGGTTCTAGCTTTAGGAAAATACTAGCTTAACCTTTGCAGCGATATCTACCTTGTGAATGATTAGATACAAAAAAGGGCGCCATAGGCACCCTTTTTTGTATCTAATCATCTTTTCAAAAAATCGATTACGCCTCGACCTCTTCCTTTACCTCAGGCTCCGGGTCGTTAGACGTTAATAACTGCGCACGAATATCCCGTTCAATTTCCTCAGCAATCTCTGCATTTTCACTTAAGTATTTAGCAGCATTGGCTTTACCCTGACCTATTTTATCGCCTTTATAGGCATACCATGCACCAGATTTATCAACAAACCCGCATTTCACCCCAAGGTCCAAGACCTCACCCATATGATAAATACCTTCGCCATAAAGGATTTGAAATTCAGCTTGCTTAAACGGTGGTGCCACCTTGTTTTTAACAACCTTAACCCGGGTTTCATTACCTACAACTTCATCACCCTGCTTCACGGCTCCCGTTCGACGAATATCTAACCTTACAGAAGAATAAAACTTTAATGCGTTACCGCCTGTCGTTGTTTCTGGTGAACCAAACATAACACCAATCTTCATACGAATTTGGTTAATAAATATAACCAAACAATTGGCGTGCTTTACGCTACCGGTCAACTTACGCAACGCCTGAGACATTAGTCGCGCCTGCAAACCGACATGAGTGTCCCCCATATCGCCTTCCAATTCTGCCTTTGGTACCAAAGCAGCAACCGAATCAATAATGATCACATCAACAGCATTTGAACGAATCAACATATCGGTAATTTCTAGTGCTTGCTCTCCAGTATCAGGCTGTGATACCAACAAATTATCAACATCAACACCAAGTTTGCCCGCGTAAATCGGATCAAGCGCATGCTCAGCATCAACAAATGCACATGTAGCGCCTTGTTTTTGTGCTTCTGCAACAACTTGTAATGTTAACGTTGTTTTACCCGAGGACTCAGGGCCATAAATTTCAACAATACGACCTTTCGGTAACCCACCAATTCCCAAGGCTATATCCAACCCTAATGAACCTGTAGAAATCGCAGGGATTGCTTGATGTTGCTGATCTCCCATGCGCATTACCGAACCTTTACCAAACTGACGATCTATTTGTGACAATGCCGCACTCAGCGCTTTCTTTTTATTCTCATCCATTTTTCGACCCTCAATATTGATACGCATGTTTGGCATGCACACTTGAAATAGTTGTTTGTATTGCGTTATTTCATTAAACCCTTAGGATTCATAACCGCAGAACAAACACTGTAAATTTGAACAGTATTATTACACAAGATTTTCAACTTCGCCAATATCCACTGCATTTTTTTTATTCTTTTCTTTCCATTCCAGTATCCGAACCAACAACCCTTGCAATGCCATAGCAACGGCTCCGCTCCTCACGGCAGCCCGATCTCCAGGAAAAACCATCCTTGTAGCATCAATTTGGCCTTCTACTGCCCACGCAATCCACACCAAACCAACCGGTTTTTCCTCAGTTCCACCTTCCGGCCCAGCTAAGCCACTAATAGCGACTGAAAATGTAGCATTTGACTTTTTTATTGCCCCTTTTGCCATCTCTTGAACAACGGCTTTACTCACAGCACCATGTTTTTTCAGAGTTGTCACTTTAACACCTAACATTTTTCGCTTGGCATCATTCGAATAAACAACAAAACCTCGGTCAAACCACCCTGAACTACCAGCCACAGAGGTGACTGCAGACGAAACGCCGCCCCCTGTACAGGACTCTGCCGTGCTAATTAAGGCACCTTGACCCTCTAATGCTTTTCCTAAATGTGCAGCAAGCTCATCTGCCACAACATGACCCAAATCCACCACGTGGTTGGCCCCTTCTGTCCATTAAATTAGGCGCAAATACTACCGCAGTTTTTATTCGTAAACACGACTTTTCAACGATCTTAACAATGAAGACCTAAACAGGTTAACCCTCAAACAAAAGATCCCACGTTAAGGCTAGATCCCACACCAAATGGACTATATCATTGCCCTTTTCAATAACACCCAATAGATAAGCGAACCTCAATGACAACCGTGACAGACC
>MAAC01011996.1_pt1 | contig 27975 bp, 21 predicted proteins | sample 1115981 | NCBI WGS metagenome assembly MAAC01 (sample SAMN04961126, study PRJNA320927) | seawater metagenome | isolation source: sample BD02T64 sea water enriched with oil for 64 days | place: USA:Gulf of Mexico | collected 2013-07-27
TGATGAACATTTTCAACAAACCAATGATTACGCTAATGACATGTTTTATTCTAGCTCAAGCATTTTTCTCAATTGAAGCAGCCGCAGTCGAACACAATGTACATCAAAGCGCTTTTACTAAAGAGTTGATTGATATTGTGAAGTCAAAAATACACTATCCTTCATTTGCAGTTGACTACGGTATTGAGGGGGAAATTACCATACAGATTAAGATTAACGAAGAGGGTAATATTATTGCAAAGAAATTTAAACAACGTTCAGGCTCAGAGCAACTAGATCGTGCGGTAATGAGAAAGATTGCTAATATTCATTCTTTCAAAAGAATTCCTAAAGAACTACAACTTAAAGAGTTTGATTTTGAAGTACCGTTGACTTTTCTTTTGCTCGAATAATATCTTAGAGTTCTCGATTCGAAAGGTAGACCTTCAGAGTAGCGGACAACGTGATTCATTGGCCATCTAGCGTACTAACGGGATAAAAAGGCAAGTTACCCTTCCTCTTAAAAGAGAAATCGATAAAGAATTACCTTTATCGATTTCTCAGTAACTATCAACGTGACATTGAAAATATTGTCGCTACTCTTTAATGATATTTCCGCCTTTCATAACAAAATCAACATCTAATAACTCTTCAATATTTTTTAAAGGGCTACCATCAAAAGCAATAACATCGGCTATTTTACCTACTTCAAGAGTACCAAGTGATTCACTCATGCCTATTAAATCAGCTGCATTAACCGTTGCCGACTTTAAAATATCTTGTGGCGACATGCCTGCTTCAAACATCAATACCGCTTCTCTACCATTATTACCATGCTTAGAGACACCACTGTCTGTTCCGTATGCAATGTTAACCCCTGACTTATGAGCACGCTTAAAGTTGGCGATCATATCACCACCTACTCGTATTGCCTTGGCGCTAATTGCAGCTGACATAAAATTAGTATTTTTTGCTAATGCAACTACCGTATCGCCAGCCATTAATGTCGGTACTAAATAGGCTCCGCCTTGTTTAAATAGCTTAATGCTCTCTTCATCTGCGTAACTGCCATGTTCAATACTATCAACACCGGCACGTAAAGCGGCATTAATCCCTGCTGCTGCATGGGCATGACTAGCCACTTTTCGTCCTAAAGCATGGGCAGATTCAACTACTTCACGTAATTCATCGTCCGCCATTTGCTGGCCTGTGCCGGTATTTGTGTCGGAAAGTACACCGCCAGTAGAAGTTATTTTAATAACATCAGCACCAAACTTAATTGCTCGACGTGTTGCTCTGCGGCAATCGTAAGGGCCATCACAGACGGTTTTTGCGGTATGCATCTCTAATAAATCTGGGTTCATACCATCAACATCACCATGTCCGCCGGTGACCGCAACATTACTACCTGCGGCAATAACGCGTGGTCCTACCAACCAGCCACGTTTCACGCCATCACGTAAAGCAAAACTTTGCTCTGGACTACCACCTAAATCACGGACGGTGGTGAAACCTGCCATTAGTGTTTTCTTAGCAAAATAAATGCTTTTCGCTAATTTATCAGCATCAGATAAACGCAATTTTTCACTGTCGTTTTTAGGACCGAGCTCCCCTTGTAAATGCACGTGCATGTCCATTAAACCAGGCATAACAAAGCTGTTTGACAAGTCAACAAACTGCGCTGTTTTATCAATAGATTCAGCAGCAACAAAACCTTGCTGAACTTGAGTTATTTTACCGTCAACTATCACCACAGTTTGTTGTTTTAATGGTGCTTGGCCAGGTACTGCAAGTAATTCACCTGCATGTATTACTTGTGTATCTGCTAATGCAACATTGGAGAACAGGCCAGCAAAAGCCAATGAAATTAGGCTAAAAGGTTTGTTTATTAACTTCATTTAAATTCCTAGATAATTATTGTTATGGTTATTTTTATAATCTGTAACTACCATAACAGGGAATTTCAGCAGTGAACATATAATTGAGATTGAGTGTTGAAATTATGCGATAAATTATTGTGATAGATATAAAAAAGCTCACCAGAGGTGAGCTTTATTAAACAACATAGTTAATATATTGTTTTAGTGGTGGTGACCACCAACGCCGTGTGCATGACCATGTTCTACTTCTTCAGCAGTAGCTTCACGTACATCAACAACGTTTAAATCAAACGTTAGTACTTTGCCCGCCAATGGTGGATTAATATCAACCGTGATCATAAAGCGCCCTGCTTTAATCACCGTTACTTGACGTTGACCTTGCTCTGTTTGAATAACAGCGGTCATGCCTGGTTTCCACTTAGCATTTTTACTTGGTAGTCCTTGTAAATGTTTTACAGGAACACGTTGAACCATGTCTTCTTTTCGTTCACCGTAAGCATCTTCAGGTTGTAAAGTTACCGAAAACTCATCACCTGCAGCTTTACCCGTTAAAGCATTCTCAACACCCACTAACATGTTTTTAAAACCATGTAAGTAAGCTAAAGGATCAGAGCCAATTGAAGACTCAAGCTCTTTGCCTGCTTCATCTTTTAAGGTGTAATGAAATTGTACTACCGTTTTGTCGATAATTTTCATGGTTTATCCATAGTCAAAATAATTTTCGCGAGTTTAGCAAAAAAGCTAAAATCAAGATATGCGCAATCGTCATTTTATTTTACTGGTTCCATTAAAAGCTAAACTCTAAGCCAAGTGCAAGATAGTCTTGATCGGCATCGCTATCCATGTCGAAGGTTGAATAAAAGCTATATAACTTAGTATTTTTAGTAAACTTATAATCAGCACCTAAAGAAAAAGCTGATTTGTCTTCACCACTGTCATGCTCTGCCATTTGAAACTGGCTTTTTAATGTCCACTTATCAATACCATATTTAGCTGAAAGTAAAATGCCATCCATTTCTGCGCCACTAGCACTTTCTTGAGTTTGCGCCATGCCACCTAATACAAAGCCGGCAAGCTTACCTTGAACAACAAAACGGGTAATATCATACCCCTTAACATCAGAGTCAACAGCAACAGCGGCGTATAGTTGTGATTTTTTTAAATTTTTATCGCCATAAAACACTCCAACAGAAACAGCATCGTCACCCTCTGTACTGTCGGCCGCAAGATATTGCACGCCAAGCTTGAAACCATTATAACTTGGTGTTTTATAAGTGACGGTATCGCTCATGCGATTTTCACCTTTAAACAACGACTTGATATCGGCATTATAGGCGTTAAATAAATCGATTTTACCCTGCGCCTGTTTGATCATGGTATTGTTATTACCAACCAACACTTCACCGAAGCTGCCACTTAACCCTATATATTGAGTACGATCAGTTATACTGTCGCCTTTATTGCTATCGCCGTCTAAATCAACGCCAAATTCAGCTTTATAAAGAAGGGTTAAATCATCATTTAATGCTTGTTTACCGGTGAATCCAATACGAGAGGCGTTACTTTTAACTTCTGTATACCGACCTTCGCCATCATCAGAAGATTGCAGAGATAAGTTAGCTTTACCATAGATTTTAACTAAATCTGCCGAGGCTGGCATGGCAATAAGCAGAGTTAAAGAGCTTATAAGTAATTGGCGAATAAGTTTCATTTGGCTTTATTTCCCTAAATTATTATTTTTTGTTGTGCCGAAATATGGGCTAAACATCTAATGAATAACTTTATTTATCAAGTATTACCCTAGAAAAGATAGCATAAGAATTTTAACACAACAATTCAATAGATATCCGATATTTATACCATAAGATTATTAACCAGTAATTATGGATTTATAACGATATATTTACGCCCAAAGTAATAAGATAACCACACTAGCAACAATTAAAAACATGCCAAAATATTCCTGCAAAGTTATTTTTTCTTTAAATATTCGATAGGTTAAAAATAAGGTGATGAAAAACTCTACTTGCCCTAGCGCCTTTACATACGCGGCATTTTGATAGCTAGCTGCTGTGAACCAACCAATAGAACCAAGCACACTGGTAATACCGACAAATAAACATAACCGCCATTGAGTGACCATGGTGCTGATTTGCTTTTTATCTTGAAAATAAACATAAATCATTGATATAACTGATTGCACAGTGATCATAAAGATTAAAGTTACCGCTGCACTGACCATCAAATCAGTGTTTAGCGCTAAACTGGCTTCACGTATTAATAGCGTTGTAATCGCTAACGCTAATCCTGAAGATAAACCAAAACCAGCACCTGGATTTTGAAAAACATCTCGATAAGTAAACTTTACTTTTGAGACAATCAGCACCCCTACGACACCGATCACAACAGATAACCACCCTAAGAAATTTAACGACACTGAAAAAAGCACCGCTCCAACAATTGCCACTTGAATGGCTTCAGTTTTCGCAAGGCTAGTGGCTACTGCAAAGTTACGATATTTGAAAGCCGCGACTAAACAAACGGTACCAATAATTTGCATAACACTGGCAATTAATGCGTATTGTAAAAATTGATTGTTTAAGGTGGGTAAGGCTACTTGGCGAAAGTCTAACAACCAATATAAATAGCCTGCTGCAAACGGTAATGCATAGACATAACGTACCGCCGTTGTAGCCATGGCATTCAAATGTTGGGTTAATTGTTTTTGACCTGCGGTGCGAACTGCTTGCATGAAAGCTGCAAGCAAAGTGAAGTAAATCCAAATGTCCAAATGTAAAGCCTAATGAAGATAAAAAAGAGCGTTAGTTTATATCAATTTTCGATAATATTTGAGTACTAATACGACTCATAGTATAAAAATTAAAACGTTAGCACATTTACGTTTTTGGTCATGTTGTGGCGGCATGTTTAAGGGCAACAATTACTTTTTCTACTTCGATAGGTTTAGGGATAAAGTCAATCATACCGGCATCAAAACACCTATTTTTGTCATCGGTTAAAACATTCGCTGTCATCGCAATAATTTTAGGATGGTTATCAGGGTGTTGTTTGATAATATTTAACGTGGCGGTAACACCATCCATTATTGGCATTTGCATATCCATAAAAATTACGTCGTATTGCTTATTATTAACAGCAGCTACGGCCTCTTGGCCATCTATCGCCAGATCGACACTATAACCTAATTTATTAAACACACTTTTAGCAATAACTTGATTAATTTTGTTATCTTCAGCAATGAGGATCGTTAAAGGGTAACGCTCGGCTAAAGTGCCATGTTCGCCATGTTCGCCATGTTCGCCATGTTCGCCATGTTCGCCATGTTCGCCATGTTCGCCATGATTAAACCCTTTTTGATTCGTTTGTTGATTATATATTTCATTAGACGTTAACTTTAGGGTAAAAGTGAACGTACTGCCTTGCTCAAGTTCACTTTCAACGTAAATTTTTCCACCCATTTGTTTTACTAATTGCGCGCAAATAATCAAGCCAAGCCCCGTACCTCCATATTTTCTACTGATTGAATTATCAACTTGCGAGAATGGTTTAAATAATTTCTTTTGATCGGCTTCAGTTATGCCAATGCCAGTGTCAGTCACTTGAAATTTTAAAGTATGGAATTGTTCATTGGCTTCTACTGACTTAATACTCAGGATAACAGAGCCTTGCTCGGTAAACTTTATCGCATTGCCCATCAAATTAAGTAATATTTGTCGAATACGTAATGCATCACCATTGAAGCCTAGTGGTAATCCAGCTTCAACATTTGATTTTATAGTTAATTTTTTAGTTGACGCTACAGAGTCCAATAAAAAAAGAGTTTCATTGATCATCTCTGTTAAATGAAAAGGAACCTCCTCAAGTGACAGCTTTCCCGCTTCTAGTTTTGATATATCCAAAATGTCATTTATCACTAATAATAAACCATCGCTACAAGAGCGTATGCTATTGGTATACTGTTGTTGAATATGCGTTAGTTCCGTATCATCTAACATGGCCAACATGCCGATAATACCATTCATAGGTGTACGGATTTCATGAGACATGTTCGCTAAGAAATCGCTTTTTGATTGTACGGCGGCTTCCATTTCAGTAATAGAAAATTTTAATGATACACTCATCTTATTAAAAGCTTGCGCAAGTAAAGAAAACTCATCTTTAGTTTCTATCTCTATCAACGAATCAAAGTCTCCACCCGTAATTCTTTTTGTCCCCTGCATTAGGACACCTAGACTATTGACAATAATTCTTTGGATATAGAATACGATAAATATAGAAATAATTATTGCTAAAAAGGTACCTACAACAATCAACCTTTCGGTGGTATTTGATGCTAGTTGTGCTTCAGCTTTCCTTGCTATAATTAGGTTTTTCTCTATTTGAATAAAATTTGCTTTAATCTTCCTTATTTGATCAATGATGTTTTTTCCTGTTTGCGCTTCAATCAACTTAATCACATCTGCCATTGATACCTTTTCTGATTGCAAACTAGCTCGTCTAGCTTCAATTTCAACATTACCCGCTTTTCTCATCCACTGTTGATGTAATTTTTCAATCAATTCTAATCGTTGCACTTGCGGGGGGTTGTCAGAAACGAGCGTTTTCAATGATAATATTTTTTCATCCCATATATTATTGGCTTGATAAAAGGGTTCTAAAAACAATTCATTACCTGTGATTAAAAAACCACGTTGGCCTGTTTCCATATCCACTAATAACTTTAAAATTTCATCTCCTTTGGAAATCACTTGATGGGTATGTTCAACCCATTCAATGGTCTCTTTCTGCTTTTCAACACTAAAATAGACAATCGTTGAAATGCTAATGAGAAAAAATAACGGGATAGTGAAAGCCAAAAAGACTTTTTTGCTAATAGAGAGGTTCTTCACTGAGGTAAAGTTAAGAGGAAACAAAGGTTTTCATCCAGAGATAAATTGCTAATATTGTTGCTGAAAATAAATCAACATCGCTAGTATTTATACTATAGACCAATTTTTGTTCTTATGAAGTTAAGTTAGCTAATTTTATATTTTCCTTTAAAGTAAAGCGCTTATAAGTTTATTTTCCTGTAAAAATAAACTGTCTATCTAATTCACTAAACCCTAAGCCACTTTTTTTATGGACTTTTATTTGTACACCAATCCGTTCTTTTAAGGTATTTACATGGCTAATAACACCGATCATTTTACCTTCGGCATTCAAATTATCTAAGGCATCAAGGGCAATTTCTAAAGTATCATTATCAAGCGTGCCAAAACCCTCATCTAAAAATAAAGAATCAATACTGGTTTTGGCGCTGGCTAAGTCTGAAAGCGCTAACGCCAAGGCTAAACTGACCAAGAAGCTTTCACCACCGGATAAGGTTTTAGTATCTCTAACACTGTCGGCTTGCCAAGTATCAATAACTTCTAACGTCAGGTTTTCTTGACTTTGACATTGTAATTGATAACGGGCATGTAAACGGGCGAGTTGTTGATTAGCTAAATAGACAAGGTGCTCTAAAGTTAACCCTTGCGCAAAACGCCTAAATTTATCTCCTGAAGCCGAGCCAATCAAGCCATTAAGGTATGATAAGTCATCAACCTCAATTTGTTGTGCTGAAATTTTAGTCAAAATATCTTGCTGCTTTTGACGCTGTAGCTCATCAAAGGCTAATTGTTGTTTCAACTGCCCTTGGTTGATTTGATTTTCTTTTAATTGCTCAGCCAGTAAGGATAGCTGTTGAGTAACAACCTCAGCATCAAAAGGGTTAATACCCTGCTCTTTTAATAAATTCATTGCCTCTTCAAGTTGGACAATTTGTTGTTGATGTTGAGCAATAAGGGTTGTTGCTTGTTGCTGTTGCTCAGTAATCGTATGCATTAACACTTGTAACTGTTGTTTTTGCTCACTTGGGATAAGCGCCGTTAAAAATGCATTTTCATTATCAAAAAGACTTTCAGTTAATGCTTGTTGCCAAGATTGGCTAAACTGACTCAGTAACTTCTGGCTCTGCTCCTGCTGTTGTAGGCTGCTATCACGCTTACCAAGCAAGGTTTGTTGTATTTGATTTTTATCATCACGTTGCTGTTGTAATTGCACAACATTAACATCCATTGCCGCTTTTTCATTGAGCAACTTTTCACGAACATCAACAACCGAGCTATCACCTATCAATGTTTGCCGCTGGTGTTTTAAATCCGTTAATTGCGTTTTAAACTGCGTTAGTTGCTCAGTAATCTGTTGGTGATCTGTTAACAAATTCTGCAAGGTGCTTTGCTCAACTAAAACACTTTGCTGCAAAGCTGAGATATTTTCATTCAACTGTTGTTGTTGAACTATTGTTTGTTGATATTTTTCTAAAGTGTCATTTTGTTGCTGACACCAAGCAAAAAAATCTGTCTCACTCGATATATAGTCACATGTTCTCTGTGAACCAGCATCATTGACGTATATAAAGGATAATTTATCAATGGTAAAAAGCGCAGTCACCGCCTCTTTAAAATCCTGATCAGCGCTTGAGAATTCCTCTTGCTGACGCTGCTGTACTTCTTGATTATCGCTTAACAGTTTATTGTTATGTGATAATTGCTGGTCAATGATAGACAGGTTATTTTGTTGTTCTATTTGACGTTTTTCTGTTTCAGAAAATTCATTTTTTAATTTTTCTAGCTGCTGTGCAATGCCATGGCGTTGTTGACTTAACGCTAGCGCATGCTCAAGTTGCTGTTGATTCATGGTGCTTGCTTGAGAGATTTCTTTGATATCCGTTAATAAACAACTCAACTTTACGGATTGTTGCTGTGTTTGCCATTGCTCCACTAAGCTTTGCTGTTCAATTAACAACGATTGGCAGCTTTGTTCAACCAGAGCGACTTCAGTATTTACCTTGGCTTGCTCAGTTTTTGCTGAGCTTCCTTGTTGCTCTAGTTGTATCAAGACTTGTTCAAGTTCAACTAAACGATTTTGTTGCTTTTCATCATTACCTTGCTGATAACTTTCAATCAAAGGATGCTCAAGTGATCCACATAATGGGCATGGCTGCTCTGGTTGCAAGTTTTGTCGGTGTTGATGCAGCGATAGAATTGTTTTTTGTTGTTCGACAATTAACGCCACATCGTCTCGTTGGCGTTTAGTTTGTCGGTATTGTTCACGTAGTTCGGTAATAGCTATTTGATTACTGGAGAATTGCTGTTGTAAAGCCCTAAGCTTTTCTTGTTGAACTTTAAGATCATTGGTTAATAGTTGATGTCGGCCAGCGTTATTTTGTGCGGTTACAAATAGGCTATTTAACTGCTGTAATTGTTGAATCTGTTGCTGACAATCTTGTTCATTTTCACAACCAAGCGAAGTAAACAGACTTGTCTGCTCTATTTCCAGTTGGCGGATACTTTCTAAATATTTTCCCCGGCCTAACTGTTGTTGTTGCAAGCCCTGCTCTAACGTCTCTTTTTGTTTTTTTGCTTTTTCTATTTCAACAAAATAGACAGACTGTTCGGCTTGTAACTGAGCTAGGGCAATTTGTTGCTTATTTAACTGTTGAAACTGGTATTGCCATAAAGGTAAGTTTTCAACTAAATTACTTACATAATCTAATGAATTAACTTGCTGATTTACTAGAGTTAGCTTAGAAGAAATTTGTTGAATTTCTTGCTGGTATTTATCAAGCTTATTTTCCTTCGATTGCTTATTAGCAGCCGATTGTTGTTGTTTAACGGCCAATAGTTCACATTGTTGCTGGTTATGATTAACTTGACTATCAAGTGGCACAACCTTTTCATTCAATAGATGTTCTGTTTGTTGATGCTGATTTTCTTGCTGGCGTTGCTGCTGTTTAGCTTGTTCTAATTGTTGTTCAATAACCTGGCATTGCTGCGTACTTTGGTCAATTTCAACGGCTAATTGTTCGGTAAATTTAGCTAAACCTTGATGTTGTTCATTTTGTTGTTGGTAAGGCTGGTATACCGACATTAAACGTTCAGCAGGCTCGGCTAAGGCCAATTTTGCTAAATCTGTTTGATGTGTTTTTTCTTGCTGTTGGGCACTTTTTAATAGTTCTTCAGCGTTTATCAATAACGTTCTTTGTTGGTGATGTTGCTGATGCTTTTGTTGTGCTTGTTGCCAACGGTTTTGTTGTTGTGTATCAGCTTCATCTTGAGTCTTTAATTCTGATAACTGTTGAATGAAGCTGCTTAATTGTTGCTCGTCTAAGAGTTGCACATCTTCGTTTTGTGTTTGTAGCCTTTGCAAGGTTTCATTGGCTTGTTTATGATTATCAAAAACTTGTTTAGAAATTAAACCGTATATTTCAGTACCGGTTAACTGCTCTAACAATTCGGCACGGTCTTTATCGGCAGCATTTAAAAAGGCAGCAAACTGTCCTTGCGACAACATCATCGACTTGGTAAATCGGCCAAAATCTAAGCCGGTAATTTTAGCGATTTCATTACGAACATCGGACACTTTAGTGGCCAATATATTACCCGTTCCTTGCTCATCCTTGGTTATACGCGCTAATTCAGCGACGGGTTTCTGTAAGTTTCCTGATAGCGAGTTTTTAGCCCGTCTTTGACTCCAAAAAGCACGGTAAGCTTGTCCTTTTACTTCAAATTCAACTTCGGCTAGACAATTGGCCGTATGACGAGTCATCAACTGGTTTTGATTATCTGAAACTCTAACCCGTGGCGTTTGATGATAAAGCGCTAAACATAAAGCATCTAAAATAGTTGTTTTACCTGCGCCTGTAGGGCCAGTAATGGCAAATAAAGCACTGGTATTAAAAGGAGCTTGGCTAAAGTCTATTTTCCATGCGCCTTTTAGCGAGTTAATATTTTCAAAACGTAACGATAAAATTCTCACGGTTACTCACTGACCTTTACTGTGTTGGCGCTATTATTTTCACTCTGAGTCGCATTCATCGAACTCTCCACTTCGACCACCGTTTGACGAAACATTTCTTTTAAACGAGATTCACGGATTAATTCTTGCTCTGTTTGCCAAGTTTCTTGGGCTAAGCGTGTATCAAAAACATCCGTTAGCTTCAGTTCATTTAAGGTGATTTTTGCTTTTGTAGCGCTCATTTGTTGCCGTGACTTTTTACTGCGCCTGACGAGTAATATTTCCACCGGAAATTCTGCGGTCAGCTCCTCAATGCGACGGGTTAAGTCAACGAGATAATCCGCCGTATTAATTTCAATGTCTAGCCAGATTTTTTCATCTGCTGAGCCAAGCTCTAATTGCTCAGTGAGTTCTTTTACATCAGCAGCTAAATGCGCTAAATCAGTTTTTATCATCGCCATTGCTTGAAAGCGTGGTACAACAATTTCGTTAACTGTACTTAATTGATTGCCTTCAAATTCAGCAAGTAGCACACTTTTGTTTTGATTAGCTTCATCAAAACTTAGTGGAATAGGTGAGCCGCTGTAGCGAATATGTTCGCTTTTAGCGACTTTCTGACTGCGATGAATATGACCTAAAGCAATATAATCAGCGTCCGGAAAGGCGTTCGACGGAAATGCTTCAAGCGTACCTATGTATATGTCTCTGACTGATTCAGAGGTTTGAACCCCCACTGTGGTTAAATGCCCTGTTGCAATAATAGGTACATTTTTTTCAGCGAGTTGCTGAGCCTGGGTAAATAACGTTTGGTAATGTGTGGTGATCGCGTGTTGTAAAGCCTGCTGCTTATCACCTGAAGATTGACCCGCTTGGCTATTAACAATGTCACGAGGTCGGATAAATGGGATAGCACACACAACAGCTTGTAACTTCCCTTGATGATCATTAATGCTAATCACCTGTTCATTAATATCGTCACTGACATTGGCAATAACTCGGCAAGACAGTTGTGAAAGGATGCCTTTAGACTCACTCAACATTGCAACCGAGTCATGATTACCGGCTAATACGAGCAGCTGGCAATTTAACTGGTGCAACTTAACAATAAAGTCGAAATATAATTCTCGGGCGTAACTTGGCGGAGTACCGGTATCAAAAATATCACCGGCAACAATCACAGCATCAACTTGATGCTCGGTGACTTGTTTCAATAGCCAATTTAAAAACTGTTGATGTTCTGCTGCTCTACTTTTTCCGTAGAAATGCTGGCCAAGGTGCCAATCAGAAGTATGTAATAATCGAAATGTCATGTATCGGTGTATTTTTACTGTTTTTATGAGACAAGTTCTATCTTAACCCAATCAGTATTAGAAAGTGAGTATTAAGCGAGAAATTAAAGGCTTAGCAGTAAGAATGAATATTACTGAGAGATGCTTTGTTCTTGCAGGTATTCTTCAATAATATTTTTGAAATAATCGAGTCTGATCGGTTTTACAATCGAAGCAATAATATCTAAAGAATAGGCTCTTGCTAACATGCTCGCCGAACGTAATGAACTAGTATCATTGCCGGTGATTAAAATGATGGGCAATACAGGACCTTTTTTAACCAATTCATTTAATACTTCTATGCCATCCATTTCAGGCATGTACAAATCGAGTATAAGAATACCGTTCTCTGTATTAGGCTCAACTTGTTGGAAAAATTTCTCACCTGAATTAAAAGCATGAACATCCATATCAACATGGTCGGCATATTCTGTTAATAAACTCACTGATTGTGGATCATCATCGATAATATATAAAGCTAATCTACTCATATTTCCATTACCACTTTAATTGAAAAAAACATTAACCATCGAGTATCAGTCGAACTGTTTTACATAATTCTTCTGCCCGATAAGGCTTAGGTAATATGCTGTTTAATAAATTTACATCGGTTGTTTCTAGATGTTTTAAATCAGCAAAACCACTGGTGAGCAGAATACTTACATAAGGATAGTTTTTTTGTACAATAGTAGCAAGTTGATAACCATTCATTTTTGGCATAATGATATCCGAAAATAATAATTCAACCTTATTTTCATTTAAAACCTGCAGGGCTTGCTCGCCATTTTCTGCGGTGAGTACGGAATAACCTTGGTTGATTAAAATTTTCTCTGCGATGTCACGCAATGGCTGTTCATCATCAACAATGAGAATTATTTCATTGCCAATTTTCTGCGATTGTTTATCAATTACAATGGGCTCATCAACAATATCTTGTTGCTTGTAACGTTTAAAATATAAGATAAACTCACTGCCTTTATTAAGTGTTGAATTTACATCAATAGCCCCCTTAGCCCTTTTAATAAAACCAAATACCTGTGATAGTCCAAGTCCTGTTCCTTTCTCTCCTTTCGTTGTATAAAAGGGTTCAAATATTTTTTCTATCTCTTGTTCACTGATCCCACAGCCGGTATCGGTAAATTTGAGTACAACGTAATCACCACTTTTTAAGCCAAGCAGTTGCGCATTGTAGGTATTCAAACTTATATTTTTTGTTTTGATATTTAGTAATGCATTATTGTCAATGTTCTTCATGGCATGCATCGCATTGATGGTCATGTTTATAATGGCATCTTCTAAGTCACTACTATCTAACCACACAGGCCAAAGATCATTGGCAAGCTCAAAAACCAGTCTGATGTTAACCGTCAGTGATTTTTCTAGGAGATCTCTGCGTGCTCTCAATAACAGATTAATATCAACTTTGGTTGCTTGGTCGCTCTCTTTTTTAGAGAATGATAATAAACGCTTTGTTAGTTTTGCTCCTCGCTCCCCCGCATGGATGATCTCTCCAATATACTTTTCTTGTTTCGGTGATTGTATCGCTAACATGGTTAATAAATCACAGTAACCTAATATTGTGCCGAGTAAATTATTCAGATCATGCGCTATACCTCCCGTTAACTTGCCCAGCGCGTCCATCTTTTGAGTTCTTTGGATTTGTTTCTCTATGGCTAATAAAGCTGTATCAGCCTCTTTGTGAGCTTTTATTTCACCATTCAGCTTTTTAATATAAAAATAAATTCCAAACACCAGCAGAATAATTAAAGAAATGGCTAATAAATAAAACCACCACTGCTGCCAAAAAGGTGGTGTAATATTAATACGAATGCTGGTGCCTTCTTCATTCCACAAACCACTACTGTTTGCCGCCTTAAGTCGTAAAATGTAACTACCACCGGCAAGGCCAGAATAACGTCCAAAAGGATTAGCCCCCGAAAAATACCAATCTTTATCCCAACCTTCTAATTTATAGGCAAAAGTATTTCTTTGGGATTGGGAGAAACTTAACGCTGCAAACTGAAATTCGAATTCGTTATCTTGCCAAGCAAAGTTGAGCTCTGGAAGTTTTTCAGCTGCGCTATCAAGTTTAAGTTCGGTGCCATTTCGACTCATTGACGTTAATAACACTGGCGGTATAAAAGTATTCTCGCTGATTTTATTGGGATGAAAGCTTATTAACCCTTTTGCTGAACCAAACCACATCTGCCCATCAAGCGCTTTGAGTCTCGATGTCCAATAAAAGGTATTACTGGGTAAACCATTCTTTTCGTTATAGACAGTGGTATTTTCTGTTTTGATATCAAGTTTAATTAAACCGGAGTCAATTGTACCTAACCACAAATTTCCGTTATCGTCTTCTAGAATGCTTGAAATAATATCGGATGGAAATCCATTTGCCACGGTGAAATTATCAAAATTTTGTTGTTGAGCGTTAAAGCGACTTAAACCACCTTTACCACCTATCCATAAAGTACCTGATGAATCACGATAAATTTCATAAAGTGTATCGGAATTAAGGCTTTTACTATCATTGGGGTTGTGATTAAAGTGTGTGAAAAGACCTGTTTTTTTATCAAGAATATCTAGCCCTCCTCCATAGGTGGCTATCCATAAATGGCCATTTTCGTCCAACATGCTGGTAATATTATTGAAGCTTATATTATTTAGGCTACCTGTTTCAGTGTTGAAGTGAGTAAAGGTTTCAGTTGTTTTATCAAATTTTTCTAGCCCGCCCCCTATAGTTGCTATCCATAAAATATTATTATCATCTTTGTCTTCAAGAATGTATTTAACCCGCTCACTGGCGGTAATACTGTGTGAAATTGATTTGTCATGTTTGAAATGTTTAATACTTTTGCCTGTTCTAGGATCAAACTTTGTTAAGGTTCCCCCCCAGCTGCCAACCCATAATGTGGCTGAGCTGTCATAAAGTAACGCACTAATACGAGAATGGACAAGTGATGAAGTATCAGTATCATCGGCTTTAAAAACACTAAAACGTCCTGATTTTGGGTCGTATACATTTATACCTGCGTTAAAAGTCCCTAACCAAATATTTCCAGTTGAATCCTCGGTTATTGGCAAGATGGCATTACTACTAATGCTATTAACATCAAACTTAGAATGTTGATAGACGGTAAAACTATCAGCGATAGGATCATGCTTATCAACGATACCATTGCTGTTAATAAGCCATAACGCATCGGTTTCTCGCTCTTGAACCATAGCAACCGTACCATTGCTACTGATGTTATGCATTTTATTTGGGCTAGTGGTATAACGGATAAATACTTGTTGCTGGCGGTCAAACATGCTTAAACCACCATTATTTGACCCTGAGTGAGAAATCCACAGATTACCATCGGCGGTTTCAATAATATTCCATACTTCATCACTTGCTAAGCTTTTACTATTCTCACGGGAGTATCGATAATGATAAAACAACCCTGTTGAAGGATTGTAGCGATTAAGCCCTCCACTTTTGGTGCCAATCCAAATATCACCCAATTTATCCTCAATAATGACATTAACCCAATCATCACTTAAACTATTAACCTTTTCATTTTGATGATAAAAATGCTGCCAACGGTCATTTTTCTGATCATAATAGTTAAGCCCTTGCTGAGTACCTACCCAAATCCCACCGTGCCTATCTTCAGTGATAGCAAGAACTTCATTCGCACTAATCGTATTTTCATTTAGGTCATCATGTTTAAAATGAGTCCAAGTTCCAGTGATTTTATTATATTTGTTGAGGCCATCACTAGCGGTTCCTACCCAAAGCATATCGTTACTATCGATATATAAAACATGTGGAGAAAATGGCAGATGATCAGAACTTAAACTATTCGATTTATTCGCTTGATGTCTAACATGACTAAATTTACCTGTCGATTTATCGTAACGAGTAAGACCTTCACTTAAAGATCCAAACCAAATAAGTCCCGTTGAATCTTCAACAATACTATTGATAAAAGCACCGGACAGTTGTTGCTTATTTTTACTAAAGTTTTTTAATTGATAACCATCATAACGAAACGCACCTTTACCAACAGTGCCAAACCAGAAGAAGCCGTCTTTATCTTGCAATACCGCGCCATAAGATGACGTTTTTAAATCAAAGGTAACGGGGTTAAATTTAACTCGTTCAATGCTCTGTTGGCTTTGGATTTGGCTTTGTTTGGGGTTTGAAATGGACTCATCAAGAGGTTGTTGAGCGTTGGAAGTTATTGTAAAAAAAGAAAAGCATATCAAAAATCCCAAACGACAATAGCAACGTATTAAAAGTATCAAGCTGCTCTTTTGGATCGACTGGTTACCATTATGATTCTGTAATGTTTTGTCTCTTATTCTTTTAATGATCATAAACCCTGAATTTTCAAGCCTAATTATAGAGTACCTTTTAAACAATCAAAAATTAACCGCAAATTAATATTCGATGCAAGTAAGTTCCAACAAAGTGATATCGTCTGTTTGTTGATATGATTGAGTATAGTCATTTATCGTACTCAGTAATTGAACAAAAACATCGCCCTTTTGAGCCGTAATAAATTGATGTAAACGCTCTTCACCAAACATTTCTCCGTCAGGATTTTCTGCTTCAGTGATACCATCGCTGTATAAATAAAATTTATCGTTAACTTCAACATCAATTGTTTTAACGGCATTACTAAATAATAATGCCTCAAGAATACCTAAAGCAGGATGTGAAGAATTAATTTCACCTTTTAATTCATTTTTAGCGTCTAACCAATAAACCGAAGGCATACCACTATTTAATACCTGTAACTGATTACCTTCGCTATTTAATTTCATTACAGTAGCGGCAAAAAATATCCCGGTAGGTAAAAGTTTGAATAATTGTTTATTTAGCTCTTCTATTAACGCTTCAACAGAGCAACACTGTTCAACCATTTTAAAAAATACTAAAGCAACAGGTAATGTACCCATTGCCGCAGGTAAACCATGCCCGGTAAAGTCGCCTAATATCACGTAAAGATCATTATCAGGACTGCGTTTGACTAGAATAATATCCCCACTAAATTTAGACATCGGCGAAACGTTGTATCTAATAGCATCAACTTCAATATCACATGCACTGAAGGTTTTATCAAAATAGCTGGTCACTAGATTTTGATCTTTAATTAATTGTTGATTGTATAATTCCAACTGAGCATTTTTTTCATTCAGCTGCTTGTTTAACTGTGCTATTCGTAAGTGTGCTTTAACTTTAGATTCTAATACACTGGTATTTATAGGTTTAGAGATAAAGTCATCACCGCCTGAGTTTAACGCTTTACTCAGAGTATCGTCTTCATCTACCGATGTTATAAAGATGATAGGGACATGATTATTATTGCAGAGATTTTTTATTATTTGAGCACTTTGGTAGCCGTCCATAATAGGCATTTTAATGTCCATTAAAATCATATCTGGTTGTGCTTTGCTAAATTTCTCAACAGCATCTTCACCGTTAATGGCTTCAATTACTTGAATATGCTTAAAACGTTCAGCTAGCATTTTCAATAGCAGAGTACGATTTACCAAGCAATCTTCAACCACCATGATTTTCGTCACAGTTCCTCCCAGGCTTTTATTATTTACTTTCAATTACATCTAACCTTAATAAAATACAACTAACGAAAGTACAACTATCTGAAGTACAAAATTCTTATTTTCCCTACAGCACATCAAGCTCAAATATATTCCTTTATTGCTAACTTACTTGAAAATAACTATTTTAACTTACATTTCATTCATAAATATTAATGTCCATAGATATGTCAGTGCCTTAAAGGTAGTTTTTAAGTTTAGGTTGTGCAAATAGTATATGTGAACTTTTTAATAATTGATGATGCCCTAGTAGTTATCAACAAATTTCAATTAAAATATTGAAATTCTATGTTGATGAAACGACTATGGTTTCGTAACATGATTATTATTAACAACAATGACATTTAGTACTGAGCACTAACAATAGATGACACCTGCTGTAAAGTTACTTGATAAACTAAACATTCCTTATACCTTGCATCAATATCACCATGATGAAGCAGCGAGTTCTTATGGATTGGAAGCAGCTGAAAAATTGGCCATTGAAAGTGAACAAATATTTAAAACCCTCATTGTAGAAACTGAACATAAAGTATTAGCTGTTGCTATTGTCCCTGTTGCTTTACAACTCAATTTAAAAAATACCGCCAAAGCATTAAAATGTAAGAAGCTGCACATGGCAGATCCTAAACGGGTTCAAACAAGTACAGGCTACGTTTTAGGTGGTGTGAGTCCTCTTGGTCAAAAAAAGCGTTTAACAACCATTATTGATGAAAGTAGTAAATGCTTTGACAGTATTTTTATCAGTGGTGGGAAGAGAGGTTTAGAAATAGAAATAAGCCCGATACATCTAGCAGATATTTTACGGGCAACATTTTCATCGATTAGTAGCTAAGGTTAGTTGTTCGGTTTTAAAATAACTTTGCCATCACTTTTGTATTTTGCATAGTGATCGAGTGCCTTTGGAAAATCATCAAAATTTACACTGGCATAAATGTCGGTATGGAAAACCCCTTGTTCAAATAACTTTTGCACTTTACGACTCAGCGATAACACCTGTAAGGGATTGGCATCACCAATATATTTAGCCAGCCAAAAGCCTTCAATCTTAATGTTTCTAAAGATGACATCTGCCACAGAAAATTCCCCTCCAATAGGATCAAACGTCTCGGTCAGCCGACCGTAAACTATTGCCGTGGAATTATTGGGCATACCTTTGAGTACCGTTGGTGTATCTGCTGACGCTACTGCGTCTAATAATACCGTTGCTTCGAGCTGACGACAAACGTGTTTTAATTGTTGTGCATAGTCGTCATCTGTGGTTAATAAAACACTATCTGCACCAAGCTGCTTTAATATTTCAACATTGCTTGCACTACGAACCGTGGCAATTGTCTTGATGCCTAACGTTTTGGCATAACGAATGACGCCTTTGCCTACTTGACTGGCTGCGGCATTTATAACTAATGCTTTTGCCCCCAAAACCTTAGCTCGTTCTACCAAACATACTGATGTACAAGGGTTTACTATAATTGTTGCAGCCTGTTCATCTGATAATGATTTACGTACCGGTAAACAAAAGTTTGCTTTAGTTACCGCATACTTTGCCCACACACCATCTATACCTGGTTGGGCCGATAAAGCGACACGTTTACCGATTAACCATTTCCCATATAAACCTGCGTTAGCATCAACAACAATGCCACAACCTTCAAAACCTACATAAGCACCATCATTAGGTGGTAATCCGTATTTCCCTAGAAGGTAAACAAGATCAGAAGGGTTAACTGGTGAGGCTAACATTTTAACCAAGACTTGACCTTTTCGGAGCTTAAGAATTGGTTTTTCAATTAGTTGAATACGCTCAGACGAAGGCAGTGATTGATCATCTTGGAGTGTTAAAGCAAAACCCAAATTTTGCATGATTGCTTGGTTTTTTATTGACAAAATCAACTCTCTCCTAAGTAATAATCTAAGTAGACTATCAAGCCCTTAGATAAAATAAAAGAAAGATTATCAGCTTAAAAGCGGTTAAATGCCATAAACTTGCAGACATTAGTGGTTAACCTGTTAATCTCTAATAACCCTTTTATAAATGTCCTGACAAACATGAAATTTACTACGATCAACGCCCCAGAACTAAAATCTATTTCTTTAGTGGCCCACGATAATATGAAAGAGGAATTACTGAATTGGTGTCAAACATATCAACAAGCATTAGCACCGCATACTCTTTACGCTACCGGGACAACGGGCTTAAAAATAGAGAAAGAAACAGAATTATCCATCCATAAGTTAATCAGTGGACCATTGGGCGGTGATCAACAAATTGGTGCTCTTATCACCGAGCAAAAAATTGATATTATGATCTTCTTTTGGGATCCTCTAGAAGCTCAGCCTCACGATCCCGATGTAAAAGCACTATTACGTTTAGCTGCTGTATGGAATATTCCCGTTGCTTGTAATCGTGCGACTGCTGATTTATTGATCACATCACCTTTATTTTCATCAAGTTATCCAAAATCTATTCCCGATTATCAAAAATACATCCAGTCGAGGAGTTAATAACTGCTCTACGGAAATTGACAAAGGTGTGTTTATTATCTAAAAATAAAGTATACCCTTTCCCTTTAGACATGCATGTTTGGGAGTATATTGAGATTTATGGGGTATAAGTAAATTCACTTTTATTTTTTGTAAATATGATGAAGAGTAAAGTGAGTTTTCAACAAGGAATTTAACTTAAAAGGATGTTCATCATGAACAAATTACTGCTAAAAATAACTTTAGTCATTACTGCTTGCCTATCTTTAAATCTAATGGCAAACGATGAAATACCCACTTCGACACAAATAGACAGCGAACAAATACCTTCCCAGCAACAACAAATTGTTAATATCAACCAAGCTGACTCTGATTCATTGTCATCACTAAAGGGTATTGGTAAGAAAAAAGCACAAGCGATTATCAGCTATCGCCAAGAAAACGGGGCCTTTACCGATATTAATGGTTTATTAAACGTCAAAGGCATTGGTCTTAAAGTGATACAAGACAATATAACTCGTCTTAAAATTTAACGACTATTATACATGTGCCAAGTTTAACTTTTCTTGGCACATATTTATCTCCTCTGTATAATCACTCGCATTCAATACCATTTTCGATAAATACATGAATTACATCCCACTTGAAGAGTTTAAATATGCTTGGGTTTTTAGGCATAAAAGTTTACCGCTTGACGAAAAATCATTAACCGCCATTAAGCCAATGTCTGAACAAAGAGCGATGGTGTTATGGGATGGTTTTATCAGCAAAAGTGCCGATCATCCCGACTTTTTTAAAACCGCTGACTGGCCGTTAGATAAAAAAACATGGTTAGACAATGGTAAGTGGGAAGGTATATGGGACAGCGATGAGCTGGCGTTGCCTCTCGCTATAACAGAAAATATTCAATGGGATCCAAATACCATTGTTTATTACTGCATTAATAGAAAGCTAGTCATTGAAACTACTTGGGCAAACTTTAAACTGACTTGGAAAAACTTCCTATTTGTTGATGATGGTTGTTTGCTCATTGGTAAGAAGCGCCAAGAAGTGGTGCAGTTTTTTTCCAATGGACAATATAAAGTCGGTAAGAAGTAAACGAGATATCTTAAGAATATCAATGATGTTTTGAGGTTAACGAGCTAACCTCAAAACATTATCGTGAGTTTCATACCAGAAAATACTTGGTTATTGGCTTTCCAATATTCACCATCGATTTGACGATAACGTGAATAACCCTCAATGACTATATTCTCAAGCTTAACCCCTACTCCTACTCCAACATATGCGTCAATATCATTTGAGCGGTCGTATTCATCATAATAATCATCTAAGACTAATATGCCCAAAATATCACCAAAGTCCACTTGATTATCTTCATCATCATAATCATCTTCATCACGGTCTTGAAGAATTAACTCGCCTAGGTCTAAGCCTAATTCAGCATAAACGAATACGTCAGAAAAATAGCCAAATTTTATGCCTAAGTCCCATGCCACGTATGAATGTTGATAATCATATTCATCGGTAACCTCAGCTTTACCGATTGAACTATTTACCGCAAAACCAATTTGAGTTTCATCATTTATTAACCATGCTTCAACACCAATACCGCTGATATAGTCATTATCATGTATTTCGTTTTTAACAAAAAAACCAACATTGTTATTTGTTTGTGCATTGACAGCGAAACTTAAAATCAAAAATATAAATATAGAAAGGATTTTCATTGTTATGAACCTGTGGAGTTTGAAACTGTATTATCAAGGGGGTAATTTGATAGTTCTAGGCACTGTTCGTTAGCAGCTGATTTTATCGATACATGACTAGCTAATTTTACAGCGACACATGACGAATTGATGTCAATTTTTTCTTTTTGAATAATGGTAAAATCCCCTTCAGTTGGAGAGTGTAATACATATTCAAATGCGCGATTGTTGCCTTCAAAAATAGCAGTAAAAAGACCACCAACAATAGCTCCTGCTATAGTACCTGCAATCATTTCTTCATGATTACCATCTAATGCATCTAGGAATCCCATCGTTGCCCCACCAGCAATGCCTAACTGCACATCAGATGAAAGTTTAACGGGTGTAATTGATACAACAGATGCATAAAATTGTTTAATGATGAGGTTTTGATCTTCCCGATTAACACCAGTAGTTGAACAACCACCTAGCATAATAATGAACATTAATAATACCCGCATTACCGTTTCCTAATTCCTTTATATTATTAGGAATTATCACATTTATTTACGTGTAAAATCAGTTGTTAATCAGTAAGATTTCGATAGAGAATTGTTAGAAAATGTAAGATTAGGACTCAGGTTTAATGAGTCCTTAATTTAAGAAGTTGTATTAACTTTGTTCGACAGCTTTATCATCTATTTGATGTTCAGAAAGATCATCACCGGATAATAACACCGCTAACCATCGCCCTTCTTTTGAACTTTCTGACGCAATTTTAATGATCATCGTCAATGGAACAGATAAAAGCATACCGACAGTGCCTAATAACCAGCCCCAAAAAATCAACGATAAAAACACCACTAAGGTTGATAGACCAAGGCCTTTGCCTAGGTAGCGTGGCTCAACTACATTACCCATGACAGTATTAATCACCATATAACCTAAACCAATGAAACCGGCTTCAGCAGCGCCCAATTGTAGAACCGCCAAAGACATCGCTGGCACTGCTGCAATGATAGAACCAATATTAGGAATATAATTCAATAGAAAAGCTAATACCCCCCAAAGTAATGGAAAATCTAAACCAAAGAGCCAAAGCATGGTGGAAACACAAACACCTGTAGCGACACTCACTAGGGTTTTGATGGCTAAATAGTTATTAACCGAAGACAAAAATCGGTCAATTTGACGCATGCGCATTTGAGGATCATCTAACGCTAAATGTAATTTCTTCGGTAATGATGACGCTTCAAATAACATGAAAATCACGGTTATAATGATCAAAAACAAGTTGGCCATAACACTGCCTAAACCTGCAAACATATCAGCAGCTAGGCCCATAGCAGCAGCAGGATCAACATGTTCAGTGATTAATTCCGACGACAGCACAATATTATAACTGGCTAGCTTATCGATAACCCAACTTAACTGACCTTGTAATTGTAAGCGATATTCTGGCATTGATGCCGATAATTCACCTAGTGACTTTCCTACTAAACCAGCCAATGAAATAACAATCATGACAAACATCAAAATAACAAAAAGCACTGAAAATGCTTTAGGGATTTTATGTTTTTCCGCTTTGGTGATTAACGGGTTACAAATAATAGCGATAAAAGTAGAAAGTAAAAATGGTACTAAAATATTGGTTGCTGTTTTAATACCGGCAAGCACAACAAATAAAGCTGCTGTAACCAGTAAAATTTTTAACACACCACTAGAATTATTTGTGAAACCCATGAGCAACTTATTATTTATTAACGAGATAGCAAAAACTATACGGTAAAACGGTTAGATAAACCATCGAGAAAAGTAAAAAAAATCGCTAGTTGGCTCTTGCTAACTAGCGATTTATTAGGTCATTACATTGTACGCCTGATCAAAGTAACACTAGTTAAATTGAGTAAACGGTAACAACTGAGCATGCCTATTAAGCCAACAAAGCCAGCACCAGACAAAATACCCACTAACCAATAAGAAAAATGGAAGCTTCCTGCCATTTCAAATGATTGAGTTTGTAAGAAATAAACCCCTATTTCCATACCGATACTTGCCATTAAACCTGCAATAGCGCCTAACGCGATAAATTCAAATAAGATACTATTGCGTAGTAATGTGCCTTTAGCGCCTAAAGTACGTAATATCGCGAGCTCTCTTTCACGCTCTTCCATACTTGCCTGTACTTGTGCCACCAAAACTAAACTGCCAGCTAAAACCACCAGTACTAAGATTAATTCTATGGCTATTGATACTTGTTCGATCATATCTTTTAATTGTTTCATTATCGCACCAAAATCAATCAAGGTGATGGTTGGATAATTGGCTAACTCTTTATAAAAAGCAGTTTTAGTTTCTTCATTTAAATTCCAAGCCGATATCGCCGTAGCAGGAAAGTCTTTAAGTACTGCTTCATTAAATACCATGATGAAATTTAACTGACGAGTTTTCCAATTCACTTTGCGAATACTGGTCACAGCAACAGTGAATTCTTTAGAACCAATATCAAAGGTTAACTCATCCCCCAGTTTAATTTCTAAACGTTCGGCAATGGTGCTTTCGACGGATACTTGTGGTGTTTGATCACCCTTTTCCCACCATGCTCCTTCGAGTATTTCATTTTCTTTAGGTGCTTCGTCAAGCCAGGTTAAGCCTAATTCTCGGCCCATGCCACGTCGGCCTTCAGGCTCAGACTCTTTATCTTTATCCTTGTTTACTTCATTTTGCTGTTGCTCTTGGTCGTCTTTATCTTCAATTTCAACGGTTTCTTCACCATTTATGGCAGATAATCGGCCTCGAGTAACAGAAAAGAATCCCCGGTTAGGTACATTAAAATCTTCGGTGAATTTTTTTAATGGCGCAATTTCATCTTTTGAAATATTGACTAAGTATTGATTTGGCGTTTCAGGGGGAAACTGGGCTTGCCATTCATCTAATATTGAAGTTTTCATTACTGTGATCAGTAATAATAATTTAATCGCAATAGTAAAGCTGACTAACTGGACACTGTTTTCCGTGGCTCGTCGCTTTAAGTTTGCTAAGGCAAGGTGCCATGATTTTCCCGCTTTAGTGCCAACACTTCGACCCGCACTCATAATGCCACGGCCAAAAAACAGTAATAAAAAAGAAACAATCATTCCTCCGCCTAATAACGCGATGCTCATAATTGCATCGCCACTAAAAATAAACAGCAAAACAAATAAGGCAATTAATGGCGGTAATTGATACCAACCAAATCGTGGTTGTTGCTTATTTTGAAAACCACGAATGACTGACAAAGGAGATGTATTGATTAAATCATTTATCGGATGGATAGCAAACGCAACAGCACATAACAAGCCGGTAAAAATAGCGGTTAAAAATGGCGTGTAGCCTAAAGGTGTTTCTTCAAGTGATAAATAGCTTTCAATGGCATTAGCGCCGAGTAACAACAACACATAACCCGCTAGTAACCCTACTGAAATACTGATCAGACTTAGCAATGTCCAATGCAAACAATATAACTTACGTATATGGCTAACAGATGCTCCTAGAGCTCTGAAAACGGCAACAACTGATTGATGTCTTTGTCCATATCGACGACTCGCCACAGCAACCGCTACAGCGGCTAATACAATGCCAAGCATACTGGCTAATGACAGAAACTTTTCAGCGGTGTCTAACGTTGACGACAAACGATTCTGTGCACGTTTTGCATCGTACCAATTTTGCGCTTCATTTATTTCTGGCTTAACCCACTCTTCAAACGACTCAATATCATCTTTTTGTCCAGCAAACAGGTACATATACCACATTCGGCTACCCGGCTGAATGAGATCAGTTTGGGGCATATCTTTGATATTGATGAAAATTGACGGTCCAGCAATAAGGACACGGTAACTACGATCTGGGATTTCAGTTGTTATACCGGCAATAGTAAACGTGCCGACGCCTATTTCAACGGTGTCTCCAATTTCAACACCTAAGCGGCTTAAAACACTTCTTTCAACCCAAATACTACCTCTTGGCGGAGCGTTAACTATTTCAGCAACGCCTTGTTCTAGACTGGTTTTAACTTTTAAATCACCCCGTAAAGGGTAAGTATTTGAAATGGCTGACAACTCACTTAAGAGCATGTTATCACCGGCAAAAACCATCGATTCAGTTTCAATTTTTCTGGCGAGCTTAACGTTGAATTCAGCACTTTTATCAAGAATACTTTGTTTAACTTCACTGCTGCCACTTAGCACTCGATCGGCAGCAATAGTATTTGTGCTATTGGCAAGGATCGCATGTTTAATTTGGCCACTAAAGCCCGTTAAAGAAAATACCGTCGCCACGGCTAAGACAATGGCTAAAAATATTATCGTTAACTCACCTCGTCTTAGCTCATGTTTCAATAATCTGGTTGATTGATTAAACCAAGAATTTGACGCTATGGTCGGCTCTTTAGCTAATTGGCTAGGTTCATTATTGGTAGTAGACATAATTACCCTATTTTGACGACATTAGCTGCAACAGACTCATCAATGTCAGTTGATGAAAGCTTTTCAGTTAATACACCACTGTCCATTTCGACTTGTCGCTGACACTTGGCAGCCAACTTAGTATCGTGCGTCACTAAAACCAGTGTAGTGCCTAATTGCTCATTTAATTCAAATAACAACTGGGTAATATGCAAGCCCGTTTTGGTGTCTAAGTTTCCGGTAGGTTCATCAGCAAATAAAATATCAGGCTTAGAAATAAAAGCACGAGCTATTGCAACACGTTGCTGCTCACCACCTGACAACTGTGAAGGATAATGATCAAGTCTGTCACCTAAACCTACTTTTTCTAATAACTCTTTACCACGACTCTCTGCATCATCAATATTTGCTAGTTCAGCTGGTAACATCACGTTTTCGAGCGCAGTTAAGCTATTTATTAATAAAAACTGCTGAAAAATAAAACCAACATGATTAGCACGCACTTGACTGCGTTGTTCTTCATTTAGCTGGTGCAAACCATGGTTTTTAAGATAGACTTCGCCAGAGCTTGGTAAATCAAGCCCAGCTAATATCGACAGCAATGTTGTTTTACCTGAGCCAGAAGAACCAACTATGGCGATGGTTTCACCACTGTTAACGGTTAAATCAATGGGCTGTAATAGCTCTAATGTTTTATCTTCTAACTGTACTGATTTAGTTAGAGAACTTACTTTTAAAATACTTTCGGAATTAACCTTCATGAAAAAATACTCTTCTATTGCTTTATTTCTATTATGCTATTTAACCCTACAAACTAGCAGTTGGGCAACTAGTTCCATTCTACTATTAGGTGATAGTGTAAGTGCAAGCTATGGAATGCAACAAAATCAAGGTTGGGTTCACCTGCTCAACAAGCAACTTACCGCTGACAACGCACCTTATAAAATCGTTAATGCCAGCATAAGCGGTGAGACCACAGGTGGCGGTTTATCTCGCATAGCGAGTGTTTTAGCCGACAGAAAAGTAGACCACTTAATTATTGAATTAGGCGGAAATGACGGTTTAAGAGGTTACTCACCTAAGAAAATAAAAAATAATTTGTTACAAATGATCAAAATAGCCCAGCAGCATAATATTCCCGTATCTTTAATGAAAATAAAGATCACGCCAAATTATGGACCTCGTTATTTAAAAATGTTTGAAGCGGTTTTTGAAGACGTAGCCAAAGAAACGCAAACTAATTTATTACCGTTCTTTATGGAACAAATCGCATTAGATCCAACTTTGATGCAAAAAGATGGTATTCATCCCAATGTAAAAGCACAACCCTTGATTGCTCAATATGTTGATGAACAACTAAAGCTGTTGCTTAAAAAAGACTAATACCATTTTGATTAAGTAAGTGAGCAAAATTCAATGAGGATAAACATTCAAGAGCAAGGCGTTTGATTGAGCAATAGCTGGCTATTGGGATTGAAAACAACGCGGTTATTGGATTTTTAGACCATTCGAAGATGCTCAATTATTTAATCAACTTGGTATAATAATTACAGAAACAAAAAAGCCGACATGAAGTCGGCTATTTTGTACTTTAAAAAGTGGCATCCCTAAGGGGATTCGAACCCCTGTTACCGCCGTGAAAGGGCGGTGTCCTAGGCCTCTAGACGATAGGGACGCAGAATTTGATATCTATAAAATAAACAACAAATTTTGTGAG
>MAAC01006635.1_pt1 | contig 27974 bp, 33 predicted proteins | sample 1115981 | NCBI WGS metagenome assembly MAAC01 (sample SAMN04961126, study PRJNA320927) | seawater metagenome | isolation source: sample BD02T64 sea water enriched with oil for 64 days | place: USA:Gulf of Mexico | collected 2013-07-27
GTTGTTGGTGATCATAAAAGTGTGCTCGTTGCGAAAAATTAGGCCAGTCATTGTGTAAACCATCAAGTTGAATGGCTTCGGTGAGTTGATAGCCATATAAGTCTTTGCCTTGTTCAACATTGGGCAAAAAGCTTGCTTGGTTATTAAATAGTTTTTCACGCTCGTGTAATGCGGTTGCTAAGGCTCTGGCGGTGCCAACGAGTGTTTGCTCTTGACCAAAGCGCAGGTATTTTTCCATTTCCCACACGTATTGGTAGCCAAACCACGGAATGACGAATAAAAAACTCGACAGTAATAATAGTTTTGCTCTTAAGCCAAAGCGTAATTGAAAGGTTTTTTTACTGGTCATTGCTTTAGTGGTCATTGCTGCTGATGTTTTCAATTTCACTCAACCAGCGATAGCCCATGCCATAAACAGTTTCGATACAGTCAAAATTCTCATCGGTTTTGATAAATTTTTTGCGAATACGTTTTATGTGAGAAGTGATAGTGCTGTCATCAACATAAATTTTTGAGTCCGTCATTAATTGGGTGCGATTTTTAACGTGTCCGGGGTGCTTAGCTAGCGCATGCACCAGCCAAAATTCAGTAATGGTTAAATCAATAGACTTGTTATGCCAAGTAATGGTCATGCGCTGACTATCAATGGTTAATGCGCCTGTTTGGGTGATATGCTCATCACTTACGGGTTGTTTAAAGGCTTCTTGGCGACGAAATAGCGCGGATATGCGCGCAGTTAAGTGCGGTAGGCTGATATCTTTAGTCAAGTAATCATCGGCACCAATTCTTAAGCCTGATACGGTATCGAAGTCGTTATCGCGGGCGGTTAAAAAAATAATCGGTAAGCTAGCTGATTTTGCGCGTAATTGCTGACATAAAACAAAACCGCCATCATATTCTTCATTCAAACCAATATCTAAAATCACCAAGTTAGGTAAGCGTAAACTAAAGGCTTGAGTGGCGGTTTCTCTACAGGCATACGTTTGTACTTGATAGCCTTGGCTACGCAATACATCGGCATAGTTTTCACGTATGGCCGCTTCGTCTTCAACAATGGCAATTCGTTTGGTCATTTACTTTCTCGTGTTGAGTCAAAATAATAAATTCAGGGTAATAATCATAAGTTTCGGGCAATAAAAGTAGCGAGTAGCGAAGTCACCAGACACTGCGTATGTTGTCTTCGTAACTCGTCACTAATAACTCGCGATCCTTTATTTTCCTGACTATATCTAAATTTCTCTTAGAACGCGCCTAATTTTTGAAATTGCCATATTGTTGCCACAATTGCTCATCAATTTGCCTTTTTATAAGCATTTTACCGTCCTTTTATTGCGGTTTAATAGCTCTCGTCAACAAAAATACTTATTAACACAAACTATATGAAAGAGAAATATTATGAAAACATCGAAAGGTTATAATTTTAAAATATCAAAAAGCGCGTTATTAGCTACCGTAATGATAACAGCTATTACTAGCACATCAGTTTCAGCTTATGAAAGCCCTAACCAAGAAAATTTAAGCTTAACTGACAAGCAGCAAGTACAAACGAATAATGAAAATATTGGTTTTGGTACGGGCGCTGTTATTGGCGGTATTGCCGCGGGGCCATTAGGCGCTGTTATTGCGGGGTTAGGCGGTATTTTTATTGCTAAATATATTAATGTTAATGATGAAAATGAAGAATTAAATCTAGCGTTAAATCAAGAGCAGCAAGCACAACAATTACGTCATAGTGAGGTTCAAAGCCAGTATCAAGCTAAATTACAACGCTTAACAGCATCATATCAACAGCAGTTAGCCGCTTTAGAAAGTCAGCACAGTCAAGCGGGGCAATTACAGGCTGAAAGTTTGTTGATGAGTTTACAGTTTTCGACGGGTTCAAGCGATATTGCCGCCCATTATCAAGAGCAAGTATCAGCACTGGCGCAAATATTAAATAACTCACCAACAATGAAAATAGACCTGTCAGGTTATACCGACTTAACGGGTGAAGAGTCACTCAACCAAACGCTGTCAAAAGCCAGAGTCGAGTCGGTAAAAACCTTGCTAATGGCACAAGGGGTTGATGAGCAACAAATTGCAACTTTTGCTTTTGGTGAAGGTGCGCCTGTTGTGGCCAATAATGAGCGAGAAGTGAGTTTTTATGATCGCCGCGTAGTGTTGAAACTGCACCAGCCCTCAGCGTTAGCAAATACTGACATGGTAAATCATCAAATAGCGAATAATAACTAATATGTGAATCTCATTGTAAATTCAGCTGCCACCAGTAGTTGTTAGTGTTCTATACCAATGTTTATAGGTATGCAGGAGGTGCTTATCAGAATATAACTTAGTCATTAGTACAAGAAAATAAAAATGTTATAAAACAAAGCTGAGGCATGGTTGTGTATTGATCAAGCCTCGACTTTTTTATGTTTTGAAAATAAGGGGGAGGAATTTTAGTATATAAAGCGGTTAGTTATTTAAAAGTTTTCGGGGTTTGAATAGTTTCAGTAATATCAATGTATATCGCCGTATTAATACCTTGTTTTTTATCAAAAGCTAGCGCTCTAGCTTTAGTTAAACCTGAATTAATTAGTTTTTAGCTCAATGAGTTAATTTGGCTTTTGCTTTTTTTTGGCAGTTGAATATATATTTCAGTGCCGCAACCCAATTCAGATTCAACGGTAATATTTCCTTTTAAATTCTGAGTCACCAAGTTATAGACAATGCTCATGCCCAATCCTGTTTTTCCTTTACTTCTTTTAGTGGTAAAAAATGGTTCAAAAAGGTGTTCTTTTATCTCTGTTGACATGCCAACACCGTTATCTCTAAATCCTATGGTGAGCCAATTTTCCTGTTCAGTAATAGTAATAACTAGCTTTCTTTTTTTTATGTTTACAAATGCATTTGCCGAAGCATTTAACAATAAATTCATAAATATTTCAGATAAAACTGACGTCTTAACTTCTAACGCTGAATTAGTACCTTGAACAACAAATTCAATGTTATTTTTACGTAATAAAGCATCGAATGTCCTAACTAACTCTTTAAAGTAATCGAGTGATTGAACCAACATAACATCGCCATCTGAATTAGAGGTGGCTATTTGTTTAAATGTAGTTATGAGTTCAACACATCTATTCAAGCTTTCGGATGCCATTTTTTGAGCTTCCTGAATACGTGTTAATGTTTTAATTAATTCATTTTTAGTCACTTTATTTGAATCAACTAAGTTGTGTAATAGCGTTATATTTTCATCTACGATTGAATGACTGGTAACCGCTACGCCAATAGGCGTATTAAGTTCATGAGCTACTCCCGCAACAAGTCGTCCTAAATGTGAAAAGGTCTCATTTTCGACTAATTTTTCTTGAAAATGTACTAGGTCATCATAAGTTTTTTGCAGTTCTATTTGGTCGTTTTCGATTTTTTTGCTGTAACCTTGGATTTTTTGGTAGGCTGCGCTGAGTTCTTCAGTTCTGCCCTGAACTAACTCTTCTAAATGATCATGATGTTTCTTTACTTCTTTTTCATTGTTTATTAAATAATTTAAGGTGTTATTAAGGCTGGCACTTAGCTCACCCACTTCATCAACTCGGTTAGACTGATAAGGTAAATTTCGCACCCCTTTTTCTATTTTTTGAGTCACGTCAGTTAAATGATGAATAGACGCGGTTAAACCACGGGCCATAAACCACGCAAAAATACTACCAATAATAATGGCAAAAAAAGAATAAATAATGCCTCTTTTTGTCACATAACTCAGGTTTTCATTAATATTTTCACGTGTAACATGAACCCTAGCCCAGCCGATGACAGTGTCAGCTGACTTTATTGGAGCAGCCACATCCAGTGCTGCGCTACTTTCTATTAATATTGACACGCCACTTTTGTTTTGCTGCAATTGTTGACTTATTTCATCTGACGCATAACTGCCGACTTTATTAATGTCGGTGTAAGCCAATACCTTGTTTTTAGTATCTAATACCATTGAAAATGTCACATTTGGGTAAGATTGTTGCGCTTTAATTATTTCGTCCAAACCAACTAAGTCATTGGCTAGCAGCCAAGAACTACTATTAATAGCTAACACCTCAGCCAAGCTGATTATTTGTTGCTTATTAAGCTCAGTTAAAAATTCCCGTTCCCGCTCAACCAAGTCATAGACAAACAAAGACATAAGAAAGGCATGAACGAGGGCAATGCCAAGCATTAATTGCCGTGTTAAAGACTTAGACCATAGCCCTTTCAACCAGGAAATCATCACTTTAAAGGCCTAACTTTAGTTGAAAAATCAATGATAAATTCACGTACAACATCATACGATTCATTCGTTGCTACCTCAAATTGGCTCAGCTCCATCGGGTTTAATATGTTCATACCTTCGGCACTCTTATGTAAATTGGCAAGTAACCAAGCAACTTTTTCTTTGACTGATGTCGAAATATTCTTTCTCGCAACAATGGCATTATTAATTAATGGCGGCGTTTGCCATTGAACGATAAGTTGCTCTGCTAGCTGTTTATTTTCTTTTTTTAATGCCGTCCAGGGGGGAGGCCAAGTAGCTGCTGCAATAGAGTCACCAACAAAAACATTCATGATGGCAGACTCTTGAGAGCCTACGTAGCGATTATCGAGATCTTTATTAACATCAATGCCGTTAACCGCCATAAAATACTGAGGCATCATGGTGGCAGCAAGAGCCGTAGGGGCAGGGTAACTAACAATATTACCAATTAAGTCTTCCAAACGCTCTATTTGGCTATCCTTCCTGACGATAATAATGCCTTTAAAATTTTCGTCATCGCCCATTTTTGCAATGACGTCATAACCATTATCCATTGCATTCACCGTTTGAAATGGGTTAGGTAAAGAAAAGTCAAAATGTTTTGCTGCTAATTTTTTGTCAAAAGCCGCATAATTACGTGAGGCTTCAAGCTTAAATTCAACACCGTCGATATTTTTAGACAAATAACTCATCAAAGGATTAAACACTTTGTACAAGCGTTGTGGGTTATGTAAAGGGTGCACGCCAAATATATATTCTTTGACACCAGTATGTTGATTTTTTGAAAACTCGACTTGATAAGAATCAGTCTGTTGTTTTTCACAGCCAGATAAAAAAGCAATTAATAAAGCAATTAATAAAACAAGTAAAAAAAACCTAAATTTAAGAAGTAATAACCAAATATCCATTTTTACTATCATATTGCCATGTCCGAATGCTGATAACATTGTGAATAATTATAGTCGCAATTCATTTTTTAGAAAAATTTTGCTTTAAGGCTGCGTTTGATTAAAGCATTTGGGCTTTGATATTTTTCATAAACTCGAAACTCGAAACTCGAAACTCGAAACTCAAGACTCTGTTTATCCTGTCACTTTTCTCACCAAGGCTCTACCCACCATACGCACCTTAGTTGGCAACGGCATACGTTTTAAATTGGTTTTTACTGCGCCTTCGGTAAACGCGGTAGATTTAGAGTAATCAATATTAATATCTAAAATTACCGCTTTATTATCAAAGGCCAGCGCTCTTGCCTTCGTTAACCCCTCTTTAATATCGTTATTAGTTTCAATGCGCACATATTCTGCGCCTGTAGCCATGGCTAAACCTTTTAACTTGGTTTGCGGTAATACCGTACAGGTTTTGCGGTTGTAAGGGATTTGCTGTGCTTGGGCTATTTGCGATAATTCGCCATCATTGAAGACGCCAATCACTAGGCCTAAATTCTGACTTGTTGCTGTCGCTAGCTCGGTTGCGGTCATCATAAACGCACCATCACCCACAATGGCGTGTACTTCTTGCTGTGGTTTGGCCATTTTTACCGCGATAGCAGCAGGAGTAGCGTAGCCCATACAGTTAAAGTCTGTCGGTGAAATAAAACCATAAGCTTGGTGAACTGGCATCAACTCGGCGGTTAAAAAGGTGTGATTGCCATCATCAACCACCAAATGGGCATCATCGCTCAGTTGTGCTCTAAGCTCGTCGAAATAAAGAGCAGGGTTAACTCTATCTTTTGAGTCATGCTGATACCAAGACTGACGATAGGCTTTTTTATCAGCGGCAATTTGTTGGCTAACTTGGCTCGCCTCTTTGGCAGAGCCTAACTTTTTTAATTCGCTCAGTAATTGCTGACAAATCTGTTTTGAATCCCCTTCAATGGCAATAGCCGTTTTAAAGTTAGCGTTAAAAACTTGCGGATTAATGTCAATATGAATTAAATTTTCAGGCAATTCACCGCCGAAACTGCCCGTGGCAATTTCACCAAAACGTGTGCCAATGGCTAGTACGCAGTCGGCCTTATCAAAAGCATTTTGTGCAGCAGGCGCAGCGGCAGGGCCAAAACAAAAGCCAGCATGTAAAGGGTGGTTGGCAGGAAAGGCACTAATACCTTGCATGGTGGTGGCAACGGCGCCGCCAATTTGCTCGCTAATGGCGATTAATGCTGCACTGGCGTGTACTGCGCCCCAGCCGGCAAATATCGCTGGGTTATTGGCTTGCATCAGCATTTTTGCTGCGCTTTCAATTTGTGCAATAACATCGGTTGATAAAGGCGATTGCGTGGGGGCAATATAACTTGGTAAATCACTTATATTGGCTTTATCAAGCTGAAGGTTCACGGGGAGTTCAATAAAAACTGGCCCCGGTTCACCTGATGTGGCGATATTGTATGCTTTGTAGATGGTTTCAATGACTTCATCATGGCTGTTAATTTTAAAGGCGGCTTTGGTAAAACCTGCCACTAGTTTAAGTTGATCCATTTCATGCAGTTGATAATCAAAATTTGAATCATTACGAATGCCGCCCGTGATCACAAGCATAGGAATACCATCAAGGTAAGCTTCGGCAATACCACTCGCCGCATGAGTAACACCCGCTGCTGGCACTATTACTAGCGTACCAATAGAGTCAGTTACTCTGCTAATGGCATCGGCCATAAAACCACCATGACTTTCGTGCATCACTAAGTTTGGGGTAATTTGCGTTGAATTATTTAATTCATCATAAAGCTCGGTGTTATGAACACCGGGAATGCCAAAAGTGTGTGTTACGCCTATTTGCTCTAATGCGTATCGGGTTAACCATGCGGCTGTTTTTTTCATTATTTAGCTTCCTGTTTATCTGAATTTATTATGTCGTTGTTAGTTATGCTTTTTGCAGCTTGCTGCGCTGTTAGTATGCAGCCAGCTAAAAAGGTACCTTCTAATGATTTTTCACCATTTGAGCCGCCACCGCCAAAACCAGAGGCTTCACCAATGGCATATAAACCGGTGATAGCTTTGTTTGTGTCGTCAACATAGCCAAGTACTTGTGAATTTAGATTAGTTTGAATGCCCCCTAAACTTTTTCGACTGATGAGTGCTACTTTGATGGCGATAAGTGGGCCATGTTTTTTATCTTGAATTGGGTGGGGTTTGCAGGTTCTTAACTTGTCAGCGCCCCATTTACGTGCGTGCTCTATACGCCTTATTTGATCGTCATTCCATTGTGATGATGGCCTTGTTAAAATAGCATCATAATCATCTAAGGTTTGTTGTAGTACGTGAGTTTCAATTGCGTTTGTTGACGTTAGGGCGTTCATTTTTGTGGTTAATTCACTAACGGAGTCGGCAACAATAAAATGATCACTGTCGGTTTGCATTTGCTTTACCAATCTGTGATTGCCTAATAAGGTTTCTTTTAGCATGGTAAAGAATTTTTTATCGCGGATCATTTGGTTATGCTCAGCGCCCGATACGGCAAATTCTTTACTGGCTATTTTCCAATTAAGCACTTGCCAAGCATAACCTGATTTTTGCTCGCTCATACGGCGGCAAAGCTCATTGGTATCAAAGCCTGTGATCATAGGTTTAGGGCCAATTCGCTTGCCAGTGCTATCTAACCAAAGTGCCGATTTACAAGGGATTAAGCTTAAACCTTGCTGTTCAAAAGTGGTTTTGGGGTGTGGAATACCTGCGGCATAGTTCCACATTTTGTCTAAATGGGTAACGTTACCGCCAATATTAGACACTTCGTCATGCATAGCTCCATCGCAACTTGGGTGAGTGCCGTTGAGTATATTTTCAGGGGCGGGGGCGAAGTGTTTTGGCCAATGGGCTTTAACTTTTGCTAAGTTACCGGTAAAACCTCCTGAGGCAATAATGGTATTGCTAGCTAGATAGTGCTTGTTATGTTTGTCTTGGCAACCAATGATTTTGCCATTGCTGGTTAATAGCTGACTAATTTTACAATTAAAGCGAAAGTGAATGTTTTTCTCTTTAAAAGGGGCAATAGCGGTCAGCATTTTATTAACTAATTCTAACGAGGTTCCCCAAATAATATGGTAGCGCGGCACTGAATTTCCGCCAGCATGTAAACCACGCTCAACCCAGTTAACCGCAGGTAAAAATTTAACGCCAAGATTTTTCACATACAGATAAACTTTTTGATAACTTTGCTCAACATAAAACTTTGCCCACTGTTTTGGGTAGTGATCATCGGGTGAAAAATTAGCAAAGGCATACCAGTCTTTTAGCGCGATTTCAGCATTATCGGTAATACCATGGCGTTTTTGCTCAGGCGTGCCAATAAGTGCCATGCCGCCAAAAGCACTGCGCGCTAAACCGCCAACTTTTTCTTCATCTTGGGCATCAATGATCAGTACTTGTTTATCAGCTTTAGCTAACTCTAATGCGGCGGTTAATCCTGCAATACCTGCACCTATGATGATGGCATCGTAGTGTTTTTCTTTGCTGTTACTATTTATGCTGTTATTTATGTCATTGATGTTGTTATTTATGTTTTTATTCTCAGAAAAGGACATACATCTTGCATCGCTTTAGTTGGCATAGCATTATCATAGCTCGTCTGTTTTTTAACGCACTAGTAAAAATTACCCAATGGTCTCTTTACCTTTTAAAAAAACACCTCTAAAAAATGTACCTTCACAAAAGTTACCTTCACAAAAGTTACCTTCACAAGAGGTATTTTCGAAGCAACTGCCCTCAAAAAAAATATCAAATCCGCAACAAGATAAATTAAATCAATTTATTGCCCAGCTTTATCTCGCGACCAGTAAAATTGACTTAGCTGAATATCGTGATTGGGCGCTTGCTCAGCTGCAAAATTTAATTAGCTTTGATGGCGCTATCTGGAGTAATGGTCATCAGCAAACAGTACGTTTTCATAATCATACTTTAGTTAATGTGCCTGAGTCGCTAACTCAATGCTTGCTCGATAATTTATCGATTAATCCTTTGGCAGATAAGCTTTTTGAACATTTAGGCTCGCCGATAGATATGCGAGATTTAATGAGCGATGAAGATTTTTATCAATCTGAAATTTACCGAAAGTGTTTTAAACCTCACGGTATTGAAAGAGTGTTATCTTCTGTTCATCTTGATGAGCGCACGGGGTTGTTTACTTTACTAAGCTTATACCGCTTTGAGCGTGACAAACCTTTTTCTGAGCAAGATAAGCAAAACCAAAAGCAAGCGCTATATCATTTACTCACCGCAGCCAAACATGCACTTTTTTTGCAGCTTGAGCACTCAGGTGATAGCGAAACTAAAATGCAGAAAAACTCCCATAAAGCGATATGTGATAAGCAAGGTTATTTTCACCAAGTACAAAGCAGTTTTATTGATTTATTAGAAAGTTTCTACCCTGAAACTATTGTCGATAATAGTGATGATGGCAGTAATAACGGCAGTAATAAGGGGAGCAATCATAGCTTACTAAAATTACCTTTCACCTTAGATTTAGCCCAGAAAACCTACGAAGTTGCTGGCTTGCAAGTGCAACTTAAAGCCTTTAATGATTTAGTCATTGTTGAAATTTGGCCACAAGGGCCTTTAGATAGTTTATCACTGCGCGAAAAAGAAATAGTGCAAACACTGGCTAAGGGCTTAACCTTTAAAGAAGCTGCAAGAGAGCTTGGTTTATCGCCTTCTACCGTGTCAAATCATCTTTATCGTATTTATCAAAAACTGAATATTGGCAGTAAAAGTGCACTGTTTAAGCTATTACCTTAGAGCGGTGTTGCTCACGATATGTTATTCTTTTTGTTATAAAAAAGTAAGAGCATATTTTTTATGCCATTGAAAAGTTTACCAAGTGGACATTGCTTAAATTGAGCTGTTGTTTAGCATGCCAAAGATCATAATTGTCTTGCATTGCTAACCAACTTTCAGGCGTTCGACCAATTGCTTTTGACAAACGCAGTGCCATTTCTGGTGATATTGCACTTTGACCTTTTAATACACGATTCAACGTAGATGAAGCAACGTCTAGCTGTTTAGCTAAATAACGACAGCTAAAGCCAGCGGGCTCTAAATAAAGATTGAGAATAAACTCTCCAGGATGTGGTGGATTATACATACTCATTAGTGGTAGTCCTCATAATTAAGAAGATAAATTCTCTATCTTTCAAACACTCGCTCAAATGGCGGTAAAGAGTCAAGAAGTTGTTTGCCATAACGTTTGGTTACTACGCGTTTATCCATTAAGGTGATCACGCCTTCATCCATTTCATTACGCAATAGTCGCCCACAAGCTTGTACCAGTTTTTTTGAGGTGTCAGGCACTGATAATGACATAAAAGGGTTGCCACCTTTAGCGCTAATATATTCAGCTTGTGCTTGTTCCACAGGGGAGGTTGGTACGGAGAAAGGCAGTTTGGTAATGATCAAATTATTTAAATAATTACCTGGTAAATCTAAGCCTTCAGAAAAACTTTGCGTACCAAAAATAATGCTTTCTTTGCTGTCATCACAGCGCTTTTTATGGCTTTCAATAATATGCTGACGGGAATGTTCCCCTTGCACGCTAATATCGAGTTTGTGTTGCTCTCTTAGTGCTTGGGCGACTTTTTCCATTTGCCAATAAGAAGAGAATAACACTAAGCTGGCGCTGCCTTGTGCTAAATATTTAGGTAATTTTTCAATGAGTTCATCGGTAAATTGTGTCACGCTTGGCTCGTTTGTCATGTTGGCGACAACAAGTTGAGCATTGTTTTGATAATCAAATGGCGAGGTGACTTGTTGGTATTGGCTACCGTCGTTATTTTTTAAACCTGCTTGAAAGCGAAAGTGATCAAACGAGTTTAGCGCCAGCAGTGTTGCCGAGCATAATACCGCGCCTTCGCATTGGCTCCAAAGTTTATCTTCTAAGGTAAAGCCGACTTCTATCGGTGAGGCGCACATCAAGTAATCTTGACGGGCGCTGGCTTTATTTGCTTCTTGTTTTTGTAGCCACCTAGCCATAGGGGCTGCCTTTTCGCTGTCGGTTTTTGCATACATAAACCAAAGTGCTTGTAAATTCTCTAAGCGCTGTAACATAAAACCCGCTTCACCCAATACTGGCTCAGCAAGATACATTTGGCAATCACCATCTTTTACCGCTTCAATTAAAGCGCTGTAGAGTTTATTTAAATGGCTTAAACATTTTTTACTGAGCTCATGACAATCTTCCGCCCAGTTTTTCAGTGTTTTAGGAATAATGCCATTATCAAAGCGATACACTTGCTCATCATTTTTGTTTTTTGCAAATTTATCATCGGTATTTTGCCCAAAATAAACACTGGCATTGTTATCAACAAACGTAAGTACCTTATGCATTTCTATCAGTAGGTCTTGGCAATCATCACTAAGCTTTAAGGCGGGGGAAATGGCGCGTTGCGATTTTATCAGCTTGGCCATTTTATCACCCGTTTCCCTTAACTTAGTTAACCAGTCAATCGCGCCGCGCAAGGTTACGCTGGCACTGGAATGATCTCGGGTTACTTTGGGTAAATGGTGCGCTTCATCGATAATATAAAAGGTTTCATCGGGGGCAGATAATATTCTACCGCCACCTAATTCAAGATCGGCTAATAACAGGCTATGATTTACCACCAAAACATGGGCTTGCTCCATGGTTTCACGTGCTTTATGAAATGGGCAATGATGGTGCTCGCTCAAGGTTTTTAAACAGCTATGCTTATCACTTTGTACTTGTGACCAAATATGATGAGCAACAGGGGTTTTCCATGAGTCAATATCACCCAGCCAAGAGCCATCAGTTAATGCTTTATGCATAGCGTTTAAGGTGCGAATGTCACTGGCTTGAGGTTTTTCTGCAAAGGTAAAGCCTGCTTGTGGCGACTCGGTAGCAACGGCTTGGGTAAGTTTTTGCCGACAAACATAGCGTTGGCGACCTTTGGCTAAGGCAAAATCAAACTTTAATCCTGCATGGGTTTTCAAAAAAGGTAGGTCTTTGTCGACTAACTGCTCTTGCAATGCCACGGTAGCGGTGGAAATACAAACTTTTTTGTCACGCGCTAGTGCCAGAGGAATAGCGCCTAAACTATAAGCGAGTGATTTACCGGTACCTGTGCCAGCTTCTATGGTGATTATTTTTCTATCTTTGCTGTATTCGCCCGCCAGCGTTTTGGCAATTTCGGCGATAAGAAAAGTTTGTTGTTTACGCGGGTTAAAATTGCTTAAATTCTCACCAATCGCTTTATATGATTGGCGGATCACTTGTTTTAACTTGTCGGTTAACATCGCGTGGCAGTTTCCAAAGGTTAGATAATAAAGTACACTGCTGTATATATTAACATGTATTGTACTTAACAGTAAAACCCTATCAAAATCAATCGGTTGTTTGTGTTTGTTTTGTTTATTTAATGAGCGGGAGGTTTTTTCTACTATTTTTCTTGTTTTAAGTTTTCAGCACTAAATACAAAGCCAAAAAAAAGACGCTGAAAGCGTCTTTTTTTTTAGGTACCTATTACGCTGCAAGATGTCTAAATTGCTCTGCAACCTTTGCGTTACTTATCTTTTCAGCATAGACAGCAAGGTAGGCTTCAACGGGTTCGACCTGTGCTATTTCGGCCATTATATCAATCATTTCATCGCTAGGGGTTTTACGTCCATTGCGGTATTTGCTGAACATCTGGCGAGAAACACCAAGTTTGGCTGAGGTCTTTGTGTCTGAAAGGTCACCGCAAACCTTGTTTAATAAGTCTTGTAGAGTCATTTTGTGTCACCTGAATATTGTTAGCCTTTTAAGTTTAGCACTGTCAACCAAAAGCGCAACCCGAACCCTGTGGGGTTGATGCATGTTTCCCTATAAGGTTTACTACTATGGCTTTCGCGGTACAAGCCGTTTTGTCTGATGTTGTTAGCGCTCTTTAGTTCTATTTCAGCCCATAGCCGTAAAAGCAAACTAAGTTCCCTGTGGTGGGGGTGTTGCAACAAACCCACCATTTCTTTTGCGGGGAAACACTTTAACAGGGAATAACTGAATGTTAGCTGAACAAATCACCATCGTTGATAATACAGCCGCTTTTAGAGCGCGTTTACAACGTAAATGGAAAGCCAACCTTACTGATAACTCCCTGCTTAAAAAAATCATTTTAATGCGCTTTTATGCGTCTAAGGGAAAGTTATGATCAATATCAGAGTGAGTATAGAGAAACAAAGCTTTAAGGGTTGGATTCAGGACAATTCGGATAAAACTAAAACCCTTCAAGGTGTGGAAGTTGAGGATGGTTCATCGTGTTTAGACTTAGTATTTAAATCCCGTGAAGAATGGGAAAAGTTTATTAAGCTGTACAACGTCCCTTTTACTGATACACGTGAAAAGGCTAAATCATGAGTGATTATAAAAAATGCATAGATAACGCTAAAAACTCAATTGCATGGGCTAGACACTTTAGATTTAAAGGTGACAGGGCACATGCAGCGTGGAACTTGGAACAAGCCGCCTTTTGGCGCTGTGAAGCTGAGATGTGGTCAGGCCTATAACGAACAAAACAAAGCCCATGCTTAACCGCGTGGGCTTTCTTTTGCTCGTTAAACAGGTTTTAGACTAGTTCGAATGCAATTGGACCGTATACCAGATGTTGTGGTTGTGTTCATGTCTAGAAGTGGGGTTTGAGTAGCCTAAGCACGCAATCACGGGTTACCCGATAGAAAAGCCGCATGGCTCAATGGTTTTCGCAACGCTACGTACGAGAACACACCCAATACCTCAGTTATCAACACAGAATCGACACACGGTCAAATAATTAATTTACGAGAACTTTTAAGGAACTAAAAAATGTTCAAACGATACCAAAGCAAGCCTATTGAGCGCCTTGCTTATCAAATACAACCAGAAGATAGTATTCATGAAGACAAACACGATAGCACTTGCACAGTGAAAACAAGTAACCTCGAAATGATTACTTTTGTAGCTCATGAGTCCGTGAATGTTGGTGATTATGTCGTTTATCTTAATAAAGATGATATTTACCACTGTAACGCTAAAGTTTTCGCTGAGCGCAATATTATACCCAGTTAACCAACCCTAACGGCACGTTATGAAACGTGCCATATTTTTAATTAAAATTTTACTGTCGGAGAGACACGAAATGAAAAAACTAGCACACTTCTTAAAATCACTGATATGTCCATCTGTGGACCAAACCCTCGACACCTTTCAAAAACAGATTTACTCGCTAAATATGCGTGTTGATCTCTGCGCTGAGAAAATCAATTCAACCGATGAATTAATCGAAAAACTAAACAAGAAAAAACAGGCCTTAGAGTCAGATATCACCAAGGCTGAAAATGCTATCGAATTCCTAAATAAAATTAACGGGTAATACCGTGATTAATAATTGTATCGGTTTCATAATTAAATTTCATCGTGAGATTTTGAAAATGGAACAGGCCGAGTTAGCCGAAAAAGTGGGTGTTAGTCAGCCTGTTATTTCTCGGTTAGAAAAAGGCGAGGCTAATTGGACTGTTAGTCGCTTATGTCATGTCTGTGATGCGCTTAATCTTGATGTTAAGCACGTCATTACTCAGGCGTTATTATTCAAAAATAAATAGTTAAATTTTACTGTCGGAGAGACACGAAATGATAAATCAAAATATTTTCTGGGCTGCTGCAATGGGTAGTATCACAGCGGCAGCAATTTATGTCACAGGCCGTGAAGATGGTCAAAAAGAAGGTTTAGCCGTGGGTTATATGGCAGGGGCCATTGAAACAGCCACAGGCGAAAAAGTAGAAGTGGAAATGAGCTAAATGAAAAAGTCCGATCTACTTTATGCCTTTGCTGCTGTTTTTGCTTTAGGCACTGTTGCGGGCTTTTTGTTATCTATTTTATTTCAAAGTTATGTTTTTATCCTGGCATTAATTGGTTTGGTATCACTGGCGGCAAAAGCCCCATCTTTCATCAAACGATTTTGGCCAAAAAATAAGGAACAATAATGAAACAAATTATTTGTAATTGTGGGCGAATTGCTGAGGTTCGTAACCGTAAGAACGGTAAGAAGTTAGCTTATATTCATTGCAAAGGTGGTTGTGGTGGCATTGTAAGTATTGCGGCTGCTGCTGAAATTGAAGCACAAGCAAGTGAAGATATTGGCGTTAAGGGTGAATTTTTCAAATCAACTTCAAATGATACCAGTGAAAACGTGCAATCTAAGCAATCTGGCGATTTCAAACCAGATGAAAATGATTTACCTGAATTTTTGGAATCGGACATCAAAACAGAAGCCGAAGAATTTGAGACGGAATCACCAAAGCAAGGCGGTTTTTTAAAAATTCTAGCTGCTATTTTTGGCGTGGCTGTTTTTGGTGGTGGTGTTTATCAGTTAAGTAAGTTTAAGGAGTAAATTTTGGAACAAGCCAATGAAAACGAGCAAAGCAGAGGCGTTTTGCGTTTGGAAAAGTCGGAAGAAGTTTCAAATATGATTTTGGAAAATTCCAAAAGTGAAGATGACGGCATTCCCATGTATAGCGTGGATAATTCCGAATTAGACGATCTCTTAGATGATGCAACAGCAACCAAGGCCGAAACTGAGCAACAAGAGCAAGCCGAACAAGTGAACGATAACGGGCAAAAACAAGCAAAAGTTAGCGCTCAAGAGGCAATGAGCTTAGGCCAAATAACAAAAATAGCGAGTGATTTAACAGGTAAGGAAATTGTACTCGGTGAAATACCAACAACACTTTTTGCCGTGTTAACTGCGCCACTCATTCAAAAATATAAACCTAAAATGACGATTGACCCCGAAAACGTCAACCTTGATTCATGGATGCCTGAATTAATGGCGCTAACTGGTGTAGGTGTTGCGGGTGTTCCTATTTGGCTTCAAGTGAATAATGAAGAAACAAGCGAGGTAATGACCAGTGGCGATAAATCCAAACACAGCACGTAATGCAAAGCATACAAGCGTTTGCTGTATGACAGGGGGCGGCAAAGGTGTTGCTATGAATACATTGGGTATTATCCCCGCTAAATACCCTGTATTAATCTTTGACCCGCACGGTGAATATAAGAAAATTGCAGGGCGTAAGGTTTACCGTTATAAAACACAGATGAATTTTGCCAAGGTATTTAAAAAGGCATGGGCTAGTGGTAAACCTTTTGCTTTGGCCTATACACCAAAGTTAACTGGCAGCACTGAAAAAGCCCGTAAAAAATCATTGATTGAAGCGGCTCATTGGTTTGGCTCGTTAGTTTGGGCGGCTGCTGATGGTAATCGTATCTTGTATGCTGTTTTTGAAGAATTTGGCGAGTATGCCGAAGGTAATCAAAAAGATGAAACTATTATCGGTAAAATTTGGACGGGTGGGCGTAAGTTTGGCATAAGGGCTATTGCCATTTTTCAGCGTTCTGCAGAAGTACCAAAAACCATTTGGAATAATTCACCCGTTAAAGTGATAGGCGCTCAAGGTGGCTTAAACGACCAAAACCGAGTCATTAAGGAGTTGGGTTGTAATGCGCGTGATGTGGTTGATTTAGGCTATAGAAATGTTAAGCTTTCGATGTTTGCTGAGCAACTGGACGAAATAGTCAGAACAAAAGTACATTATCTTTACAGCGAAGCGGGTGGCACCTTTGAAAAAATGGCCGCGTATGTGCCTCAATCTAATTATTTAGTTAAAGATTGGACTGCTGAGCAAAAAGAAATAGATAAAAATGGCGGCTATAAAATAGCTACCTAGCCTATTTTATAACAAGCGTTTATACTTCTTAATATAGTTAATAGGTAAGAGAGTAATAATATGAATACACAGCAGCAAAAAATAACGGCAGACGACGCATTGTATGTGATACAGAAATCAGCCAGAGATGATGCTTTAGAAGTTGCGCAAAAAGAAGGTCGAGCAGGTTTTGAATATGCAAGTATTGAAGAGGTGAGGCCTATAGCACAACAAAGTGTTGAGTTATTTAAATCAACCTTAGATGAGTTGAAAAACAGATAATGCTTAAGTTACTTGATAAAGCAACCATTATTGAGATACATGCTCAAGTACTCAGCGATGGTAAGGGGTTCAATCCCACTAGTTACAATACCGATAAATTAGATGGTGTATTGGGTAGAATAGAAAACACATTAATGTATTCAGATGGTGAACATGATTTATTTGAATTAGCGGCCATTTATGCTGAAGTTTTTGCACGTGGACATGCTTTTCCTGATGGTAACAAGCGAACGGCTTTCATTTCAGCAATAACCGTATTACTGGTAAATATACCACCCCCTTTTGATGAAAAAGCCGAATTTATAAAGAACTCCAAAGCATTGCAGGCATCATCTTTTATGACTGAGTTTATGGTCTTAGTTGCAGAAGGGAAAGTAACTAGATATGAAATTCATCAAATGTTTATGAAGCTTTTTGTTGGCACAATAGTTGTTGCTGGTCTTGGTTATGGTGTTTATAAATTAATTGAATTTCTGGCAGAAACATTTAGCAGCAAAAAATAGCAAGTTAGCATTTCCAAACTACCCTTTGAAACCGTGCAATTGCGCGGTTTTTTATTGCCTAAAATTCAGTTGAGCGTTTTCAAATCGTTTTCAAATTCACGTTGAACCAATTTCAAATTATTTGTTTTACTCAAGCCCGAATTATTTTCTCTTTTTATATAAGGGTTCACAAATGAACTATAAAAATTTGGGCATTTCAGCCCTGATTACTATTGCGTTGTCAGGTGCTGTTGTATATGCATCAAACAACTTCTCTCAAGTTAAGTTTTTAGGGGGTCGAGCATAATGCGTCATACAAACCAACAACTTGATAATGTCTCTATTGTTTGGGGTGGTAAAACTACCGTTCCTTTAGATACGGGTGCAGTACTTTCTGAAATTGCCTTAATGACTAATTTGAATAACGACCAACTTTTACAAGTACAAATAAAACTTGGTGGTGATGTTATTTATGATTTAACAGGTGAAGATTTACGCATGCTTGAAGCATACAAAAAAGCCGCTTTAGCGGATGGTGTTTTCATCATTCCGTTTGATGATATTTCAGGTCGCACGGAAGATGGTCAAAACCTTTCAGGCTTGGTCACTACTGCACAAGATAACTTAGTGCTTATCTTAAAAGTTGCCGCCAAAACAGCGCAACAAAATACCGATGGTGATGTACCAGAAATTGCTGGCTTTATTCGCCAACGTGCCCGAAAAACTATTGATGGTAAGTTAGAGCAACGCACGTTAGTGCCGCGCAAATACGTTAGTCCTGCAATGTTGCCTGAGTTAATGCTGCACATGTCAGTGTTTGAAGGCTCAAAAGGTTACTTTACCATTGAGCAAGCACGGCAAGGCGCAGAACTAGCAGTAAAAGAAGATTTTGTTATTGCTCGCCTAAATCGCTTGGGCTTCACTAACGGAATGTATTCGTAATGAAATATTTAAAAACCGCACTTGGAGCAATCGTTATTGCCTCAATGTGTGCAACGGCTATCTATCAATTAAAAGCCCATACAAAAGGGATCGTTGACAATGAATAAAGCAAAGCTATTAAACTCAAAAGTGGGTGCTGTGGCTGCGGTAGGTGTTGTTGGCGCTGTGGGCGTTTGGTACACAAAGCGACAAGCAGCAAAGGCACTTGAAGTTGTTGGCGATGCGTTAAACCCAGTTAGCCAAACTAACATTTTTAACCGTGGCGTTAATGCAGTGGTTCAAAACTTAACGGGTGATAAAAATCAAACGTTAGGTGGTTGGATTTACGATATTACCCACGATAGCAAGGGGCAATAATGTTTGCCTCAATAATTAATTTTATCTCTAAGCCTTTTGCTGACATTGTCGGCGGTTGGCAAGGTCGCAAGAACGCAGCCGCTCAAACGGTAAATGAATTAGCATTACTTGAGGGTGACTTAAAAAAAGCCCGTATTACGGCTGATATCAAGCGTATTGAAAGCCAAGATAATCAAGACGCAGATTATGACCAGAAGGTTTTAGATAATCGTAAATATACCATCATGGATGATGTACTTATTATTTTTTGGTTAACGGTTTTTATCTTTCACTTTGTACCTGGTTACGCGCCTAAAATGGCGGCAGGGTGGACGGCCATAGGTAAAGCGCCTTGGTGGTTTCAGTTTGGTATGTTGGGAATACTTGTTTCAACATTAGGGTTGATGCGTTTATTTAGAATGTACACAGAAAACAAGTTTAAGTTTGGTGGTGCTAAATGAACGAATTTACCAAAAACGTATTGTTAATGTTTTTTACTGCTTTGCTTGGTGCTGCTATTAGCTCGTTCTCTACAGTGTCTAGTGTAACAACTGAAATAAGAACCATAACTGAGTTGCTCTGTAGAAACAGAAGGGATAATAGCCTCATAAGTATGCTTACCTCTATCTCTTACTGTTAATACAGGCACCCAATCTTCTTTAGAACGCCCTCGTTTTTTTGCTTTCATTCTTGCGCTCAAGTGTGCGATTTCCTTTTTCTGAGCGTGCAAATAAGGTTTCATCCGCTTCAACGATACCTTCAAGTAAAGTCGCCTTCATGGTTGCAGGCAGTTGAAGAAAGCGATGACGCCATCTAAACGATGTTTTTAAGTTAATATCACAATCGGTTGCTGATGCTCTTAGCACCTTGCCATTGATCATGCATTGCAAGTAATCTAACCACTTTTCTTTATGCTGCAACCGAGCCAAAGGCGTTTTAGTCACGGCATTGAAAGTTTTCGTACAATTTTTACAACGATACCTTTGCATGGCTGCTGCTTTACCATGCCGATTGATCAAAACACTATGGCAATGAGGACACTCTGGCTCATCAATCATACGCTGCTCAAGCTCGGCAATGATTGGCTGAATTAAGTTATCACCTTTTAAAAATGTCTCTACGTCCTTAGCTTGCTTATCTGTAAGGTGTTCTAACGCTACTAATAGTTTTTTAAATTGTGCTGATATCATAACAAAACACTCGGTTACTGATATTATATACAGTATAGCAACAATTTAAGGGAACATAGCCAATGCTTTAAGTAATGAAATGTCAGCCGTATCAGAAAAATACAAGATATATATCGATGTGGAAAAGGATACAATACAGAGTTATAAAGATGAAATCATAATGTTAAAACAATATTAATCATCACATGTATATCCTTAGTCTACATAGTGATAGCGCTTCCTGTACGTCACAAAAGGGCACGTTATGCCATTCCAGCTTTATAATATTCAACTTACCTAAAGTTTCACTATGGCGTTAATTTCTGATCTTACCCACTTTCTTTAGCCGAATGGCGGTGTAGTTGAATTACCGTAAAAGTCTGTAATGTATTGGTTGTCAGCTACATAACTCCTTTATGATTTATGCTCTTGTTGAATGCATGAATTATAATATGGCTAATAGATACTCAAATATTTCAAACTGATGTTATAACATAGTTGACACTATTATTTGTTGTGATAAAGTTATAACTAAGCGATAACTTGACGGAGTTTTATTATGGAAACATCATTAAGAAATATTGGTAATTCAAAGGGGGTAGTTTTTCCTGTTCAATTACTGAAAGAATTAAATATTAATTTGGGTGATAAGCTTGATGCTAAAGCTGAAAATGGCTCAATTGTGATCACGCCTAAATCAGTTAAACCAAAATATACATTAGCTGAATTATTAGCTCAGTGTGATGAATCAGCACCAATGCCTGAAACGCTTATAGAGTGGGATAAATCAAAATTAGTAGGTAATGAATCGTAATGGCAACATTTGATCGTGGTGATATTGTTAGAGCGTGTTTAAATCCTACTTCGGGTAATGAATTACAAGGTGATATGCGTCCTTGTTTGGTTTTATCACCAAAGGCTTTTAATAAGTTAGGTTTGACGTTGATAGCACCCATCACTCAAGGTGGGAATGTTGCAAGGTTTCAAGGTTTTTCAGTAGCGTTAATGGGAACAGGTACTGAAACGCAGGGTGTTGTCTTGGTTAATGGTGTAAGGTCTGTCGATTTAAAAGCACGTAAAGCCAAAAAAATTGAATCAGTGCCTAGTGATATTGTTGATGAAGCCCTAGCAATACTTAATGCAATACTAGATTAGAATAAAATATTATAAATTGATTTTATAACGAGACCTAAAAGATCTGCTCCTTAGTAGTGTAAACACTAGTCTAAAACCGCCACTATTTGCTGAACTTAACGATGAACAGATCTTTTCCCAAAAAAATCCACCTTCTCCAATGATTTCGCTCAATAGGGGGTTTTAGCAATAAAAATCAATAAGTAAGAAAATTGCCATTTGAAAGCTATAAAAATAAATATCGATGAGAACGGTATGACGTCACCACTGATTTATCGGCTTTTTTTCTTTTTAAACTAATCTGTAACACATTGAGCAAAGGCTTCCATGCTGGCTGTTATAGAGTCGTTTCGCCAAATAATGGCGGTTACTGATTTTTGCCATTTTGCTGGCAGCGGATGAGTTTGAATTTTTTGGCTAAAGGGATAATGCTCTAATAGGGCTTTAGGCACAATACCCACTCCCATGCCAGCAGCGACACAACTTAATAACGTGTGGTAAGAGTTAATTTCCACTATTTTGGCGATAATATTACCTTGTTTTAACCAATCGGTGAGACGAGTACGATAAGCGCAACTATGGCTAAACCCGAGTAATGTTGGCTCCAGTTTCAAATCAGTAGGTTTTTTAATGATTTTGTGATTAAGATCAGATACTAAGATTAACGTTTCCTGATAAATAGGCTGAATGCATAAGCGATCATCCTTAGGCGGATCGGCCACGAAAGCCATATCTAGCTCTCCCATTAATACTTTGTCTATTAAATCGCCCGTAGGAGCTGTGTTAATATTGAGTTCAATATCAGGAAAAGCCTGATGAAACCTTACCACAGGCTCAACCAAGCGTGTTGCGGCAACGGCTTCCATTGCCCCAACACTCAACACTCCCTTAGGTTCGTCTTGTTGTAATTCAGAGATTGCCTCTTGAGCGAGATCTAAAATTTGGTGAGCATACGCTAACAAGCGCTTACCAGCGGCTGAAATTTTCAGGCGATTCTTTTCTCTCAAAAAAAGTGATATACCTAGCTCATCTTCAAGCTTTTTAACACGCGCAGTAACATTAGAAGGTACGCGATTAAGCTTTTCAGCGGCACGTGTAATTCCTCCCGATTCAACAACCTGTTTGAATATAGTTAAGTCAGACAATTCCATAGTATTTAGTAATCTTAGTTTTATTTTAAGTGAAGATATGTGTCATTGTTATTCATTGTTTATGAATGTTCAACTTGATTATGATGATGAGGCCAATACTGATAACTGGGGGATTGCTGGCAAAGTAGTGACTGATTTACGTAACGAAGCCAAATAAAAATTGAGCAGACTTATACTTCAAACCAGACAGGTTATGCTCGCATTTAATAGTGAGCTGTTTTGTGTAAGCAACACATTTTGTGCAAGTAAAACTGCGATAATCAGTGATTATTTTTGACCAAATGCTCTAGATTAGTTGTTCGCTCCTAAAAAATGTTAAGACATCCACAATAATTATTAGGTGGATGTCTTAGAAATGCTTAGCCTCTTAAATATTTTCCATTTCAGTTACGTGCTCTCGAAAATAATCAATGTTTCCATCAACTTCATTATAAATAATGAAGGTGCGACTAAATACCTCTGCTTCTTTAACGCCATAGAAAAATTGCTGTTCAAAAATAGTCATATACCAACCGCTTTTTAGCGCATTTGAAAGTATATTTACGATCTTTGTTCCTTGTGGAAAAACTTCATCAGTTAGTCGTGTCAAAATAGTTATAAAATCTTCTTTCTTCTCACATTTTTTCCAGCTTATATCTGTATCATCGGCATAATGGTCGATGCAAAAATCAATGTTATCGCTAATTAAATCGAGAAGTGATAAATTAAACATTATTCAGCGCCCATATTGCACACAGCGTAAAGCATTTGAGCGCTTGTTAAAAAATTCTCAAGTTGAAATAAACATTATTGCTAGTGCACATCACGACCAGCAGTTATTAGATATGGTTGAAGTAGGGGTTATCTTAGCCGCGCTTTTCAGCCAATTCAATATCACGCTCTATCGTAGAGATGGCCTTTCTACAGCGTCCTAACCTTTGATGTAATGCCAATACTTCTGCTGAAAGTTTGGTGCTATCACTTGCCTTACTCTTTACGCGTTGTAACTCTCGTTCAGCAACCATTTCCATCAACCTTCGCTCAAATTCGTGATGCTCATTAAGTTTTTGGTAAAGCTGCTGGCTAGTTAACATTATCTTTTTTGCAATATCTTTATACTTATTTTGACTTTTTGATCTTTTTATTTTTACTTTGCTATGAGCATCGAAACTCAATTTAGCGGCTTGGTGTAGTGTTGCATTAGCTCGTAAGGCATTAGCTATTGCGGCTACTTGTTGCTCTATTTGTTGTAATAGCAGCGTTGAAAGTTCAATTTTATCTGCTCTCACTAAGCGAGAATATTCAGGTAGTTTTCGCTGGATTTCTTCAATGTAAGGACTAAAGCGATCACTTTGGCTCACAAACAGTTCAGGAGAGAACAAATTATTGTTTTCAATTAAACGATGCACTTTTTCCATCGCGTTTTTTATGTCTATTTGCTTTGCTTTAGTGGCTAATTGCTCTAGTAAAGCAGACAAGCGGTCTATATGGTTCATAAAAATATTAAAGTAGAAGATGCTAAGGCTGTTATATGGCTAGTATCCTTTATCTGAGCAAAGGTTTCTAATACTTCTTCTATTTATTGCCAGTATCCTCTTTTTTAAATGAATGTAACAAATTACTAACAATAAGAAATGCTGTTTTGTCATGTTATCTTTACGACGGCCTTTTTTTTGCACTTATGTTACTGAAATAAATAGCTTTACTTTATAATTCTCGTTGTTGGACAATAAAGTTCATACTTTGATGGTTTTTATTAATAATACGATATTTATTTGATTTTTCAGTACTTTTAAGACTCTGTTTTTGTTTTATTTAAAATAAAATAAAAAAATGTGAATTTTTTGTTAAATATATTTAGCTGTAAAGATAAATGATAATATTGGAAATTGTTTTAAAATAAAGTCTTTAAAATCAGTTTGTTGTTAGCTTTTTGTGTCTTGAGTTAATATTTGGTAAATGTAAGGTAATATGTCTGGATGTTAAAAAGTTTACCAAATGGTTATAAATGGTGTTGACGATGTGCGTTGATCCCGTTTAATATCGTAAAGGACAGATCAGGTCACTAGACCCGTTCAAAAAAGTTTACGAGGCAATATAGTCTCGAAACTAATTAAAAATAAATAAACAAATAAATAACAACCAATCACAAATGTGATCCAGGGAGTAAACATGTATAACAATAGTAAAGTAGCTAAGGCCATTCGCCTAGCCATGATGTTTGGTGCTGCGGCAACCGCATCAGTTTCAACTTCAGCATTCTCAGCTGAAGAAGTTCAAGCCGCTGATGAAGAAATTGAAAAAATTGAAGTTACAGGTTCTCGTATTCAACGTACTGATATGGAAACCTCTGTTCCAATTACAGTTATTGGTCGCTCAGACATATTAGAAATGGGTGCATTAAACGTTGCTGACGTTTTAAACTCATCACCTGTTGCAATTGCGGGTTCAGATCAATCGAATACATCTTTTACAAACGCAAGTGTAGGTTTAAATACTACGCAGCTGAGAGGATTAGGTGACGAACGTACCTTAGTATTAGTTAATGGTCGTCGTTTTGTTTCAGGTGTATCACCGTCCGTTGGTTACGCTGTAGATTTGAATGCAATCCCAACGTCTATGATTGAGCGAATTGAAATCCTTAAAAGTGCGTCATCTGCTATATATGGTTCAGATGCAGTCGCAGGTGTAATAAATATTATTACTCGAAAAGATTTTGATGGTGTTGAGTTCAACGTACAAGGAGGAACTTCTGCAGATTCTGATCGTGATAAATTGTCTTTAAATGTTACAGCTGGCGGAGCATGGGACACAGGTAGTGTAACTATGTCTATTGGCTATGATGAAGATGATGGACTAAAATCTTCTGATCGTGATTTTTCTCAATTCGATGAAGCAATTGTACATGATGAAAATGGTAACGAGATTGTTGACATAGTTCAATCTTCATACCCACCTCAAGGTCGTGTAGGTGGTTATAACGGTGATGGTACTGAATTTGCGGGCAGCGCTGTAGATGGTTTTAACCGAGCTTCATATCGTCAGTTGGTAACACCAGTAGAAAGAAAGTATGCTGCATTTAACTTCAAACAAGAACTATCAGATAATGTTGAATTCTTTTCAGAAGTAAACTGGAACTCTTCAAAGACCAATGGCTCAACAATAGAACCAACGCCATTTACTACCGATGATGTTTACTTACCAGAGCGTGGGGGAACGGGTGGTATTTCTATTAATAATCCAATGGTTCCTCAGTTATTACGTGATAATCTTATTGCAGATAATGCTAAAGATATTGCTGATGCAATCGCGGCTGGTGATCCCGTTCCGGATGTAATTACCCAATTACCTACAATGGTTCGTCGTATGGTTGAGTTTGGAGCTCGTTCAACAGATTTAGAGCGTTCAACAATCCGTGTTGTTAATGGTGTTGATTGGAATATTGATGACAACTGGATGTTTAACGCCTATTTTTCTTGGGGTCAAACAGATCAGCAACAAGATAATGGTGGTCAAATTAATGTTGAACGCGCAGCGTTAGCACTTGATGTTGAAGTCAATGCTGATACTGGTGCTCTTCAATGTGTAAATGAGTTAGCTCGCTTACAAGGTTGTGTACCTTTAGATATGTTTAGCGCTGGTAGTATTACCGATGCTGCTGTCGATTATGTTCGTTCTCCTGCAAAAACTAGCGGTCAAGTTGAACAATTCGTAACAGCAGCTTCTGTAACAGGTGAATTACCATTCGCTTTACCTGGTGGTCAAGTAGCTGTAGCTTTTGGTATAGAACATCGCCTAGAAAAAGGTGTTTATAAGCCTGGTGATTTAGCGCAAACAGGTTCATCAAGCACAAATAAATCAGATGCAACTAAAGGTAGCTTTACTACTGATGATGTTTTTGTTGAAGCTATTTTACCGGTACTTGATAATTTGGAATTTGATCTTGCAGCACGTTACTCTGATCATTCAATAACTGGTGCCGACACAACATGGAATATTGGTGTTGAGTATTCACCAATAGAAACACTCATGTTCCGTGCTTCTGCTGCAACTGCAATCCGAACTCCTAATGTTGCTGATTTATACGGTGGACGAGGTGAAACCTTCGCTAGCGTAGCAGATCCATGTTCTGGTGTTACAGCTACTTCTACTGGTAATGCTGCAGTTAACTGTTTGTCAATTCCTGAAATTGCAGCGCGTGTTGCCGCAGATGGTGCTTTCAATTTAACACAAGTTGAAGCTCAATCAACAGGCGGTACTACTGGTGGTTCTGAAGATGTTAAGGCTGAAACAGCTGATACATTGAGTGCTGGCTTTGTTTGGCAAATAATGGATGGTTTATCAATGACTGTTGATTATTACGATATATCAATTGAAGATGCTATTACTACTACTAGCCGTACTACTGTACTTGATCGTTGTTTTGATGTTGCTCCTGGTGATTTTAGCCAAAACTGTGATGGTGCATCATTACGTGACTATAAAGGTGCTTTAACTGAAGTTCATTCAGGTACTAGTAATGAAAATAATATTGACACTTCTGGTTATGATTTTGAATTAAATTATACGACGGAAATGGGAAATGGTACCTTTGGAGCTGATTTCATCTGGAACCATACGAATGAATATATAATTACCAGTATTGAAGATGGTACCTCTGTAGATTATGCGGGGGAAGTTTTAAGCCCTGATGACAGAGCTAATCTAAATTTACGTTATACTATGGATGATATGAGCTTCTCTTGGAGAATGCGTTACTGGGGTAAATCAGTTGATTCTGTTAATGAAGAAAACTTTGTATACTTCGTATGGTCTCCATTAGAAGAATATAACAACTTTGATGCCGTTGTTTATCATGATATTTCAGCAACATATTTTGTAAATGATAGTACAAATGTTAGTTTAACAGTAAGAAACTTATTTGATAAGCAACCCCCTGTAGCTAACCAAAGTTCACTTAATGGTGGTACGGGTATTAATACTGTTTCTGAAGCTTATGATGTAACAGGTCAATACTTTTCACTTAGTTTGACAACTAAGTTCTAGCCATAGAAATAAATTATTCGTAGAATAATTTATTTATAAAAAGTCCACTGAAAATAGTGGACTTTTTTTTATTATTTTTTCAAGTTTTTATTTGTCCAAAGCTAAAAATTAACTACAAAGGCTAGGAGGGATGATTTTTCACTCACTGTTAATTTCAATTTAAAGACAAACACTTTAAATTTATTTGTTTAATTTATTGTCTTTTTTAGTTTAAAAGTACAAATAAATTTGACTTACTACGAACAAGTTAGTAAAACATGTACTGGCAAAATATTTGCACCTTTAATTAGGGTATTTTGCATGCAGTCAAAACAACTTTATAACACTCGCTTGACAGTTTGTTTGTCATTTGGGACTATTGATAGGTTGTATTCATAAAAAGTTACATATAAAAAAAGTTACATAAAAAACGATAGATTTTTATATTTGCGGTAACAAAAATCTTTGTTATCAAAATTTAAATAGCAATTGGTTGGGAACTATGTCCAAAGTAAGTAAGAAAAGCCTCATCGCTACGGCAATG
>MAAC01011997.1_pt1 | contig 27946 bp, 29 predicted proteins | sample 1115981 | NCBI WGS metagenome assembly MAAC01 (sample SAMN04961126, study PRJNA320927) | seawater metagenome | isolation source: sample BD02T64 sea water enriched with oil for 64 days | place: USA:Gulf of Mexico | collected 2013-07-27
AATAGTGAAGTTGTTTCTGTATAGTTATTGCAGCAGCTCTCATTGAGGGCATCGAGTTTTACCAAAATCTGCCCAACAATAGGGCCAATCGTAATATTGCGTTTGATAAAGTCATCTACTTGATCTTTTGAAACATAGTGACTCAGTTCGGTCATCTGTTTATTTTCATCATAATTATAATCATTGCGATGAATTCCTTGATACTCCCCGACAACCTCTTCTGCACGAAACCCAGTAAACAGTAGCACTAGGTTGGCGGCAGCACCTTTGAATGCCTTCAGGGCCCCTGCCAGAGTGATATGGTATTTATATAACGCATCGAATTTATCCTTATCCTCTTTGTACAATTGTTTGAACCCACAAATGTGGTAATCAGTGCCACTTAAGGCGATAGTATGCTGTCCGCTACAGAAGTCAGCCAATCCATTTGCGATGAGATGACTCCCAAATTCAGGGTCTTCAATAAGATTTCTTGCCTTATTAAATAGATCACCGATTATCTTTTTGTTACGTAAAACATCAAACAACGCCTTGGTCAATATGGTTACCTGATCAACGGATGGTGTGGGAGTTCGTTCAGGATCTAATGTAGAAATTTCCTTAGCCAACTTATCAGGATTGGTTACGGGGGATGATAACGCTTCATTCCTGAATAGCGCATTGAGAGCCTGAAAAGCTTTAAAGTAATACCTTACTGAATATTCAACCTTGGTTGCATTTCCATTATACGCGTACGGGGTTCGAAGGTTGCTAGGAACATTGAGGTGCGAAATAATTTCTTCTGGTATATCGTTAATAGACTTATTAAACTGCGCTGTCCCAATAATTTTCTTGAGCTCGGTTAAATCAAACGAACATCGATTTTTTGTCTTTCCAGTGCCATTGATCAATAACGATTGGCCTTTATACTGTTCATCAAACCGTTGCTTAGTATTTAGGAGGGCATACCATGTCCTTCCATCACTTAATTCATTTATTATCGCATCGGTCTGTTTTACACTTGTCTTGATGCTTGTGGCACCGTTTAGCGCTAGGTATTCAATCACTTTGAGGCAAGTGTGATAAAAATCTGTAATGGTTTTATGTGATGTACTGGATGTCGGTGGTGTGGTGCTAACACGCTCGTTTAGCACTTTTAGTAGCGTGATGACAAATGGTGTCAAGCATAATGGTTTAACTTGACCATTGTAAGGTAGATGGATATCCGACAGTTTAAATTCTCGTTCTTTGCTATTGCCTTCGATGCCGCTTGTTATATATAAAGTTACATCATCCTCATTATGCCAAACTAGTCTCAAGTATTTAGAGTTCAGTGCAATTGATTCGTCGAAAAATGAAACTCTTTGACATCCAGATTTTTCGTCAAATTTTATAGTAGGTGCGGTGCTTAATGTTAAATTACGCATTTAGGACTCCTTCGAGGTTATTTTTTTCATTAATGACGAAAACAACTTGGGCTTTTTCTTTTGAATAAAAGAGCATAACAGTATATTAAATAAGACTTTTTTTGCGTCGAAGGCACTGAATTTTTCGGTGCTCGTGCTTAGAGAAAAGTAGTTCGTTCGATAATATTCTCGCGTAACAAGCGCCCTGGCCATCTGTTTTTTGTCCAAAATCAACTTTTTATTCGGGCAATCTTGATTGCACACTTTACCGTTACAAAGTTCTCCTTTTGATTGATGGCGATCAGGTGAATCATATGGGTTAGCGCAAGAAGTTCCGTCAGACAAGGCAAAATATTTTTGTTCTTTAGGTAGCTCACTGTCTGCTACATCACCTTCTTTAGGTAGCTCGCTGTCTGCTACATCACCTTCTTTAGGTAGTTCGCTGTAGAACATATCTGCGGAGTTGGTAACAAAAACAGCTTCAGATTCGAATTCTCGTAGGAAGCAAAGCATGTTGTGAGCTAGAAACTCAGACATTATATGTTGGTGGATATAGTCTTCTGTCGTTGCTTGTGACGAATGACCTAGTATTTTTTGAAGTTCGGCTATCGTAAGACCATCAACGAGGTATTTCTTTGTTGCGGTGAGGTTCCTAAGGCCATCTAATGTAAAAGGTTCAAGATTGTTTTCAGAAATGAAATTTTTACGCCCCTGTCCAGTCAAATACTGAAAATCTTTTACGACAACGTATTCATTGGTGTTGTTATCTTTCCCTCGCTTCGTAACCCAATCGAAAAGTAACTGATCCCTTTTTAATTTAATGTTGTGCGAGTCAATTAGCGCTTTTGTCACTTCATAATGTTTGAGTAATAGTTGGATTGCTCGCCACTGCGGTCTATCTCGATTCGTGATAATTTTGTCGGCTAGTATTTTATTCACTTTGGGTTTGAAGGGATCGTTGATAATGACGCTCGCCTTATTAGCTATGATGTTATCCATCGTTAAAGCTAGCCATACATCAGTATTGTCGGGAATTTCTAGCTTTAAGATGATCATAACGCAGAGCAGAGTTCGACTTGAGAGCGAGCCTCTAACTTCTGTTGTATATAGAGAAAGGTTGACACCTGCATTACCTGGCTTTAGAAACTGATTGAATTGTTTGAGGCTCTTCTTGTATTGATAAGAATTATAGTTGTGGATATCTGGACGGGTTGGAAAGTCTTTGGTTAGGCGAAGTAATTCAATGTGTTCATCTATTTCTTTGATGGCAGCATTGTGTAGTTCATTATGTTTAGTCAGCAACGCCGCTGAAGCCATGTCCTTGCCCTCTTCGGCAGTTTTAGCGCCTTCCAGAGCTTTAGCTAAAGTGCTTTTGCTACTTTTACCATTAATCTGTCGTGGTGCCTTCTTGGTGTCATGGGTTCTGTATCGAGGCCAATCACTGATTTTTCGACCACAGTTCAATCGTTCATCGATGCTAGCCATTAAATTGCAAGATGTAGTTACATAAGGCTTGGGTATATGCCCTTCATTTGCGTGGCTATGAAGTTGACTGCGAAATATCATTATCTCGTCCAGCGACAGATCGCTAACGTTACTCTTTAGAATAGATAATAGGTCTGTATCTATTTTCTTCAATAAGTGATTTAGTGCAGAGTAGCCTTTACTGCTTTTTTTTCCATTGCCTATCCCAGACTCTACCATTTTAACGAGTAATGAGTTATTTGAGACAGTCGTTGGCAATGTCATTTTGATCGGACTGGCAGTGTTGCCTAGACGATCTTCTAGGAAGATAAAAGTAAACTGATTCTCTATCATTCGCATGTAACTCTTGATTATTAGTATCAACACCTTTAGGGTGTATATATAATAAGGAGTTCGTTAATCATGTCAACATTTATAACAGAACATTTCGAAATATCTAGTTATTTGGTTGGGCAAGTAGACTCTTCCGTTGATGCTGACGATTTTGACGACTTTGACTTGTAATCAAAATATGCTGATGGTACTCGCCTTACTTTAAGCGCTTTGAATGTGTATGAATGTAAAAAACACGAGTCAAGATGAGAAGGATACCATCAAATTGCAGCTTAAAATTAACGTTCAGAGTAAGGTTGTTCATTATGAAAATAATAAACAAACCTTACTTGATTGTTTAGAGTCGGCCAATGTAGAAGTACATTATCATTGTCGTGATGGGTTTTGTGGTGCATGCAGAGTAACGTTAGTGGAAGGTGAAATTAACTACCCGTTAGGTGAGCCTTTAGCATATGTCGGTGACAATGAAATATTGCCTTGTTGCTGTATTCCTGTTACTGATATTACCTTGTTAATAGACGAATAGTCTAAAGAGCCAGAGCTCTGATTGATAAATATTTCAAACGTTAGTTATCTCTTAAACAGAGTTTAGGTTAACTAACATCCAAGAGTAACTCTATTCCTTTCATCACTCGGTTAATCTCTGGTGATAGCTTCGAAAATAAGCGATCAAAATCTTCCCGCTTATCATCATTGACCGCTAGATCGAATACTTTAGTTGCTTCAAATAAGTCTATAGCACCAACAGAACATGCAACCCCTTTTAATGTATGAACAATGTGTTTTACAGAATCTATATCCTTTTCCTGTATTGCGCTTTGTAATTTATCTCCATCTAGATAATGGTCTTGATAAAACATCACTAATATCTCTTTGAATAATGCTTCATCACCTAACACATTGCTAACGCCGACATCAAAATCAATACCATTAAAGTTCGCCATGATTATATTTCCCTGCAAAGAATCATTTGTATCGTCAGTACTCATTAAACTAACGATTATTTTCAATCGTTATAGTCGTTGTAAAGCTAATATTATTTGGCAATCAATAGACTAAAAAATAATTAATTTCTATATGACAAGAAATACAACGACCAATGTTTTTATATTATATAACTAAAAATTCAGCTAACTCCTTTGAATTAAATGGCTTCCTCAGTACAGGATAATCCCAGCTCCGATCTTCAATGGCAATGTAGCCACTAATTGAAAATACATTAATATCAGGAAATTTCTCTTTCACTATACTCACTGCTTCTTTACCAGATAAATCTGGTAAAATCATATCTGTAATGAATATATCAAAGATAATGCCGTTGTTAATTTTTTCTATTAATTGCTCTTTATTATTAGCAACAACAACATTAGCCCCCTTACTTTCTAAGAACAGAGCGACGAATTCAGCAATACTTATTTCATCATCAAGTACTAATATATTAGTGTTTTGATAACTTAGTGACGGTGTTTTTGACTCGTTAGCTAAATATTTTTCTTCTAATACTTTGCATTTAAAAACAAGAGTGAAATGCGCACCACCAAGTTCACTCGTGCCTTCAACTTGGATCAGGCCATTATGTTTATACATAGTACTGTAAACATTTGCCAAGCCAATACCATTGCCTTTATTTACTGATTTAGAACTGTAGAATGGGTCAAATATTCTCGTTAAATTCTCTTTTGCGATACCAACACCACTATCTTTAACATGAATTTCTAAACGATTACTCTCAAGCAAGTTGGCTGATATATCTATTTGGCCACTGAGTCCTTTTTCTTCGATAGCATCTTGGGCATTGAGCACTAAATTTAATAAAATATTAATGAACTCCCCTTGGGGGAAGTTTATCAAACAGTGCATGGGCTGAAAATTAAAGGTGACATTAATGGTACTTAACAACAACTGCTTAAACAAATATTGATTATCATAAATATCTTGAATAGGGTCAAAACTGACAACTTTTACCGTAGGTTTACGAGTGAAAGCTAATAAACGCTCGGTAACATCTTTACCTTTATCGATGGCATTTTTCACTCTATCTATGTATGGAGAGATATCTTGCTCACCCCGAGAAAACTTTATCTCCAACATTTCAATGGCACCAAGGGCAACACCTAATACATTATTAATATCATGAGAGACATTGCCAAAAGTATTTCCTAATAAAGCTAAACGATTAGAAATAACTTGTTGTTGTTCTTTTCGAAATTTATCGGTGACATTCTCGACGATCCAAATATAGATGCCTTCATCAGCTTCATAAGTTACTGATAAATCAAATACCGAATTGTAGTTATCAAAGCTGATATTATTCTCTTTAATTTGACCTTGTTCTTTCGCCTGTTTTTTAAATTCCATATACTCGGTGATACTAAAGTTAATATAATTAAAGAGTACCGCACTCGCGTCATCATGGTGGGGGGATATGTCTTGATAAACGACATTATCGTTATCGTCGATAAAAAATATAGGCACCTTTATGGTAAAATTAACCATCGCCAATAACTTTAATTTTTCAAATAAATCTTCACTGCGTGTAATATCTTTGTATACACCAAATACCGCCAGCGCTATGCCATTACTATCACGTTCAACCTCAGCAATAATCTCAACTTTAACTTTCTTACCTGCTGACTGCGTTAACTGTGTCTTAAAGTGAAATGGTTGTTGTTGATGAATAGCATTATGAAAGCTGGTACGAAATTTAGATCTATCCTTTGCCAACAAGGCATCTATTGAACTTTCAAGGTTTGGTATTATTGATTTGTTAGTTAAGCCATGGATACGAAATATTTCTGCTGACCAGTCAAGTGTTGATGATTCAATATCAAACCGCCAATGGCCGGAGTTACTAATACGTTCAGCTAACATGAGCCAATCGTTTTGTTTCTTTAATTGTACGATCATATTCTTAGTAGCAGTAACATCTTTTACCGTACCAAACATTAAACTGGCTCTACCATCAACCCGTTCAACAACTTTTCCAATCACATGCAACCACAATGCATGCCCTTGATTATTCATAATGGGAATGGTGACATCAATACGATCAATTATTCCTTTAACATGTTGTTGTATTTTTCCCTGTACTTCACCCAGGGTATGACTATCTAAATGTTTCTCCCATATATTACTTGAGCCAATTTTCTGTTCATCTGCATATCCGAGTATTTTCATTAATTGTGCTGAATAATAGATATGTTCATTGATTAGGTCCCATTGCCAGTAAGCCTCATCAATGCCAGTTAGTACTTTATGTGTAAAGTCGAGTGATTGTGAGTTCAAAATAGTTCATCCTCATCATCAATATCATAAGTATTATCAATTTGATCATTTTCGGTATTTAATTGTTGTAACTGATCAACGCTGTTTAATGCTTTATCAAGTAACTGAGTAACTTCTAGAAAATTAATGTCATCTTGACTGTGTTTTTTAAGTGCTCCATGCACCAGATCTGTTAGGTAATCTTCTTGGTCTTGTGTCATATCTAAAATATGAAAACTAGTCCCCATTTTTTGCACTATTTCATTCATCACTTCCTGTTGATGATGCTTAGAGATTTCCACCATTTTTTTAGTTGTACTCACCGCTTGCTTTATTTGCTCTTGAACACACACCAACGAATTTTTATAGGTTATAAACGCCATTCTAGCGCCAATACATTCAATAACTGACGCTAAGGCATCAATATATATATCGGTATCAACAGTGCCTTCTTCTAGGTTTAGGATAAATAAAGAGACTAGGGTATGGTTAAAAATGGTTCTTGGACCAAAACGGTAAAGACGAGGTTTAGCTTTCAATAACTCCATTACTTCAATTTCTACCGGGGAACAAACACCTTTTTGAGCACTATAGAAGTTAGGTTTGCCATTGATGGGGTAAAATGCAATACAGCCATGTAAATCCATAGCATGAAAGTAGGCAAAAACTTCATCGCGAATTTGCTCGTAAGTAAAGCAATGATTGAGTTTAGAGGTCAATTGCATACAGCTTCCATATTTTGAAGCTTGGGCCATAGACACATTTATCACATTATTTTTAGATTTAATTTCATCTTCAAAATCATGGATTTTATTTTGATAATCTATTAGTTTATCAAGTTTTGAATGAAGTCCTAATAGGGAGAATGGCTTTGCTAAAAAGTCATCCGCGCCACACTCCAGTCCTTTTAAAATGGCTTCTTCGCTTGCTAAACCAGAGTATAGAATAAATGACGTGGGTGAATTGTCGCTACACTGTTGAGATTTTATCCAATCAGATCCTTTATCACTGCCAATATTTTCATCGACTAAGGCGATATCAAATTTAATATTTTCTCTTAATAGATCTTGTGCAACCGATAAGTTACTAGCACACCTCACCTCGAAGGTATCATCTAAACTTTCTGCCAATAACTTTAAGTAGTCTATGTCATCATCAATAATTAATAAATTATGCTTTATCATCTTAAAATTCCTTTTATACTACTCTAACGATATTAAATCATGCCAAATATAACTTGCTGTCACTAAGGTACCTTTCTCTTGGTATTCCAAGGTATCACACAGCTGATTTACTAACTCAATCCCCCTACCACTTAGTTTTAAACCATCATTCATCGCAATACTGTTATCCTTTATAACATCAAGTATTTCAAATCCTTGACCACTATCTTTAATATTGATAATCATTTTTCCACCATGCGCAAGTGGGAAGTATTGAAGCTCGATGCGAACAAAATTATCAAGAGCACTTACGGCATTATCGGCTAAATTATCCAGTCGCTTTGTTCGCTCATTAAAATATTGAGTAAAACCTTCTGCTGAATCTTTTAAGGACGAATACAACTCTAAAACCCCGTGGTCCAGTGCATTAATAAACAGCTCTGTCAAAATAGTATATAAACTCTGCCAGTGCTCTCCAGCGCCTTCTATATCATTAATCTGGCTCATAACTAAAGGAATAGGGTTAACTGTTTTTAATAGCCGTCCTGTTAAATGTAAATGATAAGACCAAGTAGGTGATAAATTAGGGGTTGTGCCGAAATGATTATCTTCCTCTGTAAAACCTTCTGGAATAGTTACCTTATTGGTCACTTTAACTTTTTGCCAACCGCTGCAAGGTACCTCTACCAAAGAAATATCATCTTCTTGCTCGCAGTTTTGACAGAAATCATCAAGACTATCCAAAACACTAACAACTAAATTTTTTTGAGTGATACCATTAATTGCAGCTTGCTCGAAACGTGAATAACCAAAAAATTCACCTGCTTGATTTCTTGCTTCAACAATGCCATCAGTGATAAAAACTATTCTATCTGTATGCATTACTTGAACGACTTCAAATTGAGCGTCAGGTAACAATTGGGGTAAAATACCTAAAGGGGGATGTGTTGACGTAAATTGTTTTTTAATGCTCGCCTTTTGATCAAATAGATAACCATCAGGTAAACCCGCATTAAATATATATGCTGATTTTTCATGTTCAGAAATACGGGCAAAGCTTGCTGCAAAAAACAAATCTCCCGGAAGTAAGGTATGCATATGCCTATTTATTTGAGCAACAATATCTAAGATTGAAAAACCTTTTTTAGTCATAGCCCTGAATGTTTCAGTAACTGGAATAGCGCCAATTGATGACCGCAACCCATGACCAGTGAAATCTCCCAGTAAAACATTAATATCACCATTGGGGCACAGGGCACTTAACTGTATATCACCACTAAAAATAGCAGCGGCCTTTTTAATGACACCAATTTTATCTAAAGCAAAATTTCTCGCTTCAATCACGTTTGACATCATTTTTTCAGCAAGTTCCGCGTCATCTTGTTGCTCTTGCTGGAGACTTTTTACTTGCCCAACTAGGTCGCTTATTCTTTGCATTGCTTTGACTTTGGCTTTAAAAACTAAAGGAGTAAATGGCCGTACTAATATACTATCACCGCCAGCTTCAACACTTTTTATGAAGGATTGCTCGTTATCCATACTCGTAATAAATATTATAGGAGCTAAAGTGCCTGCACCCGACAGCTTTTTTATTCTCCTTGTCGCTTCAAAACCATCCATAATGGGCATATTAATGTCCATTAAAACAAGGTCAGGTTGATGTTCACTATACTTTTTAACACCGCTCGCGCCATCATTGGCAATAACTACGTGGTAATTTTCTTCTTCTAGTAGTTCTGACAACATTTTGCACTGCACTTTTGAATCATCAACAACTAAAGCAAGCTTTTGGCTTCTTGTCATATCAAGTCCTTAAAAATTTAAGAAGTTAAGAGGTTAAGAGGTTAAAAAACTATTCAATCGTCATTAGCCGTTGAAATTGTGCAATTTTTAAAATTTTATTAACGGTTTCACTTGGCTTAGATATAGTTAAGCTTCCCGAGTAAAGTTGAACATGATCTTTAAGTAATAAAATCATACCTAAAGCAGAACTATCCATATATTCAGTTTGGCTTAAGTCCAAAATATATTTTAGTCCTTGGTTAGTTACGCTGTTGTACGCTTCGCGAAATTGCTGATGTAGGGAGAAATCAAAACGTTGGTCAATAGCAATGACAAACTGTTTAGCATCTGCAGAAAATTTACTGCTAACCGTCATAAGTGTCTTCCTTATATGTTTTTAAAATTTAAATACGTTAGAATAATTCTATTTCACCTTCATCCATGTTTAGTTGCTTAACACTACGTGAATCTTCTGATTGCCGAGTCTCGTAATAGACTTGTTGACATGTTGTTTTAAGTTTAATTAATTGTTGATGGATGGCTATATCTGGGTTTTTATCAAAAGTTGCCAATGCATCACTTATTTCATGAAGACTACTGACATTCATTTGTAATGATTCTAATGATTGTCGTGTTAAATCTTCAAACTGTAACGAACGTACCCCAACACTTACTGCTTCGGTGATCTTAGGTGCAATAATTGCAAGTTCTTCAACACTCTGATTTGTTTGGTTATTAACATCTTCAACATGACTCATCATCACGATCATTTTATCTTTTGCCTCTAACGTCGAGGTCATATCTGCCGAGGCCATGATTTCAACTGACTGGCGTAACTTGGCAATAATTCCCTTAGCTTTGTTAATTTCAGTACGGATATCTTCATTAAGGTCTGTTGAACCAACGGATAAACTACGTACTTCATTTGCAACAACAGCAAATCCACGACCAGCCTCACCTGCTCTTGCCGCTTCTATTGCCGCATTAAGTGCCAATAGATTGGTTTGACTAGCCAAACCTTCAACTTGTGACAAAAGTTTAAATATACTATCAAATTGCGCTACCATATCATCGGTATAGACCATGGTTTCAAGACTTTGTTTACTGGTATTAATAATGACACCAACAAAGTCATCAAGGGTTTTATTGGAATCAGCAACAAAGCTGTCTAATGATGCACCTTTACCATCTCCCATGCTGCCAGATTGAGAAATTAGTACTTGGATCATTTGTTGCTGCTCTTCACTTAAATTTTGTAGGTGTTTAAAACTTTCAGATATGCCCGTAACGGCATCTGAAACCAACATTTTAGTACGTAATAACTCTTTTTCAACAATGTCTACTTCTTGGTGAATAAACTGTTGTAACTCGAATATGACACTGTGGATTAATTCATCATCAACGACTTGCGTAGCTTCCCCCGTTTTATATTTAATATTTGCTGAAGCAACATTGTCTATACGACTTGCTAACGCTATCAATAAAAAAAATAAAGAAAATAATAAAAACACAAATAACATTTCTTCATGCAGAAATAAATAATTTAGCCATATCAACAAGGTAAGTGCGCACGATAAATATAACCCCTTTCTTATATGACTCATAAAGTACTCTCTACACAATTGGTTGCTAAAACGTCCTGCATATTAACTCTACTTAAAGAAGCATAATCCAGTATATGCTTTGCAATCTCGGTTAAAGGTGACTCCATTGTATGGGCAGAAATGGCATGCGCCCTCCCCGGCATTCCCCAAATAAGACTAGAGTTTTTATCTTGTATTAGGGTTCTAGCCCCGAGCGTTTTTAATCGCAGCATTCCTTGGGCTCCATCTTGCCCCATTCCCGTTAAAAGCACTGCTTGCACGTTATCAGCTAAGTTACTAACGGAGTCAAACAAAACATCTACTGCCGGTTTATGACGATTAACTTCCTTGCCATCACTTAAGGTACAAAACAACGCACCATTTTTATGGACAACTTCTAAGTGTTTATCTCCCGGAGCAATATAAACATGTCCTGTTTTGATTTTTTGACCGTGACTCGCCTCATGAACTTCAACTTGACAGTTTTCATTCAAACGTTGGGCAAAGCGTAAGCTGAATGTTTTAGGAATATGCTGAGTAATAACAATAGCTGGCGCGTTACTGGGTAGCGTTACTAACAATTTTTTTATCGCTTCTGTTCCTCCTGTTGAAGCACCAATGGCAACAAGATGATTAGCACGTTTAACGCCGATAAAAGGTAAAATATTACTAATATCATCACTGGCTTTATTGTTTGCTAAGGTATCTGATAATTTGAAATTCTTTTGATCAATCTTTACAGCTTGGGTAATCTTTTCTATCAAGACTTCCCTAAAACTATCTTGAGTAGCCATTAACTCTTGTACTGTCGGTTTAGGAATAAAATCTACTGCGCCAATTTCCAGAGCCTGTAACGTTATATCAGCTCCTTTAGTCGTTAGTGTAGAAAGCATAATGACTGGCATAGGACGTAAACGCATGAGATTAAGGAGAAAAGTAATACCATCCATTTTTGGCATTTCTACATCAAGAGTTAATACATCCGGATTTAATTTTTTAATAAGATCGCGTGCAACCAAAGGATCTTCAGCCTCGCCAACGACTTCTATATGATTGCTATGGCTTAATGCCTCTTTGATTATGCTACGAATAACGGAAGAATCGTCAACTATTAGTACTTTAATTATATCCATGTTATTTGACTCCTTTACTGAGGTTACTAAAATAACTCAACATCGCCACTCACCTCTTTTTGATAAATTTGACTGCTATAGTCTTTTTCGCGTCGAATAATCGTGTCGTTATGCAGATTATCTAGTCGCTTAATAAAAGCACGCCCACTACAGGGCTCAAAAATAACTTTTCGGGGGGAAAAATCACCAGTATCACTGCTTTCAATAACAATCTCTTCTTGTTTTAAATACGCTAAAGCAAAATCAATATTTTTTTGCCCAACATCAGACATTTGTTTAAATACCTTAGCACCACCAAATAGCTTCGCTCGTAAATTTATTTTTCGACCACCAGATCTTAAAATAGCGTTAATCAAGTGCTCCATTGCAAAATTACCATAACGGGTAGCGTCAGTCGTTTTATCCCTTTGCCCCCAGTTAACTTCATGCGCTTCTTTATTGGTGATCGGTAACATAAAATGGTTCATGCCGCCGATGTGACTTCGATCATCCCAAATACAAGCTGAGATACATGATCCTAGCGTTGTTGCAATAGCGACATTCTTTGTAGTCATATAAAATTCACCCGGTAAAATTTTAGCAACCACCATTTGACGTTGTTTATCCCAGTAATGATTAACCTGCATAAATTCTGGTAAGCACTGCGTCATGTATTCAGATAACTTTGGGTGATCATGTCTTAGCACAAAATATCCTCTACTAAATGGTATTCATAAACCTAATACGGTTTTCTAAAAATGGTTCTACCAACATTACTAAAGTATTGCTGGTAGTTACCTAGGTTTTCGCTGTGACCTAAAAAAAGTAACCCTCCTGGTGCTAGCAACTCGTAATAACGTGCAAACAATTCGATCTGAGTTTTTTTATCAAAGTAAATAATGACATTTCGACAAAATATCGCATCAAAAGGTCCTTTCATTGGCCAATCATGTAAGAGATTGAGTTGTTTAAAGGTAATGAGGTTTTTTAGTTTGTCATGGACTTTGACACTATCACTGCTTTTTCCACATCCTTGAAAAAAATAACTTTGCTTAAGCTTTTGTGGGATATCTTCAATACGGTTAACATCATAAATTCCTGCTTTACCTTTCGCTAACACATTACTATCAATGTCAGTTGCCAAAATTTTTATATCCCACATAGATAAGTCACTTTTCATGGCTTCAAGGATGGTAATAGCCAAGCTGTATGGCTCTTCGCCTGTTGAACTTGCTGAAGACCAAAACCTTAAACGTTTTTTACCATTGGCTTCGGCAGCTTTGCTCTTTATTAATGCAGGGATTTCTTCTGTTGTTAAATATTCAAAATGATGATTTTCTCGAAAAAAACTCGTTAAATTAGTGGTGATGGCATTAATAAAAAAATCTTTTTCTTGCTCTCCCTGTTCTCTTAACAACTGACAGTAATCAGCAAAAGAGTTTAGCTTTCGCTCTCTGACGATACGTGTTAATCGTCGATATAACATTTCCCTTTTACTGTCATTGAGCACAATACCTGTGGTTTCGTATACAAATTGACAAATAAATTTAAAATCACCTTCAGAAAGCCGCATAGCCTGATCTCGATTTAATCTACGATCTTGAGGATGCCCTTGCCTTTTATTAATGTTGTCTCTTAGCTCAGCCATCCTGACCTTCCTTAAATTAAATTTATTATTCTAAGTTAAAAAATTAGCTTCATTTTAACGTTAAAACTCTTCCCATTCTTGATCAACGGTTGTACTAGGACGTCTGGCTACCCTCGCTGGTTTTGGCGCTACTGCGGGACTAAAATTTGATTGCCGAGCCGTTGGTGCGGCTTGTCTAGGCTTGACTCTACGATGGCGTTGCACTGTTACTGGTTGCTGGGCCATGTCCCCATTATTGAAAAAGGCAACTTGATCTAATAGTGACTGTGATTGTTCTTCCATCGATTTACTTGAGGCGGCAGCCTCTTCAACTAATGCAGCATTCTGCTGAGTCATTTCATCCATTTGGCTCACTGCAGCACTCACCTCGCCAATCCCCGCAGACTGCTCTTTACCAGCACTGTCGATATCACCAATCATTTTACTTACATCTTCAATCGCAGTAACAAGTTCACTAAATGTTTGGCCTGTTTCATCGACTAACTTAGTCCCTTGACCCACCGCCTCGACACTGTCGTTAATTAACCCTTTAATTTCTTTAGCCGCACCAGCCGAACGTTGTGCTAAATTTCTTACTTCAGCGGCAACTACCGCAAATCCTCGCCCTTGCTCACCAGCTCTAGCAGCTTCCACAGCCGCGTTTAGAGCAAGTAGATTGGTTTGAAAAGCAATCTCATCAATAACACTGATAATGTCAGCAATTTTTTTACTCGATTTATTAATATCACTCATCGCGGTGATAGCATTTTTAACCACAGCGCCACCGCTGCTAGCTTTGTCCATGACCGAAGATGACAACTTACTCGCTTCTGATGCGTTTTCTGCATTTTGCTGAACGGTACTGGTTAACTCCTCCATCGCGGAAGCAGTTTCTTCTAAGCTTGAAGCTTGTGATTCAGTGCGATGACTTAGCTCATTATTACCGGATGCTATTTCGCGTGCTGAATCAAAAACATTAGTAGAAGCATCGCGTATTTCCTCGACCATATTACTTAAATTTTCAATTGATCCGTTCATGGCATTAGCTAGCGCTAGGAATTCACCACCATAATCATTACGCATACTCTTGGTTAAATCACCATCAGCAAGTGCTTGGGCGATATTAATTGCATCATTAATAGGCTCAACGATTGAATCCATTAAGTTATTAATATTATCGCCTAACTCCTTCATAAAACCTTGATATTCAGTAGTTTCAATACGGCTATCTAATTTACCGGCGATAGCATCAGTAATTAAGCTATCAATTTGACTCTGCGCATCTTTTTCTTCGGTTAAATCAACCCATTGAACAGCAGTCCCTACATGGTTAGCTTCTTCATCTCTTAGTGGAATGGCTATGAGCTGGAAAGTGAGACCAACAATGGATATTTCAGTGGTATATGGAAGATTTTCAGGATTACCCAGTAAGTTTTGTTGATGAGCAGGATTTTTGTGGAAAGTATCGAAATTGGTACCCACCATACTATCCACACTAAAAGAAGGTAAAACGGTACGTAATTGTGCTTCTCGGCGACGTAACATTTTAGCAACTGATGGATTGGCATAAACAATATTTCCTTGGGGATCAGCCATCATCAAGTTAGTGGTCATGCCTTGAAGTGCAGACGTTAATCGGCCAACTTCAATCGATTTTGCTCGAATAGCGGTGACATCCTGCCATTCTAACGCATTACCAATATAGTCACCTTTAGCATCTATAATAGCGGTAACATTAAGCTCAAAAGTTAAATGTTTTATTTTAATGTCGGTTGTATAAGGTAGGTTATTAGGGTCTGCTAATAACTTACGTTGATGACTTGGATTTTTGTGAAAGCTATCAATGTTAGACCCCATAACCGCTTCTTTATCCGCTGTAAAACCAGGCCAATTATCAGCAAAGGTTGCTTCATGCTCTTTTAATAAAGCTAAGGTTGCAGCGTTGGCATAGGTGATATTAAAATCTCTATCTATCATCATACTTGCGGTAGCGGATTGATCAATTGCACCTTGTAGTTGCACGGCTTTATTTTCTTGTATTCTGGCTTCAGTAACATCCTGCCATTCGAGGGCATTACCAATATATTCGCCCGCGGTATCAATAATGGCACTAACATTAAGCTCAAAGGTTAGGTGTTTAATACTAATATCAGTCTTATATGGCAGGTTACTTGGATCTGACAAAAGTGCTCTTTGGTGACTCGCCTTTTTATGAAAATTATCAATGTTCGCAGAAAGAATTGCTTCGCGACTTGCTTCAAAGCCAGGCCAATTATCCGCAAAGGTTGTTTCGTGTTTCTTTAATAATGACAAGGTGGCTTGATTAGCATAAGTTACATTAAAATCCCTATCTATCATCATAAATGCCGTAGCAGATTGATCAAGTGCACCTTGAAACTGTGCGGATAAGTCGTTGCTCTTCTCATGGTCGACAGTATTCTTTTTCATATTAGATCCTTTTGTTGACTGAGTTATTGCGGCATCATTTGCTGCGGTAATCATAGTAGTTGCTAAGGTTTGGTATACTACCGTCCAAGCCTTTTTTGTGGGAGCAGTAAAGTCTTGACCTAGACCTTGTGCCAACGTTTTCAATAATGCGGCTCCAACCGTGTCGTAATGTTCTGGCTCTGCACCATATTTAAGGTGCTTAGCGCCTAAGTTTTGCACTGCGGGAATCAACTTATCTGGGTTATCAAGTAACTTTACTGCGGTGTCTAACATCGCCATTAATTTTTTGCCTTGGTCGGCAATATTACTTGGAAATAAAGCTTTTAATGAAGGATCCATTTCAAACAAAGTGCTATAAAATATTTCTGCGGCTTGTGGTGCAATGGGTAATACTTTTTGCCAACTTTTTTGCACTAAACTTATTTGGTTTGGGGTCATAAGTTATTTTCCTGTGTGGTTATTTATCATCAATGGATTCTGTCGACTTAGCTCTGTGTTCGATTACGCTTAATTGTGGGTATTTAATTAAGCGCTAGATAAGGATGGTGCGTCTAAGGTTAATTCAGCATGACTCTCAACGTTAGCTTTCTGCTGATCCGTATTTACTTCATTACTTGGGACTGTGCGATATAAGTCGTCTTCGCTTAATAGTGAATCGCTATCAAGTAAAATTATCAGTTTCTCTTCTACAGACACTAACCCCTTTAGAAAACAGCCATCAATACTGCTGCCAAAAGCAGGTGCTTTGCGTATGGATTGGCTAGTAAACTTATAAACTTCTGAAACAGCATCAACCACAATACCAACAACCATGCTGCTAGATTTAGATTGTTGTCGTAATATAATGGTGACGGTCTGCTCATTATAATCAAGGGCTGATTGACCAAACCGTAAACGTAAATCAATGATAGGTATAATGACACCTCGAAGGTTAATTACCCCTTTAATGTAATCCGGTTTATTAGGAAGTTCAGTGACAGAGCTCCACACTCGGATTTCTTGCACACAGAGTATGTCAACGCCATACTCTTCTCCTTGAAGAATGAAAGTGAGATACTCTTGTTCTATATCTGCCATGATCTTTCCTTTAAACAAAATAGTTTAGTTATTACAAATCGTTTGACTAGTAACTGAGAATAAAGATTAACTTTGCAATCTATGCTTTTCTACTTGTTGTAAATTAGCAACATTAAGTACTGTTACCACCTTATTCTCACTATTAATTAAACCATCAATATATTGTTGACCGACACAGCCACCAAATGCCGGTGCTGGTTTTATATCAACGCTTTCAACATTGAGTACGTCGGACACGGCATCAACAACAAAACCAATAGTGCGGGATTTATCATCACTATGATAAGTAAGTACTATTACTACGGTTGTTTCTAAGTAATTAGCTTTACCAATGCTAAATTTAAGACGTAAATCGACAATGGGAACAATAATTCCCCGCATATTAATCACGCCTTTTATATAACTTGGCGCGTTAGGAATTTTCGTCGGTTGCTCCCAACTTCTGATTTCTTCAACACACAAGATATCAACCGCATATTGCTCTTGTGCTAAAAGAAAAGTTAGGTATTGATCACCGCTGGTAATAAAGTCAATACCTTCAACAGTATGCTCTCCTTCAACAGGTACATCTTGTGCCATTGCTTGTATATTCATAAACATAACTCCGCAGCTACACTACTATTGCCATCAGTTTTTACCCGCTGGGCTCTTTGAGCTTGCTCTAATGCCATATTAATCATACCGGGTATATCTAATATCATTGCAACAGAGCCATCACCGAGAATTGTAGCTCCTGATATCCCTGCAACCTGTTGATAATTATCATTTAAGCTTTTTATTACCACTTGCTGCTGAGCTAGCAAATCATCAACCATCAAGCCGACCTTCTGCCCATCAGCCTCGACAACAACAAGTAAAGCTTTATCTATTTCTGTACATTCTGTCTCTAAATTAAACAACTGATATATAGGTAAGACAGGTACATTGTCATCGCGTAATCGATAAAGAACCATATCGCCAGAAACACGATTAATGAGGTTATTATCAATTTGTAATGATTCAACAATTGAAATCAGTGGAATAATGTATGTTTCAGTGCCCACTTTGACTAATTGACCGTCTAATATCGCCAGTGTTAATGGTAAATTTACCTTGAAAGTACTACCTTTACCTAAGGTAGATTCAACTTGAATTCTTCCCCCTAATGCTTGAATGTTACGTTTAACTACATCCATACCAACACCACGGCCAGATATATCAGTAACTTCTGCTGCGGTAGAAAAGCCCGGCTCAAATAATAAATCATATACCTGACTATCGGTTAAGGTAGCATTTGCATCAATAAGGCCTTTATCAATTGCTTTATCTAACACTGATGTTCTATTAATTCCTGCGCCATCATCCTTAATTTCAATGACGATATTACCGCCTTGATGATAAGCATCTAATGAAATGGTTCCTTTCTCAGGTTTACCATTAGCAAGTCTAATTTCTTTTGATTCAATGCCATGGTCGGCAGCATTTCTCACGAGATGAACTAATGGGTCACCAATTTGTTCCATTACCGTTTTATCTAACTCGGTTTGCTCACCATTAATCACTAACTCCATTGTTTTACCTGTTTTTATAGCCAGGTCGTGTACAAGTCGAGGAAATCGATTAAAAGCAAAACTTATCGGCAACATGCGGATACGCATGACACTTTCTTGCAATTCTTTTGTATTTTGTAAAAGTTGCTCAAGACCATTAGTAAGGCGTTCAACTTTTGTCATGTCAAAATCATTGCCTAACTCTGACAACATAGATTGGGTGATAACTAACTCACCGACTAAATTGATTAAACTATCAACTTTATCTACACCAACCCGAATTGAGCCTAAATCTGCTTTTACCTTACCTTTAGCCGCCTTACTTTTCTCTTCAATAACAGCATCTGGCTCGTGTTCAACTTTAGTACTCGCAAGTGAAATTTGATTAGCTGCTTTGCTTGGTAGTTGGGGCTGTACTGATGGTTCAGAAATGATGGAGTTAACACCCTCGGATAAGTTTTGAGTAAATTCATCATCAGATGTATTTGTTATCGGCTCTAATGTTAATAAGCATTCATCTTCAACCCATTCAAAAATCTCTATGACTTCAGCTTCTTCTACATCTGTAATTAGCGTTAATTGCCAGCTTAAATAGAGTTCTTGTGCATCAATATCCATCAATGCAGGTAATTCTTCAGTGTTAGCACAAATGGTTAACTCACCTAATTCTGCTAAGGCACTAAAAAGGAAGATGGGATCATTACCTGTTTTCGCTAAACTATGCTCAGGAATGAATTTGATGTTATAACCACATGCATCTTTCTTTTCGATATTACTATTGCTCTCATTTTCACTGTCAGTTGATTGTTCATCACCTAAGGTTTCAGATAAACGAGATGAAGTTTTCGCTACTTTATCATGGTCATAATCTTGATTATCGCGAGCGGCTTCTATCAATAAACGCATGCAATCAACAGCATCAAGTAAGATTTCGGTATCTTTACTAGTCACTTCTCGACGGCCATCTCGCATTTCATCGAGTAAGGTTTCTACTAGATGAGTAAACTCGGTAACATTATCAAAGCCAAATGTTCCAGCCCCACCCTTGATGGAATGAGCAGCTCTAAAAATTGAGTGAATAGTTTCATTGTCACCCCGTTTTAAATCTAATAACCCAGACTCCATTAACGCAAGCCCTTCAAAACTCTCTTCCAAAAAGCTTGGAATAAATTGCGATAGATCAACACTCATAACTGATTACCTACTATTTCCTTGTCAATATCAGGGACGTTATCACGGCAAAGTACTTCTACTATTAGTACGTTAAATGTACTGAACTGATTAAACGGAATTTATGCTAACAATATTATTTGACCACTCTTTTAATCGTGGCTAATAACTTTTCAGGGTTAAACGGTTTAACCAACCAACCCGTTGCGCCAGCCGATTTTCCACGAATTTTCATTTCAGAAGAGCTTTCTGTCGTTAGCATCAAAATAGGGGTAAATTTAAAACTAGCCAACTTTCTCAACTCAGTACATAAACTAATACCATCCATATTTGGCATATTTACATCTGAAATAACTAAGTCAAAATTATTGATTTTCGCTTTACTTAAACCATCTTGGCCATCTTTAGCTTCGACCGTTTGGTAACCGGCACTTTTTAGGGTAAAACTGACCATATCTCTTATTGAGTTTGAGTCATCAACAACCAACACTTTAGTCATACGGTTTTCCTCATCGTTTAAGGCTTCGAAGTTATGGGTATTTACATTTTGTTATAAAAAGGAAGGATTTAATCCATGATGTATTGTAATAAGATTGCATCACAGAGACCAAGTTGTTGAATGCTCTCTTTCAGAACGCTCGACTTTGATTGCCACTTAATTTCTTTACCTTGGGCAATAATGTAGGTAACAACTGCAAGAATAAATTGCACACCAATAGTATCAATACGTGCTAACTCACTATCGTCGATAGTTATCACATCTTGGTCATCTATAAGTGGAATAATTTGAGCTTGGTACTCGTCAACTTGAGCAATCGTTAAATCACTGGGGAATTTGATCATTTTTTATAAAATATCCATATTTATTATTATTTTATCTTGTGCTTTAAAGCATATGACAGATTTAATGGAATGCAAGAAACAAGCATTAAAATTTTATAATTTATTTAATCGATTGAAAAATATAGATATTAAAGCAACTTTAAATTTTATTTATCAACAAAAACGTTGATATTGTTGCTAGCACTAAAAAAACAAAAGCGCAAGAAAAGTAATTTTTTCTTACACTTTTTAAGGAGTTACCTAGTTGGAGGGGGTGATTCTAAAACCAGCATAGCAAGAATTTTAACGTGGTAAATAAAAGACCATCACTATGCAGAATAACGCTATAAGCCAGAAAGCTTTAAAAAAAAATTTCACCTTAATATTTCTATCATTTGGGTGTTTATCAGGTAACTCCATACCACAATGCTGACATTGATTATTTTCGCCTTCACAGGTGTTTTCAGTTTGACAAAACAAACATGTTTTAGTTGTTTGGCTCATACTAGTTCCCTTTTAATATTCATTTGTGAACAGCTACTGTGAAGTCAACTGATGATACAATTGCGGTAAACGTAATGGCAATTGAGCTGGTCTTAATATTTGAGTAAAACCATCATTGCCAAATAAATAGGGTAGGTATTCTTGTGCATCAACATCGATTGTTATGCAAAAAGGTTTGATACCTAGTCGTTTTGCTTCATTAATTGCCTGATGAGTATCTTCAATGCCAAAGCGCCCTTCATAGTGATCAATATCATTGGGTTTACCATCGGTTAAAATGAGCAAAAGTTTGTCTGCCGTTTTTTGTTCACTAATAACCTTTGTCGCTTGACGAATTGCCGCGCCCATTCTTGTATAAAATCCAGGCGTAATCGCTTGTATGCGTCCTCTTACATGATCATTATATTTTTCGTTAAAGTTTTTCAACATAGTAAAGCGAATATTGCTTCGTTTTACCGAAGAAAATCCGTACATAGCAAAATTATCACCAACCGACTGTAATGCTTCACCAAACAGCAAGAGACTGTCTTGCACTACGTCAATAACACGATTGTCATTATCTAAATGGGAATCCGTCGACATTGATAAATCGGCTAATAATAAACAAGACAAATCACGATTATTACCTCTATATGATTGAAATAATCCTTTCTCCGCTGTCGCTGCCGTTTTACTCTCAACATGAAAATCGAGCCAAGCATTTAAATCAAGTTCTTCACCTTGAGGTTGAGCTTTTAGCCAATATTTAACACTGCGTAACTGTTCAAATTGTGCTTGAATCATTCTTGCGGTTTTTTGCAATTTCACCGGTAATTTTGTTGGTGTGGCATCACGAGGTAACATTGGTTGCAATAAACAACGATCTTCTTGCAACGTTTGCGTTTTATAATTCCATTCCGGTAACTTTATCCCCTCACCTAGCGGAATATCATCTTCAGATGCCGAAGGTAAGTCTAAATCTATTTTTATTTGACCACTTTTTTGATGTTCTTGTTTCTTGGTTAAGGTAATTTTATCTAGATCATCAATAGTGCTTTGATAATCTTCTTCATCTTCATCACTATCATCTTTACCACGATCCATTTTTGAAAACTCGCTCCAAGAGAACAAGCTTTCAAGACGGAATATCATCATACCACCGCGACTATCATCAGAGTCTACACGTTCAGCTTTTTTCCTTGAGCTCTGCGCTTTTTTAGCTGATTTTTTCTCGGCATCTTGATCTTCGTTATCATCTGATAGCTCATCTTCATCAATATCTGCCATAAGTACATCATCACTGCTAGCAGAAGGATAAAGCCATAAATATACTGCTTGGGGGGCGAAGTTCACCACAGGGAATTCGTTAACGGAACCAGGGATTATAATGGCATCCCTGATTGACTGCTCCATCGTTCTTTCTAGCGCAGGCATTTGATCCAGCGGTGGACGCATATCAACAAATGCTTTGGCTAAACGGCGATATCGGTTATGTAGCGCAGGGAATTTTTCTAATACGGCGACCACTAATGCTTGATTGTCTTTAGCCCAATGACGAAAACTACCACTATGATGGGCAGCTAGAACAGCTAACCAAATATAAAGATCATAATTAAGTGCTTTTTCATTAAATACTGCCAATGATTCAGGTAAACGTAAGCTTTCTTCATCTTGCCAAGCAAGACTTACGAGTTGGTTATCACCCGATATTTTTTGCAGAAAGCTTTTACGGGTTAAATACTCTCGTCCTGTAGCCGCTTCAACACGTTTAACAACATCACCACCTAGCGCTCGGAAAACCATCGCGACTGACTTACTTACTTGATCAAAAGTTACTCGTGCATCATCAAACTCAGGATTTGCTTTTCGAGTAATATATCTATGCCAAAGTCCACCAACCCACTCTTCCATAACCGTAATACATTCATTTAAATAAATAGTGGTAATATTGTAGCAATAATATTGCCCGTTGCCGTGATGTGGGTCAACAGAACGTTATTTTGGTGTAACAAAATTTAAAATGGGGTCAGTGGTAAATAGCGGGGTTTAGCCGTTGGTGAGGTTTTGTCTAGCAAACATTTTTGCATAAACTATACCCGTGACCATTCAAGATGTAGGTTTCAGAGTGCTTGTGCAATTTCAATTCAAGGCGCTGTGATGAAATAATGGTTGTTCAGGAGAATATGCTCCTGCATTCTCTAATAACACCATGCTTGTAGCGTCCTTACCAAAATCAATAACAAGGTATTACTATAAAATTCTGTTATGCAAAGATGCTAAAAAATAGGGAGTTTTTTTGCCATGGCTCGAGATAAATTTAACATGCCGATCAAAATAAATCCCGCATGCCAAGTAACAAAATAAATTAATCCCACCATAATTGAGGCTTGTAATTGCGAGGTAAAATAAATCACCATTAACGGTACTACAGCAAGTAAAACACCCGCCAGAACAGAAAGTTGCAAACTTCTTATTAAGTGAATTTTTCCGATACCGAGATTTCGCATTCTTATTTTATTATTATCAACTTGGCCTTCTACACCATCGTTGTGGACTTTTTGTTGCTGATATTGACGATAATAATAAAGTAATACTAAAAAAAATATGCCAGGTAATAACAGTAAATTTGCTAGGTATAAAGATTGGTAAATTACCGCGAAGTTTCCACTTGGGCTGGGACTTCGATTAATCATACTCCCATCCTTGATCTTATGAACGAGTGACATTAAATAAGCTAACAGCCTTTAATTAAGTTATATAGATGACAGAAATAATTAAAGGTAGCAGCGTAATATAACTTAAGAATAGTAAACGCCAGAACTTAGGAGCGTTATTAAGTTCCATAAAGATATCAACAATTTGTTGACCTTTTATTACGACAATAACTAACGCAGCAATTGTATAGAAACTTCTATGATCAATAAATTCCGGTAAATAAATGGCAATCACACTCAAAGCAATAAGTAAAAGCCAACTCTTTATTGCTGCTGCCATATCAACGGTTTTATTATTTTGCACTACATTATCCTTACGCATAACTTAAGTAAAATTAACAATCCAGTTCGACTAAATAACATATATTAACGGAAATAAAATAATCCACAGTAAATCCACCATATGCCAATAACTTGTACCGGCCTCAAAGCCAGAAAGACCTTTGTCTTGATACTTATTATGCCAAGCACTGTGTGCAAGAAAAGCTAGGATAACCATTCCCAATAAAACATGCATTAAATGAAAAGCAGTAATTAAAAAATATAAGGTGAAAAAGGTATTCGTTTCAATAGTTATACCTTGTTCAAATAATGAAAGGTATTCCCAAATCTTGACTGAAATATAAATGATAGCAAAAGCTTTAGCTGTTAATAATAAAAGCACCGCTTGTTTAGCTTGCGCTTTATGTATTTTAGTCAATGCGATTGCAACAAAAAAACTACTTGTGATTAACGCGATGGTATTAATTAAACCTGCCGTTTGATGTAACTGAGCTTTACCTTGACTAAACATTGCTGCGTTTAGCTGTTCACTTATGGAAAAACCAATAAAAAAAATGGCAAATACGGTTAACTCAGCCAAAATGAAAAACCACATGGCTAAATCACCGGGCAGTTTTTTATCTGGAAATACAATCGATATTGATGGGTTGGTCATATAATTTCTGGATAACTAATCGAAGTAAATTCTAGCAACATCCATCAAAGCTTGCACCGTTTGAGGGTCATCTGTTAATGGCTCAGCCAAACAACAGCGACAAACGTCTAACGGGTTCATACCAGAGCTAATCATTCTGGCAGCATAAATTAGCAAGCGTGTTGAAGCGACTTCATCTAAATCATTTTGTTCTAATCGGCGTAATGCACCCGCTAGCTCAACTAATTTAAAGGCCAAATGCGGTTCAGCGCCAGCTTCCTTTATCAGTATTTGCTGTTCAAGCTCTGCACTTGGATATTCAAAACGTAAAGCGACAAAACGTTGTCTTGTACTTGCTTTCATACCTTTTAATAAATTTTGATAGCCTGGGTTATAAGAAACCACCAACATAAAACCTGGAGCAGCTTCGAGCAACTCTCCTGTGCGCTCTAAAGGTAGTATCCGGCGATCATCAGCTAAGGGGTGTAAAACTACAGTAGTATCTTTACGTGCTTCAACTACTTCATCTAAATAACAAATGCCGCCTTCACGTACAGCACGTGTTAATGGACCATCTTGCCAATAGGTGCCATTTGGACCAATTAAATGTCGACCGACTAAATCTGCTGCGGTGAGATCGTCATGACAAGCCACTGTATATAAAGGCTTATTAAGTTTTTCGGCCATATGGGCAACAAAACGTGTTTTACCACAGCCTGTTGGGCCCTTGATCAATACAGGAAGTTGGTGTTCAAAAGCATAGTTAAACAATGACACTTCATTGCTTTGTTCTTGATAAAATAATTTGTCAGTTGCCATGGGAGACGATTATCTGTGGTTATTAAACTTGATGCTAAAGTACCCTGCTATTGACCAAAGTACAATTCCCCAAAGCCGCTTCGTTGATAAAGATCAATGACAATGGCAAAATAAAATCTTTATAGTTAACTATTAAGCAAATATAAGCTTGGCTATTAAACTCGCATTCGTTAAAATCACGTTATTCGTAGGCGATAATTTTAATATCGCTCTAAGTTCATCTTTAATTTCGGTATTATATGCAGCTGTTTATTGAATACTTTCCCCTCTTAGTTTTCTTTATTATTAATTCAATCGCAGGGATTTATTGGGCTACTGGAAGTTTAATTGTTGCCGCGTTCGTGCAAATTTTTTACTATAAAATCAAGAAAGAAAAAATTCCCGCCAAGCAGTGGATAATTTTTGGTTTAATTGTTGTTTTTGGCGGCCTAACAATATATTTGCAAAATGATGCTTTTCTTAAATGGAAAGTGACCATTATAAATGCCTTTTTCGCTGGCGCATTATTAGTGAGTAATACCTTTTTCAAAAAAAACATTATTAAAGAATTTTTAGCTGAGTCGTTATCACTACCAGACAATATTTGGTCAAGATTAAACCTCGCTTGGGCTATGTTCTTCCTATTTTGCTCAGGACTAAATTATTATATAGCCTTTAATTACGATCTTGATACCTGGGTAAACTTTAAAGTATTTGGCTTAACTGGCTTAATGTTTCTTTTCTCTATTACTTCTATTTTATTTCTATACAAGTACTTACCGTTAGAAGAAGATGAAAGCAACGCGGATAACACACTCAGTGAAAAAAGTAACAAATCTAATTAACAGCTCAGTTTATAGTGAGCTAACTCAACCGATTATTTAAAGGAAACCATGTCATGTTTTATGTTATATACAGTGAAGATGTTGAAAACTCACTCAGCTTACGCCTATCTGTTCGCGATAAGCATATTGGGCGGTTAAAAGACTTACAAGCCCAAGGGAAGTTGTTAATCGCAGGTCCATGTCCAGCTATTGATAGTGAAGATCCCGGTGAGGCTGGATTTACTGGTTCACTGATTGTTGCAGAGTTTGATAGTTTAACTGCCGCACAAACATGGGCAGATGAAGACCCTTATATCAGTGCGGGTGTTTATAAAAAAGTAACGGTAAAACCGTATAAAAAAGTATTACCTGCTTAATCAAAAAAATTGATTCGCGAAACTTAACGCTAATGTTTGCTAGTTCTCATACACGAGAATTAGCACGTTAACATAATTGAACTGATATCAACTAGAGCTTATAACCGTACAATGATTCGTAATAAAATGCTTTTAGCATCAACACTTTTATGTCCTTTATTGATGATTACTCCTGTTCACGCTGCAAAAAACATTAAAGAGTGTCAGCAACAAAATGCGGAGAAGATATCTTCTGCACCAATGTCTCGATGTTTAGATGATGTTATATCCGTTGTTGATCGAGAGTTACAGACTTGGGTAAATTTACATACCTTTAATTTAGAAGAAAAAGCCTTAGTTAATGGCCGATATTCCGCATTAAGGATGTTTAAGCGTTCGCAAAGTAACTTTATTACTTATAGGGAAAATGATTGTCGTTGGCAATATCTAGTAGTATCTCCTGAAAGAGGTGCAGACTTGGTCTATAAAACTTGTTATGTACAATCAAGTCAGAGCAGAATCACCGAACTCAGTAAAATTATTACGACTAACCCCATTCCTTAGTAGGTTAGTCGAGTAACGCCTTATTCAAGCGATTTATCAGCTATCAATCAAGTAGTGCTTGCTCGGTTTTATCAACCCACTCAACTTCATCACTTAGCATTACCGCTAACCAACGACCTTCTGGTGAACTCTCTAACCCTATCTTTAATATCATGGTCAGTGGCACGTTTAATAAAATACTCACAATAACCAGCCCCAAAAAGCAGTACCTGTAACCTACTTTATTGCAAAAACTAGTGTAATACCAATTTGATTAAATTTCTTCCCTACTCAGAGCTACATTAGTGAGCTTAGAACAAACAAAATTTGTTAAAGATAGTTATTCTATATTTCATTAATTTTTTGATGTTATCAGTTTACCAATGAGCTCCCAAGGGCGAGTTTAAAAGGCTTATATACGACGTTATTGATTTTGATAAGGACGCTGCATGGATGCAGCTTATTAGAGAATGCAGGAGCATATTCTCCTGAATAACCATTATCTACAATCAATGCCTTGCCTATAAGCCTT
>MAAC01009439.1_pt1 | contig 27932 bp, 32 predicted proteins | sample 1115981 | NCBI WGS metagenome assembly MAAC01 (sample SAMN04961126, study PRJNA320927) | seawater metagenome | isolation source: sample BD02T64 sea water enriched with oil for 64 days | place: USA:Gulf of Mexico | collected 2013-07-27
GACCTTTTGTTGAATACGTCGCCATTATTTTTCCATCACCCAAAGATAAGTAATAGATCAAATATGGAGATCTACGTCAAGCTTTTTTAATTAAATTTTTAGGTGCGGAAAGACAGATAAATACATTCTTCTTGGTCATAGAGTTGGAGGTTGTATGTCACTTAATATTACGGCTACTGATAAAGATTGTACCGCAGTAATATCTATATCAGCTCAGCCATTTGTTGAAGAGATCACCTTGAAAGGTATTCAAACGGCTAAAAAAATATTCGAAAAACCAGGACAAATTGACGACTCGAAAAATGGCATGATCATAAATCAAAGGTAAGCGACTAATGAACTAGCGTATTACCACAAATGTAAGCAAGCTCGTCACCAAGTTAATACTCAAATAGCCACACCTACATCGACCGGTTTTCTTCAAGTAGCCGCATCTCCAGTGGTGACATTGCCAGAGCCATTAACGCTCCACTTTGCTAATGGCATGCAACTCACCGGTTTGACGGCGAATAATCTTGGTCTCGTTAAGCAATTAGCTGAGGTATTGCGATGAGTCACATCATGCGACCAGCAATGGGCTTAACGCAAATATACCTTTACCCACAGCCGATCGATTTTCGGAAAAGCTTTCGAGGCATTTCTGCCATTATTGAATGTGAGCTGGGTCATAATCCGTTTGCGAGTCATCTGTATGCGTTTACCAACAAACGGCGCAATAAAATTAAATGTCTGTTTTGGGAGAACAACGGTTTTGTACTGTATTACAAAAGCCTGGAAGAAGATAAATTCATCTGGCCGAAAACTCAAGAGGAGTTACTTACTCTTGATGGGCAACAAATAAATTGGCTGCTTGACGGTCTTGATATCAGTGCGATGAAAGACCATGAAAAGTTGCATTATGACAGTGTTTTCTAAGGCTTTTCGTTATGATTTCAATGGCTTTTTTGTTATTGTAAACGCTACTTCAAAACCGCAGATATTTGCCATGAAGTTACCGCCGCAAGCCAATAAAAACAAGACCTTAGACTCAGTTGATGTGATGTCGAAGATGCAAGTTTTGCTGTCTGAAAAAGACGGGGTAATTAAAGAAAAAGATGACATTATCGATAAAAAGTCGGATGTTATCGCCCAGCAACAGCAACAGCAACAGCAACAGCACCGCATTGAAATCTTAGAAGAATACTTACGCTTAGCCAATTCGAAACGCTTTGGCCCAAGCAGTGAACAAACGCCTGAGCAAGGCCATTTGTTTAACGAAGCGGAAATATCTAGCGAGCCAGAGCAAGAAGAGCTTGCATTGCCTGAAACGGATGTGGTTAAAGCCAAAACCGGCCGCAAACCCTTTGCCAAAAACATTCCTCGCCATCAAGTGTTTGCTTATTTATCGGATGAAGACAAAATAGGCGCCATTAACACCTTCTTTGATAAGGTGCGTGAAGAGCTTGATATTATTCCGGCAAAAGTACAAATACTGGAATACATGCAAGAAAAAGCGGTATTCAAAGACGAGCAAGGTGACACCCACATCAAACTTGCCGAGGTGGTTAAACATTTTTACAATGGCCACAGGTAATATGCTCTTCATCAGAATAATCATGACCAACAACCATAGGTACAGGAATAGTATTTTGTGACCATTCATTCCGGTTATAGATGTGGATATTGGTACCGAAAATATCGTTTTTTTGGATTTTCATTAAATAATAAATATTCAACGCCCATTGTTTTTCGTGATCATTATTAAAAATAACTCAGCAGCAGTATTATATTAAATTTCATATTGAAAAATTCATATATCAAATGATCAGATTTAAGAATTCAACGTTATCGCATGATACAACCAATTTATCACAAAATAATTAAATAATTTATCAAAAAAAATAGAAATATGATCAAATAATGAAATACTCATTACTTTTTAAATAAAATATATTATTTTAATTTTCATATATATTTCATTTGGTGTAACTTGTTGAGTTAATGGGTTTTTTATTTGTTGGCCTGTTAATTGCTACTTTGTTAATGTATTAAAAGGTAAACGGTGAAAATAGGAAAATAGGAAAATAGGAAAATAGGAAAATAGGAAGCTAAATCATATGATGAAAAGTAACAATATAGATTATGAAAAACCTAAAAATGAAACTCACTTTGTCAGAGTTACAGGGGTTTTAAAGAATAAATTTGTTGAATTTGATTTTTCGATTGGATCGCCAACACTTTATGTGGAACTTGTTTTACCGTTTAAACAATTTCAAGAGTTTTGTATAAAACATGATGCAAAAGAGCTATCCATCGAGCAACAGCATCAAGTCGATTTAGACAAATTAAAGTGGCGTCATGGTCAACTGGATTAATCATCTATTAAACAATTAAATGGAGAATAGACTCTATGTCAGTACATATATCTACAAAAGAAATAAAATCAAAACGCACAAACTACGCGTATGTCGGTCGTCGAATAGGACATGATAAACCTGCATCTCGTTATCAAGAAGCTGTTTATGATGTTCAACCAACATCAAACTTTCATTACCCGCCTACATGGGATAAAGATAGAGAGTTATACGATGTGAGAAATACTTCGGTAGTTATGGAGGATTGGTATGCCTTCACAGACCCTCGGCAATATTATTATAGTTCTTATGTTATAGCTCGTGCAAAGCAACAAGAAAGTATGGATAACAATTTCAAAATGGCAGAAAAGCATAAGATGCTTTTATCTATGCCTGATAACTTGAAAAATTTGATCAAAAAAATACTCACCCCGTTACGTCATTTTGAATATGGCGCCAATATGAATAATCAAGATATTTGTGACCGAGGGTATGGTGCAGCTATTACTTCGCTCGCTTCTCTAAATGGTTTTGACAGAATTGGAATGTCTCAATATCTTTCAAAAATAGCACTGATTTTAGATGAGAATGAAGAAACAGGTTTAGATCAGGCAAAAACAGATTGGTTAGATGAACCAATGTGGCAAGGTTTACGTCATGCAATGGAAGATAGCTTTGTACTTGATGATTGGTTTGAAATTATGGTTGCACAAAATGTTGTTATGGATGGTTTGATATTTCCCTTAATTTATAATTGTTTTATCACAGAGCTAAGTCAACAAGGAGGTACCGCAATGCCTTTGCTGACTCAATTTATGAATGATTGGTATGCTGAAAATATACGCTGGACAAACCAATTAATAAAGGTGGTGTCTGCTGAAAATGATGAAAATAATGCTTTATTGTCAGCTTGGGTAAAGCAGTGGAGTGAGCGTATAGAAATAGCACTAGTGCCTATTGCTACAACAGCGTTGGGTGATAATGGTGTTCGAAAATTAACAGAAGTTAAAACAGAACTTCTAACTCGTTTAGCGAAACAAGGCCTTAAGGTTTAGGGGAAGAATAATGTCTGATAATAAATTGTTTGTTATTTTGCAAAATAATGAAGAGGCGCGTCCATTTGCAGAAGCATTTGAACAAGAAAATCCTGATGCAATTTTTAAATATGATCAACCAGGAATGATTAGAATTGAAGCTAATGGTGCTTTAGGTATCACTCAAGAAGTCGTCTCTGAAATTTCAGGTCGAGATGTAGATATGCAGGAATTGCATTTATCGCTTATCTCTTTGTCTGGCAATGTTGATGAAGATGATGACTATTTTCGAGTTTCATGGAATTAATTGAGGAGAATTATAATGGCTAAAAAATTAAACATGCGTAAGCGCTATGAGTTATTAACAAGAGGTCTTGGCTGGGAAACAACCTATCAACCAAAGGAAAAAGTATTTCCTCAAGAAACCTATGAAGGTATTAAAATTACTGATTGGGATAAATGGGAAGACCCGTTTCGTCTGACCGCGGATGCTTATTGGAAATATCAGGCAGAAAAAGATAAAAAACTGTACGCTGTTATTGATAGCTTTTCTCAAAATAATGGGCATTTAAATTTAACAAATGCTAGTTACATTAATGCGCTTAAAGTCTTTATTCAAGGTGTGTCACCATTAGAGTATGGAGCTCATCGTGGTTTTGCTAATTTAGCGCGTCAATTTAGTGGTGAAGGTGCACAAATTGCGTGTCAAATGCAATCTATTGATGAATTACGTCATGTACAAACTCAAATACATACATTGAGTCATTACAATAAGCACTTTTCAGGCTTACACGACCCGTTCCATATGCATGACAGAGCTTGGTACTTATCAGTGCCAAAGTCATATTTTGATGATGCTCATTCAGCAGGGCCTTTTGAATTTATCACCTCTATTTCATTCGCATTTGAATATATCTTAACTAACTTGCTATTTGTTCCCTTTATGTCTGGTGCCGCTCATAACGGAGATATGGCAACAGTTACTTTTGGATTCTCAGCTCAGTCTGATGAATCACGACACATGACTTTAGGTTTAGAGATAATAAAATTCATCGTTGAGCAACATGAAGATAATCTTGAAATTGTTCAAGGTTGGATAGATAAACACTTTTGGCGAGCATATCGCGTATTAGGTATCGTATCTGCTATGCAAGATTATATGTTGCCAGACAGCCCTATGTCATGGAAAGAAGCGTGGGAAATTTATTTTGTTGATAACTGTGGTGCATTATTTAAAGACTTGGCTCGTTATGGGTTACGTATGCCTAAATTCCATGAACAAGCTACCGATGAAGCCGAACATTTAAGCCATCAAATTTATACAGCATTTTACCAGTTTTCTCATGCCGCGGCATTTCATACTGAAGTACCAACTAAAGAAAAAATGGATTGGTTATCAGAAAAATACCCTAATACTTTTGACAAATACTACCGCCCTCGCTGGGAAATGTATGCACAAATGGAAAAAGAAGGTAAACGTTACTTTAATATGGGTTTACCTCAAATTTGTCAAGTATGTCAAGTGCCCATGTGTTTTACCGAGGTATCTAAAGGTAAACCAATGGACTTATCATATCGCGTGAGTGAGTTTAATGGTGATAAATTTCATACTTGTTCAGATGGTTGTAAAGAAATCTTTGAACATGAACCTGAAAAATTTGCTCATGCATGGCTACCACCACACCAAATATTTCAAGGAAACTGTGGTGGAGCAGAAATTCCAGATGTGCTTAAATATTATCACTTTAATCCTGAAGATGGTGGTGATTATAAAGGGTCAACGGATGAAGCAAGTTGGAAAGCTGCTCACGGAATAGTTGACGATGAAAATTCAACACATGAAAAAAGCGCTTAGGAGAATAAAATGACTGTTAAAACAAATTTTGGCGAATACCCAGTTGGAAATAAAGATGCTGTTGAAAATTTTCATGGCAATCAATTGGTTTATATTGCATGGGATGATCATTTAGGTGTTGGACCGGCAAATGTTTTTCCTTTACCACCAGAAATGCCATTTGCAGGATTACTCGAAGAGGTGATTCCAAGTGTTGCTGGTCCTCATCCTGATTTTGAAAAAATTGATTGGGCGAAAGTTCAGTGGACATTAGATGGTGAGTTTATTTTACCTGATCTAGGAAAAAGCTTAGTTGAGAATGGTGTTGGGCACAAATCTTTACTTCGATTTAAAACACCTGGCCTTACTGGTTTTCAGGGAACAGGTAATTAATAAATATATAGAATATTACTGTCAGTTTTCTAAGTAAAATTGGCAGTATTTTCCTTAATGAGAGAATGAAAATGACCTATCAAGTTTTAATCGAACCCATTGGTGAAACCATAGAGGTTGAAGAAGGGCAAACCATTTTAGATGCAGCCTTGAGGGCGGGGATTTACTTACCTCATGCCTGCGGTCATGGTTTATGTGGAACCTGCAAAGTAGATATATTAGAGGGCGAAGTTGAGCATGGTGATGCCTCACCGTTTGCTCTTATGGATATGGAGAAAGAAGAAGGTAAGTGTCTAAGTTGTTGTGCAATTCCAACAGGTGATATTGAAATTGAGGCTGATATTGAAGAAGATCCAGATGCTCAATACCACCTTGTGAAAGACTATACAGGTGTTGTTACAAAAATAGAGAAATTAACACCACGTATTATTTCTATCATTATTGCTCTCAAAGACGATTTAAAATTTCAAGCAGGGCACTATATTAATTTATACCTTCCTGAAGTTGATGAATACCCTCGTGCATTTTCAATATCAAACCCCCCATCAGATACTAACCAAATAGAGCTTAATGTTAGCTTGGTACTAAATGGTAAGGGCACTAAATGGTTACATGAAGAGTTAAAAGTAGGTGATGAATTAAAATTCACCGGCCCTTATGGCCGATTTTATGTACGAGAATCTGCTCCTGAACCCATGATATTCCTAGCGGGTGGTTCGGGGTTATCAAGTCCTAAATCGATGATAATGGACTTGTTTGAGCGTAATGAAAAACGTGATATTACATTAGTTTATGGTGCAAGAAATCAAGATGAACTTTATTACAATGAATTATTTCAAGAGTTAGCTCAAGAGCACAATAACTTTACCTATGTACCATCTCTATCAGATGAACCTGAATCTTCTAATTGGCAGGGTGCACGGGGTTATGTTCATGAAGCAGTAAAAAAACATTTTAATGGTAAATTTTCTGGCCATAAAGCTTATATGTGTGGTCCACCACCTATGGTTGATGCTTGTATTACAACGCTTATGCAAGGGCGTCTTTTTGAACGGGATATGTTTATGGAAAACTTTTACACCAAAGACAGTAAAAATTCTATATCAAAAAGCCCGTTGTTTAAATCAATTTAATTGAAGGTAAAATTCATGTCAACTAATGCTGAAATAGGTTTGTCTATAAAAATAAACAATATCGAAACGAATTATCATGATGTCGGAGAAAGTGATGACGTCGTTTTACTTATTCATGGCTCTGGTCCTGGTGTTACTGCATGGGCAAATTGGCGCTTAACTATTCCAGAACTTGCTAAAAATTATCGTGTTATTGCACCCGATATGGTTGGTTTTGGGTATACCGAAAGACCTGGGAATATTAACTACACAATGGATGTTTGGGTAGAACAAGCTATTGGTTTATTAGATGCCTTAAACATAACTAAGGCATCTGTTATTGGTAATTCTTTTGGTGGCGCTTTAGCACTCGCTTTAGCTATTCGTTATCCTGAACGAGTTAATAAGCTGGTGTTAATGGGCAGTGTAGGAGTGCCTTTTAAGTTGACTGAAGGTTTAGATAAAGTATGGGGTTACACACCATCAATTGAAAATATGAAAGAGTTACTTGATATTTTTGCTTATAACCGTGGATTAGTCACTGATGAATTAGCGGAACTTCGCTATAAAGCAAGTATTCAGCCGGGTTTTCAAGAGTCTTTTTCAAGTATGTTCCCAGCACCTCGACAGCGCTGGGTTGAAGCTATGCAAAGTAGTCCGCAAGATATTGAAAAATTATCACATCAAACATTAATTATTCATGGTCTAGATGACGATGTTATACCACTAGAAAACGCCTATAAATTTATCCGTTTGATTAAGCATGCCCAATTACATGTATATGGTGAGTGTGGGCATTGGACACAAATTGAGAAAAAAGATGAATTCAATCAATTGATTGATAACTTTTTGAACAATGAATAAGTAACAACATTAAAACTATAACTATATAAATAAATTGGGAAAACTATGAAACGAAAATTATTAGCTATCTGTATCGCAGGTACGTTACCTACTACAGTCAATGCAACTCAAGTTTTTAATATTGAAGGTTTTGGCGCTATCTCTCGTGCTTTAGGTGGAACAGGTGTCGCACATGATATTGGTGCAGCAGGGATGATGTATAATCCTGCTACGTTAGCATTAAAGGATGAAGGTTCAGAGTTTTATGTTGGTTTAGATGTTATTACAACGGATATAAAGACTAAAAACTTAGACACTGGTGAAAACGCATCATCGAGCAATCATGGTAATAATAGAGGTCCCTATTTCGCACCACAAATGGCCTATACCTATAAAAATGGCGCACTTACTTATGGTGTTGGTGTTTTTGCTCAAGGTGGTCTTGGTACTGAGTTTGGTTCAAATAGTTTTTTATCTCGTACAACAGTGAATAATATTGATACGGGCTTAGAGAACTCATCTCGTTTGCTAAATTTAAGAATTCCTTTAGCTATAGCTTATCAAGTTAATGATAAATTAACCGTTGGTGCAACGGTTGAAGCTATTTGGTCATCATTAAACTTAGAGCTATTATTAGATGTGACTCAAGTGGGTTCACTCGCTGCAGATGGTCGTGTTGATGGTTCATTAGTTCCAACCTTACTCAGTGTACCTGAGTTATCTGGCGCGCATTTTAGCTTTACTAAAGATGAATTTGTTGGTGGTGGTGTTGATGCCGTTGGCTATGGTGCAAAATTAGGGTTAACTTACCAAGCTACTCCAAATACAACCTTTGGTTTATCTTATAACTTCAAATCAAGTATTCCTGATTTAAAAGGACGAGCAACCTTAACTGCTGTCAGTAATGTTGCCGGAAACATCCCACTTAATGGCGATATTAAATTACGTGACTTTCAAAATCCAGCTCAACTTTCTTTAGGTGTCAGTCATAAGGTTAATGATCAACTCTCATTACTTTTTGATGTTCAACGTGTTTTCTGGGAAGACGCATTAGAAAACCTTGATGTAGGCTTTGTTCATGATGAAAGTAGCCAAAATATTAATATTTTATTACCACAAAATTATGATGATATTAATGTTTATGCTTTTGGTGCTGAGTATACGTATAACAATAATTGGACGTTGAGAGCAGGTTATAGTCATACAGATCAAGCTTTACCAAATGATACTACATTTGCCATTGTTCCTGCTTATATTACTGACCATTTAACAGGTGGTTTTACTTATAAAGTAAATACAAGCCACGAAGTTGATTTTGCTATATCTCATGCTTTTGAAGAGAAACAAACCAACACGAGTCAACCTAATGCAACTGTACCAATAGAAATGACTCATTCTCAAACCAATTTTGTTATTTCTTACAGCTACAAATACTAACTTTATCTATAAATTGGAGGTTCACGATGAAAGCAGCAGTTTATTTTGGTGAAAAAGACATTAGAGCAACTGATGTTGAAGATGCAAAAATTAAAAATAATCACGACATGTTAGTTGAAGTTTCAGCAACGTCTATTTGTGGTTCTGATTTGCATTTATATCGCGGTGCAATGGATGCCATGATGGATAAAGGACGTTCACAAACAGGCCATGAATTAATAGGTAAAGTGCTTGATGTAGGGTCTGCAGTCGGTAAATTTAAAGTAGGTGATCGCATTTCAATGGCATATTCATGTTCATGCGGTGATTGCTATATGTGTGAAGTTGGACAAACAGCTCATTGTGAAACAACACAAAAAGCAGTTTATGGCTTTGGGGTGCCCTTTGGTGACTTAAATGGTACACACTCTGAAGCTTTAGTATTACCTCATGCTGATGCTCACGCAATTAAAGTACCTGATGCTATTTCTGATGCGGCAGCATTAACTCTTTCTTGTAATTTACCCGCAGCCATTATTGCCAATAATCTTGCTGATATTAAACCGGGCGAAAATGTCGCTTTAATTGGTTGTGGCCCTACAGGATTAATGAGTTTAGATATAGCCTTAAGTAAAGCTCCAGGTTGTGTTGTAGCTATTGATAAAGAAACCCATCGTTTAAAGGTGGCTTCTGACAAAGGTGCTATTACCATTAATGCTAATGCTGAAAACTGGAAAGAGCAGGCAATGTCACTTTGTGGTGGGCGCGGCTTTGACAAAGTTATTGAAGTAGTTGGTTATCCAGAAACATTACAAATGGCATTAGACATCATTAGACCAGGTGGAACAGTAGCTGCTATTGGTGTTTTTTGTGATGCTGAGTTCAATCTTGTTTTAGCTGATGTGTTTTTACGAGATATAACATTACATATGAACGGTTTTGCTAATGTACAACCTTTTATGTGGGAAGGATTACGATTAATGGAGCGAGGAGTTTTAACACCAGAAGAGTATTTCTCTCATGAGTTTAAGTTAGCGGATATAGATAAAGCCTACAGTATGTTTTATCACAAAGAAGAAGATGCTATGAAATTATTAATAAGGCCTTAAATTAAGTGAATACTCTATTGAATTCAACAGAACGTTTTTGTATCACTATTGTGGACACGAATGAAAAATATATGTGCTCAACTACCGATCATCTATTAAAAGGGATGAGAGTCATAGGAAAACGAGGAATTCCTTCAGGATGTCATGGTGGTGGCTGTGGTGTATGTAAAGTACAAATCGTTGAAGGTAATGTTGGAACAATAAGTATGAGTAGAGCATATGTATCACCAAAAGAAGAGGATAAAGGAGTTGTTCTAGCATGTAGAGCTTTTCCTAAAACTGATGTTTCCTTAAAAGTGATAGGAAAACTTTCAAGGAATATCTTGAAACCTAATACAAAGAAAAAGTATGGGTTTGTTTAAAAAATCGAAATTTAAACTATAAATTATTACAAATAAGAGGTTCATAAAATGAGTGTATTACGTATAGGACATATTAATCTTAGAGTATTAGATTTGGCTGAAGCTGTTAACCATTATCAAAATGTACTTGGTATGACAAAAACGCATGAAGATGTAGACGGTAATGTTTATCTAAAAGGCTGGGATGAGTGGGATAAATATTCTGTTATTTTAAGTCAATCGGATAAAGCCGGTATGAACCATATTGCATACAAAGTAAGCACGGATGCTGATTTAGATACTTATAAACAAAGTATTGCTGACTATGGTGTTGAAGTTAAAGAAGTGCCAGCAGGAACACTAGCTTGTGTTGGTAGAGCACTGCATTTTAAGTTACCAAGTGGGCATGAAATGTATTTATACGCGGACAAAGAATATGTTGGCACTGCGGTTGGTACTACTAACCCGGATCCATGGCCTGATGGACTTAAAGGAGCAGGCGTTCACTGGTTAGATCATGCTTTGTTAATGTGTGAATTAAACCCAGAAGAGCAAATAAATAAAGTTGCTGAATCTACTGATTTTATGATTAAAGTACTCGGTTTTTATTTAGTAGAGCAAGTACTGGTAGGTCCGGAAGGGGATATGCAAGCTGCCACATGGTTATCTTGTACTAATACTCCTCATGATATTGCTTTTGTAGGCGGACCAGTTATGGGGCTACATCATGCCGCATTTTTCCTTGATAGTTGGGAAGATGTTTTAAAATCTGCTGATGTTATGTCGAAAAATCGCGTGAAAATTGATGTGACGCCACAGCGTCACGGAATTACTCGTGGTTATACCACTTATTTCTTTGATCCATCAGGTAATCGTAATGAAACGTTTGCTGGCTTAGGGTATTTAGCTCAACCAGATAGACCGGTTACTACATGGACTGAAGATGAACTCGGTACAGGAATTTTTTATCATACTCGTGAACTTGTTGAGTCATTCACTACAGTTTACACCTAAATTAAGGTGGTTTTTTTATGGAAACATATGAGGTAAATCACATTATACATTGGCAGGCGGCGAATACCGCTGTATTAGCCTCAGTTGAAAAAGCGCATGAATTAGGTATTGCCATTAATGTTGCAGTCGTTGATTCAGGTGGAAACCTTGCTGGATTTCTTCGTATGCCTAATGCTTTTTTACACTCAATAGATATTGCTATTGATAAAGCGTATACAGCCGCAGGATTTCGTTTTCCAACGTCTCAATGGAAAGGTATTTTTGCTAATGAAGCGATGTTAGCTAAAGGAATGCCACCTAGGGAAAGGCTTGTGGTTTTTGGTGGCGGTGTTCCCATTGAGATAGCAGGAAAATCATTAGGGGCTATTGGTGTATCCGGTGGTTCGGAAGAGCAAGATGTTATTTGTGCTGAAGCAGGAATAGCTGCTTTGTTAGCATAACAATAAAATTTTAGTATTAAAGTATTGATAGCAACAATATAAATAGAAATTACACAAGTGGGAAGTCAGAAACCTTAGGAGGTTATTGAAGATGGCTATATTAAAGAGAGATGAATGGTACGACTTAACCCGTACAACAAACTGGACAACTAAATTCGTAACGGAAGAAGAACTTTATCCGGATGAAATGAGTGGCCATAGAGGGATATCTGCAGAAGGATGGGAAACATATGATGAGCCCTATAAAGTGACTTATCCTGAATATGTGGCTATTCAACGTGAAAAAGATGCAGGTGCATACTCTGTAAAAGCGGCATTAGAACGTGATGCGTTTGTTGATAGAGCTGATCCAGGTTGGGTTAGTACAATGATTGCACATTATGGTGCAATTGCCTTAGCTGAATATGGTGCATCAATTGCTGAAGCTAGAATGGCTCGTTTTGCTAAAGCACCGGGTAATCGTAATATGGCAGTATTTGGTATGATGGATGAAAATCGTCATGGTCAAATACAGCTATTTTACCCGCATGCAAATGTAAAACGTAATCGTCAATGGGATTGGGCACATAAAGCTTATCATACTAACGAATGGGCAGCGATTGCCGCACGTTCATTGTTTGATGACATCATGATGACGCGTGATGCGGTTGCTACTTCTATAATGCTAACGTTCGCTTTTGAAACTGGCTTTACTAATATGCAGTTTTTAGGTTTAGCTGCGGATGCTGCAGAAGCAGGCGATCATACTTTCGCTAGTTTAATTTCTAGTATTCAAACGGATGAATCACGTCATGCTCAACAAGGTGCACCTTCACTTAAAATCTTAATTGCTAATGGCAAAAAAGAAGAAGCTCAAAACTTAATTGATACTGCAATTTGGCGTGCTTGGAAGTTATTTACCGCGTTAACAGGACCTATTCTTGATTACTACACGCCATTAGAAGCACGAAAAGAATCATTTAAAGAGTTTATGCTTGAATGGATCGTTGCTCAGTTTGAACGTCAATTACTTGATTTGGGATTAGAGCAACCTTGGTATTGGGATCAATTTATCAGTGATTTAGATGAAACACATCATGGTATGCACTTAGGTATTTGGTTCTGGCGCCCAACTGTTTGGTGGAACCCTGCAGCGGGTGTTACTCCTGAAGAACGCGAATGGTTAGAAGAAAAATATCCTAATTGGAATAATACTTGGGGTGAATGTTGGGATGTTATTGTTGATAACTTGCAAAATGGTAAACCTGAATTAACTGGTCCTGAAACACTGCCAACAATTTGTAATATGTGTAACTTGCCAATAGTTGGTACACCAGGTCAAGGTTGGAATGTAAAAGACCATCAACTAGAACATGAAGGTCGTTTGTATCATTTCGGCTCAGAAGTTGATATGAAAATATTCCAAATGGATCCAGAACGCTATCAGAATCATATGAGTTTTATTGATCGCTTCTTAGCCGGTGAAATTCAACCAATGGACTTAGGTGGTGGCTTGAAATATATGGGACTTGCACCTGGCGAAATGGGGGATGATGCTCATGGATACGCATGGGTTGAAGCATACTCTCAAAAAAAATCTAATGATGCAGCGTAAGTTATTTTATTAAAACTTAATATTTATTATTTAACATTTAAAAGAGAGGTAAAAGCAAATGGCTTTATTTCCAATACATTCTAATTTTGAACGTGATTTTGTAGTTCAATTAGTTCCAGTAGATACAGAAGATACCATGGATCAAGTAGCTGAAAAATGCGCTCACCATTCAATTAATCGACGTGTAAAACCGCAAGCAGATAAAGTTTTACGTGTTCGTCATCATGAAAATGGCACTATTTTTCCGAGAGGTATGAAAGTTTCTGAAGCGGGTCTTAGACCAACTGAGACACTTGATATTATATTTATGGATAACTAATAGGTAAATAATTATGGCTTATGAAAAATTATGCACACTGGATGATGTCTGGGAAGGGGATATGGATGTTTTTACTACTTCATGCGGTGTAGATGTTTTAATTTTAGGTGTCGAAAATGAAGAAGTTAGAGCTTTTCAAGCTATGTGTCCACATCAAGAAATAGAGCTTGTAGATGGCGAGTTTGATGGGAAAATTTTAACTTGTAAGGCACATTTATGGCAATTTGACACTGATACGGGTAAAGGAGTAAACCCAAAAGGTTGCCAGTTAGCACAATATCCAGTGAAGATTGATGGTGATGATATTTACGTCAATGTTGAAGGAATTGAGCCACTTAAGTCAGATTGTTAATTATTATGTAAGCTCTATTTTAAAGAGCTAATAAAAAATAGGATTTATTATGACAAACAATGCAGGTAATGCGATTAATAATAATCGTGTAGGACCAATTATGAGAGCAGGAGACGTTGCTCAGGCAGCAATAGAAGCTGTTGAGATGGATAATCCAGACAAAGAGATTTTTGTAGAAGATAAAATTGCCTACGTAAGAATTTCAGCTGAAGGGGAATTGATCTTAACTCAAGAGTCTATGGAAGAGTGCCTAGGACGATCTTTTAAAATGAGTGAAATCGAAATTAATTTGGCTTCATTTGCCGGTCAAATTGATGCAGGTATGACAAAAATTCGTTTTTATTATGATTTAACTTTATAAATTGACCATCAATATTTGAGGAGAATACAATGTCAGAACAACAACCAGAAGTCTTAAAACCACTAAAAACATGGTCACATTTAGCCGGTAATCGTAAGCGTCCGAGTGAGTATGAAATAGTTTCAACAAATTTACATTATCATACTGATAACCCTGAAAATCCATGGGAATTAGATTCTAATATTCCAATGGCAAAATGGTATCGAGATAACTGTTTAGGAAGTGCATTAAAACATGCTGACTGGAATGCATTCAGAGACCCTGATCAATTGATTTACCGTACTTACAACCTACTTCAAGATGGGCAAGAAACTTATGTAACAGGGTTGTTTGATCAGTTTAACGAACGCGGTCATGATCAAATGTTAGATGATGGATGGGCAGCTAAATTAGCACGCTTTTATACACCAGCACGTTATTTGTTTCATACTATTCAATTAGGCTCTGCTTATATTCAACAATTGGCTCCAGCGAGTACTATTACAAACTGTGCGACATATCAAACGGCTGATAGTCTTCGTTGGTTAAGCCATACTGCTTATAGAACGAGAGAACTAGCTAATGCATATCCTAATTTAGGCTTTGCTGAGAATGAAAGATCTTTATGGGAAAATGATTCTATTTGGCAAGGTTTTAGAGAGCTGACCGAAAAAGCATTAGTTGCATGGGATTGGGCTGAGGCTTTTGTCGCTTTCAATCTAATAGCTAAACCTGCTATTGAAGAAGCGGTTATTGTTCAATTAGGTGATGTTGCTCGTTCAGAAGATGATACTTTACTGGGTCTTTTAACACAGGCACAAATGCGAGATGCAGAACGTCATCGTCGGTGGACAAGTGCATTAATAAAAATGTCATTAGAAACTGAAGGCAACCTTGAAGTACTTAATGGCTGGGTAGCTAAGTGGCTACCTCTAGCTGAAACAGCAATTGATGCTTATTGTTCAGAGTTACCTGACGGTAACAATGCAGCTCAAGATGCAAAAAATGCAGTAAAAACCTTTATTCAAGCACAAGGCTTAACTGCTTAATTATCATGCTTTAACAAGGCACTTAAAACAAATTTATAATATTGTTTTAAGTGCCTAGATATACTTTTAATGATAATTCAATATAAACAATTGTAAGGTAAATAGGTAACGGTATGACTCATAATGTAAGTTTAAATAATTCAGAGGTATCATTTTCATCACATGAAAATGATACCTTGTTAAGAGCTGCCTTAAGAAACAATGTAGCATTACCCTATGAATGTAATTCAGGAGGGTGTGGTAGTTGCAAATTTGAATTAATTGAAGGTGAAATTAAAGAGTTGTGGGAAGATGCTCCAGGCTTATCACCAAGAGATATTCGTAAAGGTAAAAAACTAGCTTGTCAATGTGTTGCTGTAGGCGATTGTGAAATTAAAATAAAGCCAGAAAACAACCCCGTAAAAGTATCAACATTACCTAAAAAACAAAATGCTACTTATGTAGGACGCCGTGATTTAACAGCAGATATGGCTGAATTTATTTTTAAAGTTCCAACGTCAGCGGTTTTCTTTTCTGGTCAATTTTCCATGTTATCGCTTCCTAATATTCAGGGTGAACGAGCATACTCTATGTCTAATACGGCTAATGAGGATGGTTTTTTACAATTTATAATTAAGCGTATGCCTAATGGCGCTGGAAGTAATTATATGTTTGATGAATTAAATGAAGGTGATCAGGTTGAAGTTGATGGTCCTTATGGTAATTCATATTTACGCACTGATAATGATAGAGATATTGTTTGTATAGGTGGCGGTTCTGGTTTATCACCAGTGATGTCAATTGTTCGAGCCGCATCAATTGATGATACTTTTAAAGGACGAAATATTCATTTGTTTTATGGTGGACGTGGACCTAAAGATATTTGTACTCCAGAACTCGTTGCAGAACTGGAAACTTCTAATATTAATGTTATTTGTCATGAAGCAACATCAGATAAAGAACTTTCTAAAGAGCAAGGCTGGACAGGTGAATGTTGTTTTATTCATGAGTTGGTTGATAAAGAATTAACAGGGGAAATGCCAGGATATGAATACTATTTTTGTGGTCCCCCTGTCATGACAAATACAGTGCAGCGTTTATTAATGGTTGATAATCAAGTTCCATTTGAACAAATACATTTTGATCGTTTTTTTTAAAAACGTGTCGATGTAGATTAAATAGGAAATCGTCATTCTCTAAGTGTTTTCTCGGGAATCCAAACTTAAAGACAATGGGTCTTCGACAAAAGACCTCGAAGATGACGTTTTCAAGGAACTTCTGAGTCATCTACATAATCATGTTTAAAAATTATTAAATAGTCATATTGTAAATATGTGGAAATTCAACCTATATGTCAAAGGTATTAAAAATAGCTATTATTGGTGCTGGGGGTATAGGTTGTTATTATGGTGCTCGCTTAATGCAACAAGGTCACCAAGTGACTTTTATTGCGCGAGGCAAGCATTTAAATGCAATGCAAGTTAATGGTTTACACCTAACACATACTGATTTTTCTTTTCATGAAAAAGTTACCGCTTATTCAATAGAGGAATTAATAAAGAAACATCAACCAAACGATTTTGATATATATTTACTTTGTGTCAAAGCCACAGCTACTGCTACTATCGCCCACAATCTAAAAGGTTGGCTTGAGATTTATCAACAAAAAATCACTCTTGCGTCATTACAAAATGGTGTAGATAATGAAAATATATTGAGCAGCTATTTAAGTGATTCCACTATTATCGGTGGACTTGCAGTACGAATTGGTGGTCATATAGTTGCCCCTGGTCATGTTGAGGCAAAGGGCATTGCACAATTAATTTTAGGCAATTGGCCTGAATCTACATCAAGTAATAATACTCAATTGTTAACATGGTCATTATTATTTAATGAAGCCAATATACCTACTCAAATAGTTAATAATATTCGTTTTGAAATGTGGCGAAAACTTATCATTAATAATGGTGTTAATCCACTGTCAGCATTAACTTACTTAGACACAAAAACTCTTTCTCATCACGCATTATTTGGCCCTATTGTTTATAAATTAATGAATGAAGTTGCAGATGTTGCGATTGCTGAGGGAGAAACGCTAACCTTACATGATGTTGATGAAATGTTTCAGTTAATCAAAAGTTTTGATCCCATAAAAACATCTATGCTCGTTGATTTTGAAAAAGGAAAACCTATTGAATTAGAAGAAATTTGTGGTGCTGTAATTAAACGTGGTAAACAATTATCACTATCAGTTCCTTACACAGAAATGGTGTATGCATTACTCATGCATAAATTAAATAACTAAGCACATCATGAAAGTAAGGTAGTTATTTTGCAAGTAAACGTTATTCCTCAACAACAAATAAAAACAGTTACTTTGGTAAATACTTGCGCTGGCTGGTTGATTTTACTGATGGTTTTATCCTCAGTCAGTCATGTGTTTTTTACGATAATTCCTGTTTATGTACCCGGTATATTAGCGTGGCTGTCGGCTTTTTTTCTTTTACCAAGGTTATCAAAAGTTATTGCGTTACAAACAACTATTTTGATTATAATTAGCGTTTCTTGTTTATTTACTACTTTTTATCGTCATGGCAGTTTTAACTTTATAGCTCTATTTAATTACAATATAGGCTTAATTTCGTTGTTGGCAGGTGTTAGTTACTTGAAACTCGTTGCTTTGCCATCGAATGAAAACACGTTTCCTTCACCCAAAGGGAAAAAAGCTTTTTTATTAACGTTAATTAGTGCTCATTTGTTTTCGGCTGTTATTAATTTATCTGCTTTGTTCCTTTTTGCCGAACGTATTAAACAGAGAAATAATTTATCTAAACCCGCATTAATCTTGGTAACTAGAGCTTTTTCAACAGCGGCATTTTGGTCACCTTTTTTTGCCGCTATGGGGGTCGCAATAACTTATGCTCCTGATGCATCACTATTTCAACTTGTTATGCAGGGTGTTCCTCTTGCTATTGCTGCTGCGCTGTTAACTTACTGGCAGGTTGTAAAAGTAGATAACAATGCCATTGAAAATTTTAAGGGGTACCCAATAGGCGTAAAATCATTCTTTATCCCGCTCTTATTAGTATTTGGTGTTTTTGTTATTCATGCACTTTACCCTAGTATTTCAGTTGTTTTAATTATTGCGGCATTAGCTATTTTTCTAACACTTATGATAACCAGTATCAGGTATAAGCCTAAGCAAGCGATAGCAAAATTTAATATACATACGATTAATGCTCTACCTAAAATGTCGAATGAGCTTATTTTATTTTTATCTGCCGGATTATTATCTTTTAGTGTCGCTACATTATTAACAACATTTGATCAGCCACTACCCATTATCTATTTTGATTATTTTCATGCGGTATTTTTGCTTTTAATTATTATTTTATTATCAGTTTTCGGACTTCACCCTGTTATTAGTATTTCTATCTCCGGGGGTGTATTAGCGCCTTTAGATATTAACCATAACGTTTTAGGGCTTATTTATTTATCATCTTGGGCATTAGGCATGATCATCAGTCCGTTATCTGGTCTCAATATTAGTGTAGCAAATCATTACTCACTATCATTTAAACAAATTATTTCTTGGCATTACCGCTATGTGATTATTATGTATATATTTACCTGCCTTGCGTTATGGTTATTGATGGTATGAATAATATAAAACAAATGAATAAAACCAAAATGCCCATCTTGTTTATTGGACATGGCGCACCTAATATTATTTTGCAAAATGATCCTGTTTTAGCTTTATGGAAAGAACAGGTGAGTAATGTTTTAACTCCTACGGCTATTTTGGTTATTTCTTCTCATTGGGAAACACATAAAATTACCATTGGTGGTAATACCGAACAGAAAACTATTCATGACTTTTCAGGATTTGAAAAAAGACTGCATCAATTTCAATATCGAGCACCATCAGCGTGTCAATTAGCGCAAAGTATAGGTGAAAAACTTTGTATCGATATTGATCATAAACGAGGATTAGACCATGGCTCATGGGTACCTTTGTCTGTTATGTATCCAGATGAAAATATACCTGTTGTACAACTTTCTGTATCGCCTAACCTTAGCTTGGCGGAGCACTACCAACTTGGTGCTAAATTATCTTACCTACGAGAGCAAGGGATTTTAATTATCGCTAGTGGCGTGATTGTACACAACCTTAGTCTATTAAATTGGCAAGATAAATATGCTCCACCACAGCCTTGGGCTGCAGCGTTTTTTAATGATTTTAATAAAGCCGTAATGGGTAAGGAATTTGCAGTATTAACTAACCCTTATCGCTTTATTGATGCGGTAAAAGCGTTACCTAGCATTGAGCACTATTTACCTTTTTTAATCGCGTTAGGTGCGAGTGAAAATAGCACAATCACATCTTTTGCCAATTATTGGCGTTTTTCTAATTTAAGCATGCACAGCTATCGATTTGAGTAACAAAAACTACACAGGACATAATATGAATTTACATATAGAAGAAAAAATAGCATTTATTAGTGGCTCAACTAAAGGTATTGGTTTTGCCACTGCGTTAGGATTAGCCAAAGAAGGGGTTGTTGTCTGGATTAATGGTCGAAGTGAAGAGACAGTAAATTTGGCAAAAATTAAAATTGAACAACGCGTCCCTAATGCTCGAGTTTACGGTATTATTGCAGATTTAAGTACAGCAGAAGGCTGTGAAAAAGTGGTTCATAATTTACCTGTTGTTGATATTTTAGTGAATAACTTAGGTATTTTTGAACCAAAAGAGTTTGATGAAATTCCTGATGAAGATTGGTTTCGTTTTTTTGAGACTAATGTCATGAGTGGCGTTCGTTTATCTCGTCATTATTTACCTATTATGAAAGAAAATAATTGGGGGCGTATATTATTTGTGTCGAGTGAATCTGCGTTACAAATCCCACAAGAAATGATCCATTATGGTATGACTAAAACGGCCCAAATAGCGCTTGCTCGTGGTTTAGCCGAAAGTACCAAAGGCACCGATGTTACTGTTAATTCTGTATTACCAGGGCCAAGTCGTTCAGAAGGCGTAGAAACTTTTGTACAACAAATAGCCGATCAGCAAGATATCACTTTTGAAGAAATGGAAAAGGAATTTTTTGACAATATACGCCCTAGTTCATTAATTCAACGTTTTGCAACTCCTGTTGAAGTGGCTAATATGATTGTTTATTTATGTGGTTCTGGCTCCTCTGCAACGAACGGTGCTGCTGTTCGTGTTGATGGTGGTGTTGTTAAATCAGCTTTTTAAGTTATTGAGGTATTTATGTTAGCGTCAAAACCATGGGATATTGAATTTGTTCGTTCACAATTTCCAGCATTGAGCCAGGGAAAATATAGCGATACTGATTTTTTTGAAAATGCAGGCGGGACGTATGTTCCTCATCAAGTAATAAAAAAGCTTGATGAGTATCTAGTTTCAACCAAAGTGCAGCCCTATGGAGTCTATGCTTCGTCTGAAGAAGGTACTCAAAATATAGAGTTAGCTACGGTAAAAATGGCTGAAATGATTAATGCTGATGAAGATGAGGTGGTTATTGGTCACTGCACTACAATGAACTTGTATATATTAGCCATGTCCCTGCGAAAAATATTTAAGCAGGGTGATGAAATTATTGTATCCGAGCAAGATCACGAGTCTAATATTAGCCCTTGGTTGCGCTTACAAGAATTTGGAGTAACTGTTAAGTTTTGGCCTATTGACCCAATAACAGGCCGATTATCATTAGAGCAATTGGAATATTTGTTATCAACTAAAACACGGCTAGTTTGTGTGACTCACAGCTCAAATATTGTCGGTGATGTTAACCCCATTAAAAAAATTGCAGATGCAGTGCATAAAAACGATAGCTTGTTGTTAGTTGATGGTGTTTCTTACGCACCTCACCATGCTATTGATGTTAAAGGTTTAGGCGTTGATATTTATGTATTGAGTTTATATAAACTTTTTGGCCCTCATTTAGGTTTAATGTATGTGAAACGGACGTTGCATGAACAGTTAGAAAATCAGTATTTCTCTCAATTACCTGAATTGTATCAGCAATATCAAAAACCGGGATCACCTAATTACTTACGCATAGCGTTAAACCCCGGTTTAGTGAACCATGAAGAAGTCGCCAGTTTATTAGGTTTGGTTCAATATTTTAATGAGCTATATCAGCATCACTTTAGTTCCAATGAATGTTCTTTTTTCGAAAAAACAAAAGCTGTTATGGAACTCTCTTTAACACATGAAACTACCTTGTCAGAGTATTGGTTTAATTGGTTAGTTAAACAAAAAAAATTCACCTTAATCGGCAATATTAATAATGATGTAAACCAACGTTCACCAACTTTTTCATTAAAAATAAACCATCACTCTTTGTTACCAAAAGAGGCTGCTAAGTTATTAGCAAAAAAAAATATTGCTGTCCAAAGTGGTAGTTTTTATGCTTGGCGCTGTCTTAACGCTTTAAATATTGGTGATGAGGGCGTATTAAGAGTTTCTTTTGCTCATTTTAATAATCTTGATGAAGTTCGTCGATTATGTAATGCATTAGATGAAATTTTAACTTAATAAAAAGTAGAATTAACATGTTAAAAAAAATAAGTGTTTTAGACCAATCTCCCATTCATGACGGTAAAGGTGAAGCTTCTGGATTACACGATACCATTGAATTGGCAAAATTATGTGATGAAGCGGGCTATCATCGTTATTGGTGTGCAGAACATCATGCTACACCAGGTTATGCTTCTCCTTGCCCTGAAATGATGGCAGCACATGTTGCGTTTAATACTAAAAATATCAAAGCGGGTACGGGTGGCGTAATGTTAACCCATTACAGCCCATTTAAAGTGGCAGAAACTTTTAGAGTGTTAGCAAGTTTACATCCAGATCGTATAGATTTAGGTATTGGTCGAGCACCTGGAGGAAACGGTCATGCTCATGCAGCGCTCGCTGCCCCCCGTCAGCCCATTTCTCACGAATATTATCCTCAACAAAGTTCTGAACTGGTTGGTTATTTACGTGGCAGTTTACCTAAAAATCACCCTTTGAAACAAGTTAAGGTAGAGCCAGCTAACGGTGCTTGTCCTGATATTTGGATGTTAGGCTCATCAGGCGGAAGTTCTGAATTGGCAGGTCAGCTTGGTACTGGATTTGCGTTGGCTTTATTTATCGGCACACATGAACGTAATTCTTCTATTATTGATGCTTATAAGCGTGCTTTTATTTCTTCTGCTCAAATGAAAAAACCACAAGCTATGATTGCCGTTGCAGCTATTACTGCTGATAACAAAGAAGAAGCTGAGTTTATAGCCGCCAGCCATGTTTATTGGAAAGTACAAGCCTTTCGACATGGGGTTAGAGATCCCTTATTTTCACCAGAAAAAGCATTGTCATTAAAAAAATCATTGTCTTTATCTGATCAAGCTTATTTTGATGAAACCATGAATACGTATTTATTAGGTACGGCAGATGATTGTTTATTGCAAATGCAAGAGCTGGCTTATGATTTTGGTGTTGATGAAGTTATGGTTGTTAACGTGACTTATGGGTTCGAAGAAAGAAAGCGTACATATAGAGACTTAGCACATTGTTTTAATCAATTAAAAAGGTAAAACAATAATGTTGTCAGTTATTAACATTGTTATTCCTGTATTTTTTATCGCCTTTTCTGGTTATATTTACGGGCGTTTTATTTCAATAGATATAGATGAAGTTAATAAAATAAACTTAGATTTATTTGTACCTGCGCTATTAATTTATGTTTTATCTGAAAGCATGGTTCAGTTGTGAAACTCGAGCCACTTACCATTAATGGTACCAATTTATGGGTCTTAGCCGTAGACAGTTTATCGTCACTATGGTTAGAAAATTTTTTACCCCAGGCATAAAAGGTCGACGTATTTAATTTATTTTGACGACAGAATTGAGCGATGGTTAAGCCGCTACTTTCATGCTATGCAAAGAGAGTTGACCAGTGTTGTTTTTTTTGTTGAAAGTCCATAATTACCTCGTATTAAATTAACAAGATAATTATCCGACAACTCAGCTATTACGGGAATGGGGGTTTAATTACGCGCTTACCGATGAATGTGCAATTGTTAACTATCATTTGGCCAAGGCATATCGACTGCTAGCTATGACAGGAGCACTTTTTTGCCTGGCTCTGTGCGGTTCCGTTGAGCGCTCGATGAAAAATCGAGAGCTCTACTTTCTCAAGGGCCCCCTGCCACAGCCATATCATGGACGCCAGGGTAAAATAAATATCTGATGAATTCATTGCCGTATTCAAGAAACCAAAAACTATTAATAAGGTAATAGTTATTTTCATCAGAGCTCTGATACGCAAAAAAATAACACTCTGATCAATACTTAGTAACGTGTCAACCGGGTTTGACTTTCTATTTAATCTTAAGGTATTCATGATGTTTACTCCGGTCTATTATTTGCTGTTGAGATGGCTTTAATAGACGATGTCTGGCGATCAATGAAAAAAACAATTTATCCACTAATGAAATAGATGCAATTGATGTGCCATCAGTAAATACATAGATGATGACAGATTCTGGTTTACATTAATCTATTGTTAAAACTCACGTTTTTATAAAAATAATATTAAAAAGCGAAAAATTTACCGATAGAAATGGATTTGGATAATTATTGCCAACATTGGAATATGTCCAAATAATTAAAAATCAGTTCAATGTTTTATCATTTAATCAAATGATAATGAAAATTCATCTCAATAGTCACCGGTGCCATTTTTTGCTGTTTTAACTGGCTTCCTCCTGAAATTGATATATCAATAGAGTAAGTTACGTTATAGATAATTGTTATCTATTCAAATAAATTAACCCTTTAACAGGTAAATTAGGGGAGTATTATGGGCCTCATGGAGATTACAAAATAGAACTTATTGATAATGTGGTTCATTTTTCCAACTGATGGATTTAATGAGCAAGGAATATAGCAGATGCATAAAAGCACTGTTTCTATTGCGCCTATTAACAGATCATGGCTCCTATTTGAGTATCCCAAAAATATTGCTTATTATGTCTCCCCCTGTGGCAGGATAGATGTCACCCCTAATTTTTAATCTTAAATCAAAACAGGGGGTGGTAAGTAAGTTATAATATGGCCAGTTATTCATCTGAGTTTAAGCAAGCGTAATGGCGGAAGTAATTTAGCGATGGTGCTAAAGACACTGAATCCGGTACTGAGGGGTTTTGTTAACCACTTCAAAATAGCGAATATAAGCACTATCTTAGATAAGCTTTTGTCATGGATAAGGCGTAGGCTCAGGAGCGTACAACTGAAGTTGTGGAAGAAAGCAAGTCGATTACATCGGCGACTGAAGCAGCTGAAGTATAAACCGCCATTTAAGTTTATTAAAATGAACTCATGGCGAAACGCGCGAGTCCACTAGCGAATTATGTTATGTTCAACGAGTGGTTCAAGGTAATCGGCTTATATCCGATAGACGAAGTGAAAACAGGTGTTCTTGCTTCTTGTTATTAAGAAATAGTGAATTGCATGGTAAACGTATGGGGATCGACACTTAGCCGCGCTTAACATTCCATGGTAGCAACGGCTCAAGGTTATTTGGTTGCTCAGCAATATGCTGCAAGCAAGTGGATATATAGTCGTGCACGGCAAGGCCGTTGGCTTTCGCCGTTAATGCCGAACATAGAACTATGCCGAATAAAGTACTCATATTGGGCCAGTGGAGCATGAATTTTGGAAGCTTCGGCCATTTACAAAATGTACCCGTTCGGCATAGTTTAATTACTTAAAGCGAATTAAGAAACTGTAGCAATTGATCGTTCGGTTTATACCGGGTAGTAATGTCCTGATCTAGCGGCGTGATTTTTGCCAATGCTGCTTCTTTGAGTTCCATGTGTGCATGTAAATACATCTGGGTCGTTTGTATTGATTCGTGACCTAGCCACAGTGCTATCACTGAGCAGTCGACTCCAGCTTGCAGGAGTTCCATTGCTGCACTATGCCGAAGCACATGTGGGGTCACCCGTTTTTGCTTCAAGGAAGGACAATGTAAACATGCTTCAGTCACGTGTTTCGCCAGGGCATACTGCACCGCATCTGCGCTCATATGATCACCGTGTATTGTCGGAAATAAAGCATCACTGTTGCCCGGAGATGGTTCTGCCAACCAGATTTTCATAGTGGCCGCGACATTTTTTGTAATAGGAGTGCAACGTTCTTTTCGCCCTTTACCAACACATCTGACATGAGCTCCTCTACCAAGCAAAATGGATGAACGATGGAGATCTGTTAGTTCGGAGAGCCTCAAGCCCGTTTGAACGGCGAGCAAGAGTAAAGCATGGTCGCGACGACCAAGCCATAACGATTGATCAGGTGCCGCAAGCAATGCTTCAATCTCCGTGCGGACAAGAAAATTTACCATCGTCTTATCATGGCGCTTGCTAGGTATCGACAGTACTCGTTGAATATGAGCACTGGAAGCGGGTTCTTCAAATGATGCGTATTGAAAGAACGAACGTATTGCGGTGAGACGGAGATTTCTCGTACGTACACTCGAGGAACGATGGTTCTCTAAATCATCGAGAAATGCAGTCACCAATGTTAGATCAATATCCTCCAATTCGAGAGAGGACGGTTTTTTCCCTAGGTGTTTCTGTGTAAACCTGAGCAATAAACGGAATGTATCTCTATAGGAAGCCACAGTATTTGGACTTACCTGTCGTTGGCGCATTAAACGATCGGTGAAAAATCCTTCAAGTAGTCTTGGTAAATTTGGGGGCGTATTCATGTCGATACCTCCCAACGCGTCTCAAGACGGCGTACTGCGTGCTCCATTAGTTCAGGGCAAGCCGAAAGATACCAGTAGGTGTCCCGGATACAACTATGGCCTAGGTAGGTTGATAAGGTAGGCATCAATGTATCCACACTCTTTCCTGCTCGGTACCATTCGAGCAAGGTGTTCACTGCAAAACGATGACGAAAATCGTGCAATCTTGGTCCTTTATGATCAGAAGAACTCCTGAGTCCAGTCTCCCTAGATAAACGCAGAAAACTCGAGATACGTACTGTGGCAGCAGTTTTCCGCCGCGTTCTGCAACGAAAAAATATGGGCTGCGAGGAATGCCAAGGTGTTCATCACGACGGGTGACATAATCTGAAAGAACACGTTGGGTACTTGAGTGCAATGGCACCAATCGTGACTTATTGAACTTGGTATGGTGGATAGTAAGGATAGCAGCCTCAAGGTAACATCTTCACTTAAGTGCCAATGCCTCGCTGATCCTTAATCCTGTGACTGCTAGGAGTCCAAACAAATAATGGTCAGTCCAACGTCTTAAACCCTGTACTGGTGGTAGCGTTAATGCTGCCGCCAAGAGTTTTTCTATTTCTACTTCGGTATAGATGTAGGGACGTAGTCGACTCCGATAAGTAATAATACCAGTAGGTGGTATTTCTGTGCTCGGTTCAAAACCTTGTAGATATCGGGCAAAACCTCTCACGTCTGCGATCCGTATCGCCCAAGTAGCGTGTTTGCCAGATGGCAGCATCGCCCATTCTAACGCGAGTTTGGTTGTGACGATAGTGGCATCTCTGTGTGCCATAAAAGTAACGAAATTCAGAAGACGGTACTCTTGGTGAACATACTTGTATCCCAGGCCTCTACGCATCGCAACATAGTCAAGAGCAGCCTTTTGTAAAGTACTCATAGCACACCTCCCAGCCATTTATGACCGAGCAAGCGAAGGGCATCTATATCCACCTTTTGCATAGATGCGGGTCGTGTCTTGATTTTGGTGTCGTAGTACCTGCCCAATCTCAGTCAGTGATGCCCCAGCACGTAATAGTTGGGTTGCAATACTGTGACGAAAAATGTGGCTTCCCTTACGTCTCACATTAATTCCTGAACGCATCAATGCTGAAGCGGCGATCATTGAGATACTTGCCGATGTTGCAAAACCAACATGAGGAGCCAGCGAACGGACGAATACTCGATGACTGTTGGTACGCGGCCTTCCATGCTCCAGATAATCAGCCAGAGCAGCTCCCACCTCAAATATAAGAGGCATAGAAGACTGTTGGCGACGCCGGCCGTTGATGGTCAGGTGGCCTGACTGCCAGTGAATATCATTTAGAGTTAATGTTGAAATTTCATTTGCCCTCAGGCCTAGGCGTGCTAACAATAGCATCACTGCGTGATCCCGCATCCCAATTGAGCTGCTTCGATCACAGCTATCCAGTACTTGCTGGATCTGATCAGCTGAAAGAAACTCGGGAAATGATCCAAATCTCCAGGTCCGTATGCTTGGAACGCATGTAGCCGACATTCCGCAGCATTTTTAGGAATAAATTTTCTGATAGATGCTGCCCAGACAGTCAATGATAATACTGTTCCTCTCCTCCACATTTAGGACTAATTGTGGCTCACCACTAATC
>MAAC01013526.1_pt1 | contig 27922 bp, 26 predicted proteins | sample 1115981 | NCBI WGS metagenome assembly MAAC01 (sample SAMN04961126, study PRJNA320927) | seawater metagenome | isolation source: sample BD02T64 sea water enriched with oil for 64 days | place: USA:Gulf of Mexico | collected 2013-07-27
CTTTTAATCTCTTGCTCGGTTAACTCTCTTGGCTGATTAAAAAACGCATCCAAACCTTTCGCCAAAGGAATCGCAGAAGGAGCAACAGGATCTGGGTTAATCGCATTCGGTGATTGTTTTCCTGGGTGGTTTAGTTGCACCCAACAATCCGTATTATTGGCGGTAGCCGCTGATGCCCACATGGCAACTTTTGATGCATCCGTCTTTTCGTCAAAAACAACGTTACGAGGCTCACCTAACGCGGTTCTGTCCACCATTACATTACCCGTTATCAACACACCAGCACCGCCCAAAGCCCACTGCCGATATAACCCGACGAGTTCTTTACTCACCTGATGATCTATTGTTCCTAACACCTCACTCATGGCAGATTTAAAAAAACGGTTTTTGACCTCATGACCACAAGGCAACCTCAGTGGTTGTGCTAATATACTACCCATTATGAATGTCCTCCTTTAACGACAATGCGGATTTAGGTCGGCACTGACAGGCCAACGTTAAACCCCGCTCCAATTCTCCTGGTAAAATCCCCGGTGTTCCATCTAAAACCAATTCGCTAAGGCCACCCGTCACTTGCATCATGCAACAACCACATTGACCAACACCGCAGGCATGGGGGATTTTGATACCCTCTTGTGAAGCGGCTTGCAATACGGTTTGATTTTCTGCAACGTCAAACTCATGACAAGAACCATTAGCTAGCACGACATTCACTTTATGTATGGGGCCCTCTGGCTTAAGCATGGTTTGGCCAAACTCTTCTACCGATACCTGTTCGTTTTCAACCCCAAGTTTTTGAAGTGTGCCCACCACGATATCTTTCATCACCTCTGGGCCACAAATAAAATATTGCCCATTCAAAACATCTTCATCAGTTGCAAACATGTTTATCAACTTCTCAGCCGTTAAATACCCGATTTCACCCTCCCAATCTGCATGTGCTTTTTCAAAAACATTGGTAACACTAAATCTACCAGGGTAATTTTCCAACAACTTATTTACCTGACGTAAAAACATAACATCACTGATTGAGCGATTGGCATAAATCAAGTGGACCTTTGTGTCAGCACAAGCTTTTGAGCAAGTTCCCAAAGCGGTTTGTGCTATAGAAATAATAGGGGTGATACCGCTGCCACCGGCAATCAACGTAAGCAACTTAGTAGGTTTTACGGTATAGGGGTCAAACCTAAAGTCGCCGAATGGCCCTGCTATGGTTAGCTCATCACCTACACATAATTCATCATTAAGGTAGGTTGAGAGAAGCCCCTTTTCTACCCGCTTCACCCCGATGGTTAGTTTCCCTGCACGAGGTGATTCACAAATTGAATAACAACGGGTCACTGACTCTCCATTTAACAACTTCGTTACTGTGACATACTGACCTGCTTTAAAAGGTAGGTTTTTCCCGTTCATATGTTGGAAAGTAATGGCGACCGAATCCGCTGTTTCCTGGTGAACCTTTTCCACATGCAACGTAAATTTACCAACACCATCCACACTACTAGGCTCTTGCGCATAAGGGGACTTTCCAAACCCTGGTAACTTATCTGAAAACAATCCCCCTAAAAACAACGAGCCTGAAAACAAATGCTCTATAGGTGCGTTCTTCGTTTCTAACTCAGGTCGTACGATAGTAAATACACGTTCATAGTTGTACCAAGTCACACGAGGGTACAAATGATGAACATGATGATAGTTCTGCCCTAGCGTCAGATATTTTAGACCTGGAAATAAATAGCTACGTGTATTTTGATAACGTCCCTGCTGACGTGTTGGCATATGTGGAATCCAATCAAATACCATTCCAAGAATATAACTCGTTAAAAAAGCAGGAATGATACCGATCATGAGTAACTCAACCCAATAACCCGAAGCAATTAACCCAATACTTATCGCCAAAGTAACACCGTAGTAAAGCAACGAGCTTTTCTGCGTTTGGGCGATGACTGGGTCATCTTTAAATCGAGTGTTAGCCAGATAGATATAATTCAGCGCAAGCGTCAGCGCTCGAAAGTTAGCTCCCCACAAATTATTGCCAGACACCCAATGGTCAGGGTCACGATCAGGGTCATTGGTAAATGCATGATGATAGTCGTGTATCTTGGCAAACAAACCAAACGGAATAATAAGGAAAGGTACGGTTACACTCCACCCCATAAGTCGCTCCACAGGTTTCATCCCCTTCACTTCGTGGGCGATATTGCCATGACCTGCTTCATGGGCAACTGTGAAGGCTAAATACAGCAACAACGTTGATAACAAGGTACCCACAGGAACGCTTATTGTGCCTGTGAAGACCGCGGCAATCATTCCAGCGTAACCAATGACAACACCAACAAAAAGTACGATGGTGCCCCAAGCAATACCTTCTGCGAAATGGGTCCAATCTACAGGCGGCTGGCTAACTACCTCGGCTGAAACCTTAGCATTCATACTCTATCTCCAAAAACTGATCGCTTTTATTGTTTTGTGATAGCTAATGTAATGTTTTTAGAATCAATCTCTTATCTTTTAATGCCACTTGTTTATCATTTTATGCCATTATACTGAGCACGCTAACACCAAAAGCAAGGCACACCAGATTGAGCTTTACGATGAATACACCTTATATAAATACAAGCTTTCTAAGAGGGTTTAGCGCGATAGTACTTGCTAAGGGAGGTTCACCCTCGAAGCTCTATGAATCTGTCGGCTTAGATAAAGATATATTTATCGAAGAGAGCCTACTTATTCCGTTCGACAAATTTATCTACCTTCTGGAAGCAGCAGCTAATCAGTTAGACTTTCCAGACATCGCCATGCAGCTTGCTCGACAACAAGACATGATGATCCTCGCCCCTTTAAGCTCTTTGCTCAATCGTTGTAACAATGTCTTTGAAGCCCTGGAGGTTATCCTTAAGTACCTAAAGATATTGGTATCAGGGTATCGGGTAGATATCCAGGTACAGCAAGAATGTTTAACTATCACGTTTGATGTGGAACTCCCCCACATTCAAGAATCCGTTCAATATCAAGATTACGCAATGGCAAGTGCGGTAGCCATACTTCAAGGTATGCTGGGAAAATCTCACCCCATCAGAGCCTGCTATTTTTTACGCAGCGAAAGAAACGAAAATCGAATTTCCGAATACTCTCGCTACTACGGCTGCCCCGTTGCCTTTAACTGTCGGACCCTTTCTCTGACGGTAAACAGTTCAGTTTTGGATCAGGATATTGGGAACCTTATTAGACAAATAAACGCAAAAATCAATAGCGCATTATCTTCTTATAATGAGAGTATTATTGATCAAGTAACAAAAGTAATCAGTTTTTCATTGGCGAATGGTAGCAGCAACATTAAGGATATAGCGACAGCCATGAACTACAGTCAGCGCACACTTCAGCGAAAATTAAGTGAGCACAACACCTCATACAGAGCCCTTCTCGATTCCGTTAGGTTTAATATGGCAAATCAATACCTCAAAAACACCTATTATCGGTTAACCGATATTGCAGCACTGCTTTGTTATAACAACCTAAGTTCATTTAGTCGTAGCTACCATCGCTGGAGCGGTGTTTATCCAACAGAAATCCGAAAACGACTGTATTCAGCTGAAGTTGAAAAACAATGAAACGCTCAATGCAGCAAACAATACACCCGACAAAGTCTGCCAAAGCAACAATGGGTTATGATCACGTAAAGCACTGTTATAACGCTTTTTATATTTTGGATTTGGATGCTGCAATTCATGCAGAAACTCTGACACATCACCATAGCGGCGAGCAGGGTCATAACGTAAACCTTTTTTTACCGCACCATCGATCCAGATAGGCACTAGCGGATTAAGTTCGTCACATGGTATATATTTGGTTCTTATATAAGCCTTGGCAGTGCGGCACTCATTCAGCTTTCCTGCAAAGGGTTCCTTGCCCGTCAGCATTTCATAAACAATCACCGCAAGCGAAAAGATATCCGACTGCGTGGTACTTTTTCCTTCTAATACTACTTCTGGCGCAGAGTAACCGGCCGTCCCTAATATGCCATGCCGCTCAAGTGGTGTGGCAATTTCAGCAATACCGCTGATAAAACAGGACCCGAAATCAATAATTTTTACTTCGCCATTTTTATCAATCATGATATTACGAGGTTTAATATCTTGGTGCAGAGTTTCTCGACGATGCAATGCCCTTAAACCTTTGACAATCTGTTCAACCAAATAAATAACATCTTGAACAGCGGGCTTAGGGTTTTCTTTTATCCATTGAGCTAAGGTAACACCATCAATAAACTCTGTTAGATAATATAAGAACGTCTTAGCTTTGTTTGCTTCAACCACCTTAACAACATGAGGGTTGCTGATTCGACAGCCTATCCAGCTTTCAGTGATAAAGCGTTCAATATACGTTGGTTCGTCTTCAAAGTTTACAGAAGGGGTTTTCATGCAATAGCGCTTACCGCTCGCTACATCGCTTACCACATAAACCTGACTTCGGCTGCTAGCATGTATTTCCTTTTCAATACGATAGCCATCCAAGATCATGCCAGGACTCAATTCGGGAGGGAAAGGTAGCTCTGTAAGCTTCTGACAAACGTCCTGCATACTTTGTATCGGTAGCTGGTCAACTCGCAACACTTGGCAACTAAGGTTGTCGCCGCTGTTATTGTTAAGCGCTTGCTGAATCAGCGTTTCGCAGCATTGTTCATAGTCTTCATCGGTAGAGTGTTGAGCTGCTAGCGTTAAACAAGCACGTATATCCGCATCCTTAACAAAGTCATGAATACCATCAGTACTTAAGAAGAAGACATCATTAACTTCTACCCCAATGCTACGGTAATCCACATCCAGTGCCACATCCAGGCCCATCGCTCTAGACAGATACGATTTATCACTACTAATAAATGTTGTGTGATCACGCGTCATTTGTTCCAGGTCACCGTTGCGTAGGCGATATATGCGGGAGTCACCAACATGAAAGATGTGAGCTGTATGGGATTTAAATATGATGCAGCTAAAGGTGCTAACGTAACCTTTTTTTGCATCAGTAAAGTGACGACCTTGCCCGAAAAGCCAGCGATTTAACGCGGTGAGCACTTGGGAAGTGGACTTCTTTACGCTCCAGGAATCGGGCGTGGAATAGTAATCTGACAGAAAATTATGTACGCAGGTTTCACTGGCTTCTTTACCCGCTTCTGCCGCACTAACACCATCAGCAATCACCGCTACAGCACCCTTATTGCTGAGTACACTACCTTTAGGAATCCGAATGCCAATAGCATCCTCATTGTCAGGTTTGACCCCTGCGACAGAGCGCTGGCCCACGGTAAAGGTTAGCTCACCATCAGCATGCAGTCCTGACATCAATTTCTCCGTATCGATCGTTCATCAAGAAGGCCCAATTAATAAGGAAAAAAACCTCCTTTTTAATTGGGCCTGACGTTTAGGACTAGTGCACTTCGATTAACTGTACAGTCCCGTCTGGCATAATTTCTGCCATCGTACTGCTAGGTTCATCTAAAAACATTGAAGCAGCAGCGGCAAAGGCAATGCCGACAGCAATAGTCATGAAGAATACGGAAGGTGAGACCAAAGAGAATACAGTGAGGAATAAAACCGCGCCAATATTACCGTAAGCTCCAACCATACCGGCGATTTGCCCGGTGAGACGACGTTTAATTAAGGGTACAACAGCAAATACACATCCCGCAGCTGCGCCAAGGAAAAAGGAACTTACCATCATGACAGCTACAGCCATCGCGATAGGCCAGTCGCCGGTTATTTGCGACATGCCAAAGAATCCTATGGAGGCACCAGACAGTAATAAAACCAATGATGTTTTACGACCAAATTTATCACTAATAAAACCACCAGAAGGACAGGATAGTACATCAGTCACAGCAAAACAGGCACCAAACATACCGGCCAAGGAAATAGGAATCAAAAAAGTATCTCTGAAAAACAATGGTAGCATGGACACTACCGCCAGCTCAGAACCAAAAGTTACGGCATAGGCGATACTCAAGATAGCAACTTGTTTGAACTTATATTGCAGAACTTTTTCAACCGGTTTATGAAAAATTTCCCGATTAACTTTGTATATCTGACTGGCCTGGAACGTATAGATCGCCACCAGCACGGCGTATATGATATTCGCAGCTAAGTCACTTAATAAACCCAGCCCTGCGACTTTCCAAGTTAATACCGCAAGTGCGCCATACATGGGAACATTCATAACCAGATAGAAAAAGAAGTCGCGCTTGCTGGTGACTTCTAACCCACCAGACTTATTAGGTTTAAAATACGTTGAACCTACAGGGGTATCTCTTACTGAAACATAATAGACGCCCGAATAAATCAGTGCAATGACACCGGTTAACGCAGTGGCATAACGCCAACCATCATCCCCGCCAAACATTACGGCAATTGTGGGTAAAGAAACCGCAGCAACCGCTGAGCCGACATTACCCATACCTTTGTAGATACCTTCAGCCAATCCTAATTGTCGGGCTGGGTACCACTCACTGATCATACGGATACCGATAACAAACCCCGCACCCACAAATCCCATTAAGAAACGCGCTAGCGCTAACACTTCAAAACTTGTGGCGGTAGCGAAGAAGAAACAAAGGCCCGCCGTTGACACTAACATCGCAGTATAGGTTTTTCGTGGGCCATAAACGTCCACCAGCATACCGGTGATAATTCGTGCCGGAATGGTAAGGGCTACGTTGAGAATCAGTAGTGTTTTGATCTGTTGATCAGATAAGCCCATGGATTCTTGAATTGCTACCAAAAGAGGCGCATGGCTAAACCAGACCAAGAAGGTCACAAAAAAGGCAAACCAGGTGGTGTGTAAAATTTTGGCTCTACCTGTAAAGGAGAGAAAGTTTGCTCTTAAGCTAGTGTCAGTCATTGTTACCGTTCCAGAAATGTAAAATTTTAACCTGACATCCCCATAAGCAATAATGATGCCATAGAGCTAACTGTATGATTCCTCGCGTTTTTTGATGATTAGTAATGCTTACATGCACATTAATGGACCATGCACGCACCAACAAAGACTGATATGGAGTATCGAGATTGTGGCTTGTCACCCGAATAGAGCTATTTGTAACAAAACCGTCAGCAATACCCCATTATCCCTTAATCGACGACCTCTGGTTGTTCTACATCAATACCATCGGTTCCATCTACCGGACCAACCTCCATATCGATGAGGTCAATTCCACCAGGAAGCTCATCAAAGATCTCTGGTACTTCCGGGCTTTCTGGGAAGTCTATTGGCATATTTACACTATGCCCCGTCCCACCCATGCCGCCCTCTTCTTCATCACTGCCTTGTACACCTAAACCCATTAACAAAGGTGATAGCAAGATTAAAATAAATAGCTTATACATCATCGTTACCTCTACACTCCTCTTCCACCCAAAAATATGAACCAAAATTAATTCGCCCCGTCGCAGCCTTGTTCCCACGGTCCTTTTTTTGTAGTTCATTCGATTTTGCATTCACGATTTTTAGCGTTTCCATGCCTTGTTTTTCAATTAACGTACTGATTGTGGCAACTGAGTCTTCCGTTAAGTGATTATAAAAAACACTACGATCAAATTGAGGTGGTTGACCACCAGCGAGATTGTGAGCTCCAGCGGCAATGTGTGCATAGAGATTCTTTCCAAAAAAGAAGGCCTTCTCATCAAAACCTGTTTCAGTAACAAAGGCTTCTGTTCGCAGTTCAATTAAGCCTTCGTTATCTATTTGTACCAACCCTAGGTGTAACCATTCTTCTAACACTACTTTAGTTCGCAAATCCTGCTTGCTAATGGAGCTTACCAAGGTATCGAAACCAATATTGTCACCTTTGGTTGATTTTGGAAGTTTTTTTGGCTCACCTTTATGTGAGAATCGAGAATCGGTAATCCAAGCTGTTAATATCTGGGTGCCAACCGAAACATTTCCCGGCATCACTAAGCCGTCTTCAATCGGGGTCCGTAGCCGTTTAACCTCTCTGCGATGTATGCCTGTGAGCATACTTATTCTGGAGTCGGTTTGTTCTACACTTGAGACTTTAAAATCATTCTCTGCGACGTTAACGTAGATTGACTTTAATAGCTGACTCACATAACCATGGTTTATTTGATAACGAATAAACAACTTTACCAAAGGACGAAATATTGCCACCAGAGCCTTTACTAACGATTCAGGAGGCCCTGTTTCGGCTGAAATAATTTTGTCCGCTTTATTTTTTAATTTTGCCATTTCACCAATGACTCCTTAAAACAGTATTCTAAGAAAGGAATTCTAAAAAGAGTAGCTCCACTGCGTAGCGATTCCCCAGCTAGGGCTAGCATCAGAAAACCCTTTTGTTGCCAATAAATTAATTCTATTCTGTGGATTAATTTTGTGGCGATAAAAACCCGTTATTTCTCTCACAGGGTCTTTCTTAGGTTGTGAACGTTCACGAAGTTTGGCGCTAACACCGATGGAATTTTTATTATCTATCGCTCTCAACCCGCCAATAACTATTTGTGACGTATTATTGAGTTCGATATTTCTGGGTTTCTTGCGAAATTTGTAGCCCAATTCCATGACACCCCACCAATGTTGAAAACCCCAATGAGCCCCAACTCGAAACCCTGTATCACGCTTACCTGTACCGAGGTTTCTTTTATGATCCGCCGTCGGAAATTTAATTCTTGCGGATATATTAAGATAAAGAGGGAGGCTCCGTAATTTTTTAAATCTATATTTAACACTAAGGGTCGAATCAGCTAACCCTGCATCTTCAACAGAAACTTGGCCTTCTCTCAAATCTTCGCTAATCACGCTTTTATTACCGTCTAACCAGAGATAACCTGTAGAAAGTCGATATTGCCATTGGTTATATTTGTAAGCTAATGACACCGGAACCATATGAATCGCTGTATCCGTTCCCTTTCCATAATCGCCTTCTAAGCTATAGGTACCGACGCTCAGTTCCCAGGCTTTTTTGGCGTATGCAGCATTCATAAAGGGTGAAAATACCATAATCAAAAATATGCTTAGTATAAGCAGGTACTTCATAAGCTTCCTGGTTTCAGCAGTCGCTGTCTTTATTGACATCTTTACCGACTCTTTCATCTCGCATGTCACATTACATGCTCACCTGTGGATATATCCCCTGATGTATCGCGATGTGCGGTTCGTCAGTTTTTTGCTATTGATTTCCAGTTTAACGTAAATACCCATTGACGCGGAACTTTTTTCCGCATATTTTCATAATAGTGCGGAATTAAATTCCGCAAAACAAGCCAGAAAATTGACCCAACCTCAAATAGCTGCAACCAGCAGTCATTGAGATATACGGAGAATCAAGAAATGATCATCCATAAGCACGCAGCACCCGCTTTAACACATGTTAGGCTCAGTTCTTTTTGCATCGGACTGTTAGGTCTCACTTTACTTGGCGGCTGTGGCAGTGGTAGCAATCAAGGTGGCACACCGACAGAAGAGCCAGCACAAACATTAAACCGTGTTCAAAGTGATACAGAGTTTACCGCTTATCTCAAAGACGGTCTAAAAAACACGTCCAAAATAGGTGGTAACGTAGATTATGCGCCTGAGTTTCTTTCGCCTATTGCGGTTGATGCCGTCGCCGAAAGCGCCCTCGATAGCGCAGAATCCGCCGGGGATGCGGTAGCCGGGTTCGGTGAGTTTTCTTCAACCAATGTCATCGAAGAAGGCGTTGATGAAACGGATTTTGTGAAGTTTGACGGGGAGATTCTCTACGTAGTAGAGCAACCCTCAAGTCCTATTTATTGGATTGCTGACGGTGTTATTGCCACCGACGAGATACTACCTGGCCCTGAATTCGCAGGCCTCGTCCAATTGTTCAAAACAACCACCAACCCTGCCACAACAGAACCAATATCCAACATTGACGTTGCAGAAATTAACGAAACTATTTCAGGCATTTATTTACATGGGCAACGAGATACTGACGAAGCCACGATGGTAAGTATTAGTACTAGCCGTCACTATGGATGGTCTTTCTGGGCGAATGAGTCGGCGTGGACAAACGGAGTGACGCGGGTACAGGTTACCAATGTTTCTGATCCATACTCTCCCATTAAAACGGCTGAATTTTCCTGGCAAGGTTATTACATTGACAGCCGCCGCGTTGGGGATATGTTATACGTTGTTAGCAGATTTACACCCCACTTAGCAGGATTAGAGTTTTTGCCTAGTTCTATCGAAGCTGAGGCGAATAACAACCAACTGATTAATGATGCAACATTAGGTGAGCTGTTGCCAAGCTTAACCATAAACCAAGTGTCTAAGAATATAGAAAACACACAGCCGTTGCTGGGTTCAGGCGATTGTTTTCTTACCCCTAGATTTTCCGAAAACGATCATAGTGCATCAATTGTTACCATTACAGCGATTAACCTCAGCAGCTTGGATGCGCCCTCATCTGTGTGCACTCCTGCGTTTAATGGGGGACTCTACGCATCAACCTCATCACTTTACTTAAATGAGACTTACAACTACTTGGAAGATCAAATAACTGCTATTCATAAATTCGATATCTCAGAGGAAGAAGCTGTTTACAGAGGTTCAGGAAATGTTATAGGCAATATAGGATGGAGTGGTGCGGGGTTCAGGATGAGCGAATATAACAATCAACTGCGGGTTATTTCAACATCCTATTCTAGTGATTGGTCACCGTTTCATCATTTGGCCATCTTAGAGGAAGCCCAAGGTTCAGTGGCACGTTTAAAGACCATTTCTGAACTACCTAATAGCGAAGATCCATCACCGATAGGGAAACCAAATGAAGAGATATACGCAACAAGATTCTTTGGTAACAAAGCGTACGTGGTGACCTTCGAGCGTACTGACCCTTTATATATTTTGGACCTAGAAGACAGCCTACACCCCAAAATTGCAGGTGAGTTAGAAGTGCCAGGGTTCTCTACCTACCTTCAATTATTAGATCAAGATACATTGCTGGGCATAGGTACGATAAACAATACCCCACAGGTCAGCGTGTTTGATGTTAGCGATATCAACAACCCCTCTCTAGCTGACTCTATGGCCTGGGAAGGGACCGGTACAACAACTGCTGCCAATTATGATTATAAAGCGGTGACATTTTTACATGATACCGAGTCACAAAGCACTCGACTTGTACTCCCGATGGTTAAACGAGATGACTGGAATTTTGTCTCTCAAGGTGCTCAATTACTTGATATTAACCACAAGAATATGAAAATTTCTGATAATGGCTTTATGGGGGTTTTGGATAATATCAAATATGGAAAAGAACGCTCAGTTATTCATGACAACGCAGTGCACTATATTAATGGGTCCAATATCTGGTCGGCTGACTGGAATCAACCTAATTCGTTTACAGGATCGTCAGTAGGAGTAGAGTAACCGTTAGGGGGGGGGGTGGCGCTAACTAATGCGCCACGGCTTTTCTTGATTCGTTCAAATCCAAGATTTACCCATTCGGATGGCTGGCTCTGGGAAGGGGGTACAACTCCCCCTCTTCTTTATAAGCTTCCTTGATGGATCACCTACCATTTGTAACCAAGCGAGTTGAATACTTCATATAGGCACTGAGCTCTCATGCCGTCTAATACCGCATTCCTATATCTACTGATAAAAAACCATAAAAACATCATGTAGTATTCGCAAAAAAAATTCTACGCGTTATATTGAGGATAAATTTCTTATCATCCCCAAATACATACCAATACATACCAATACATCAGGTCAGTCAACATGGCGATTAAGGTAAAAATCCAAGTAAATGAACAGCGCGTACTTGGCTGTTTGATAGAAAAAGAAGTCACCACTCCAGACCAATACCCTCTTTCTCTAAATGCGCTAACAAACGCCTGTAATCAAAAAAGCAATCGCGACCCCGTGATGTCACTGTCAGAAGCTGACGTTCAAGACACACTGCATCAATTAAAGGAAAAGCGCCTGATTTCACTCGAGTCGGGGTTCGGTAGCCGAGTAGTAAAATATCGACACCGCTTTTGTAACACCGAGTTTGGGGAGCTAACACTATCAGCTCAAGAGCTGGCAATCATTTGTGTCATGTTTTTAAGAGGCCCTCAAACACCAGGGGAATTACGTACCCGCACAAACCGGCTTTGCGAATTTTCAGACGTGTCGGTTGTTGATAGCGTACTAAACACGTTAGTGGGTCGAAACGATGGGCCTTTTGTCACTATTTTAGATAGAGAACCCGGTAAACGGGAGGCACGTTACGCTCACCTTTTTGACGACCTTAACGCCTCCGAGAACTTGCAACCTCAAGAACCCCGAAGCACGGCCCTCCCCCCTTCTAACACCGATAACGAGCGCATCGACTACCTAGAGTTGAGAGTTGATGACCTTGAAAGCAAACTCGCCGACATATTGGAACGCCTGAGTTAAACATTTAAGTTTAACCCTTAAGTTTAGTACTTAAATTAAGTCCCTAATTGGCCTTTATAATAGCCTACAACCAACCTGCAACGGCTTGTATCGGAGCAACATCGGATTGCTCCGATACCCATACAACAACACTGTATCGCTCAGCATCAAGCTTGGTCTTAACACCTGCGTTAGACCACTCAGTTAATATTGTTGGTAACCGGAGATCAGCCGAAAACCCGCCACTATCTCCTTTTAACAACACATTCTCATAACCAACCACAACAAAGTCATGTACTAACGCCAACCCTCTATTTTCTCCATGTTTAATTGGGGTTTTTATACCAAACCCTAAAACAGCCACGTGAATACGAACCCGTCGCTTACCTGCTGCATCAAATGTAATACTGACATTACCCAAATCAACAACAGCTTTGAGATTAGCGTTGACACTGACTGGTTGGTGAGGGACTGCTTTCTGTCGAAACCATCCATTCCACCCTTTTCCATTAACCACAAAACCCGGTGTTGCCACATTCCTCGTATGTCCTAATTGCTTATAGCTACGCTGACGTTTACTAAATTCAGGCCTCGCAAAAGGATCTTTCCACCCCAAATAATCCCAATAGTCCACATGGAAGTTTATCGGAATAATATCCTTCCACAATGAGGGCTCATCCACAAATGAAGAAAGCCAGCGTTCTGCTGGCGGACAGCTACTGCAACCCTGAGATGTATACAATTCGAGAACAGTAGCAGGGCGCTCTCCGCTTTCTAACAGCAGAGGGGCCGCACTGGCCTTAGATACAAAAGAAAGTGTTACTGCCAAAAAAATTAAAATTAATGTCTGATTACTCATTCGTAAACTCGTTGTTGCTGATACCAAATTTATATTTAATCCTCATTCATCATAAATAAATCGCCACGTTGAGTTATCACGATTTGATAACGTTTCTATTACAATTCGTCTCCAACAGCCTAGGCAAAGTCTAATAGACCTACCCGGGCGCTTAATTTTCACACTAATACACTTGACGGTTTCATTTACATCCCTATAATAAATAACCAACCAGTTACTTTTATTTCATAGAGCCCTATCATGACAGCAGAAAGAACATCCAAAGGTGAGCAAACTAAGCAACGCATCCTAGAAGCTGCTGCTCAGATGTTCTGGAAGAGTAGCTACCATAACGTTCGCGTTGATAAGATCGTGGCTGAAGCCGAAGTGAATAAGGCATCTTTTTATCAATATTTCAAAAATAAAGAGCAGGCAGCGCTAGAGTGTGTCAATTACATGTTTCTCCGGACCAAAGAATACGTTTTTGACGGCGCCTTTGAGAGCACACAAGAACCCATCGAGCGACTCGAAGAGATCTTCAATCGCCTCTATATTGCACATAAAGAAATGAAAGATGAAGACGGTAATATTCGAGGGTGCCCTTTCATGAATATGGGCAATGAATTGGCAACTGACAGCGAGCTAATTCGCCAGAAGGTTGAATACGTATATAGCGAACTTCATCGCTACCACCAAAAGATTTATGAAGATGCTAAAGCTATGGGACTTACCGATGCCATTTGGGACCCAGAAGTAGTCTCCCGACAGTTACAAGGTGTTTTAAACAGTGGCATGGCAAGCGCAAAATTAAGAAATCGCCCTGAAGACATCATTGACGCTCTACCTGCTGCAAAAGCCATTTTAGGGGTGTCGCAGCAATAATATTCAATTTTAAGATTTACGCCATTTATAACTAACTAGTTATATATAATAATGCCAATGGAGATACCAATGAACATATCTAACAACACCATACTTATCACTGGTGGCAGCATGGGTATTGGACTTGCACTTGCTGAAGAGCTTCTACAGCAGAACAATACCGTCATTATTTGTGCAAGAAATCAGAAAAAGCTAGATAGCGCACAAAAGAAAAACCCTAACCTTCACACTGTCACTTGTGATGTCTCTGATGAGCACTCTGTTTCTAATATGGTCGACAATCTACTTAAAGATCATCCAACATTAAACATTCTCATTAATAACGCCGGAATGATGCATTTACATGACGTAGTAAACAACTCTCTTGCGCTTGAACATCAAAAGAATGAAATTCTAACCAATATTTTTGGTGTTATCTCATTATGCGACAAGTTACTTCCACACTTAATAAAACAGAAAAATGCAGCGATTGTAAACGTCACGTCTGGTCTAGCTTACATGCCCTTCATGGCAGCTCCAGTGTATACCGCAACAAAAGCCGCGATTCATTCATACAGTTTAAGTATTCGAGCCGCACTTAAAAACACCTCTGTTACTGTTTTTGAAGTACTACCTCCTATGGTGGAAACTGAAATGTCTCACGGCATGGACATGCCTGGCATGAAGAAAATGCTACCGAATAATTTAGCTAAATACACCATCAAGAAAATGAGAAAAGACACGCTAGAGATCAAACCGGGAGCTGCATCAATGATGATAAAAATGTACAACTGGTTCCCATGGATGATCAACAAGATGATGGACAACATGGCCCCCAAATTATTAGCCGACATAACTCATTCAACCAAATAGAGGAAACATAAAATGATTGAATACATACTTATTACTGCACTCGCCAGCTTTATTAATATATACACTGTTACAGTAGTATCTGATGCTAACTTCAAACTTCAAGAACCTAAGATTGGATTTGTAACAGTAAGTGACGCTGGAGAAAGCACCATGAAAAACAACGATGTTAGTAACTATGTTTTTTGAATATTGCTGTCGAGACCAATACAGGGCGCATAATCCCTCCCGTTATTGATCTCGACATAAAAGCCAACTAACCATAGGTTTTATTAAGATATTCAATGATATCCCAAGACTCAAACATCTCTTCTCCAGTATTTGAATCTACTAAATAGGGAACCTGAACTTTTCCCGATCGCTTATTCATTGCATCTCTTTTTGAGCCCGGCACGGGAACATACGGTTTAGTGGTAAAACGAAACTCCGGCGGACCCATATCGGACATTTGCTGTTTTCCCAAATTGCGTAAAGTGTAAGGGATACCTAGCTCGGCCAAACGCTCTCGAACAGGACGAGAAAACGGGCTGGACTCAAAACTATATAGCTCTAGCGGCTGCTCTGGCTTTTTCAAGCCAGAGTAAGAAACACCCTGACTTAATCGTGATGCTGACATCAACATTGAGCTTAACATCGCGACATTGTGCGCGACCAGAGAGCGCTGCTTGCCATTCCCGTATTCTGCATACAAATAATTAACAATATCAAAACTTTCATACATTTCTTGTCCGGTATTTCCATCAACAAGAAATGGCATTTGCACTTTGCCGCCCAAAGCCCTTAGTTCAGCTCGCACCTTTTCATCCCCTTTAGCAACGGGGATAATTTCAACGTCCAAATCAAGTTCGGTTAAAGCTTCTCTCGCTAAACGACAAAAAGGGCAACCTTCCATGTCATAAAGTTTAAGTAGCACTCCCTCAGGTGCACGACCGATATTCTCTTCAATAACAGAGGTGCCCCGCCATAACCCAAGGGTAGATGTGAGGGATGAGGGAACACCTCTAAAGAAATCTCGTGTCTTCAACATGTCTTACTCCATAAGGTATACGCTTTTCGACCCTCGGAGTATAAAGCAATTTTACAGAAAGCTAGCAACTCCTTGCATTAAAAGCTCGCTCAGCTCAGGTTTTTCTTCACTGGAGAAGTACTGCTGGATAAGCGTTATAAACGTTGACACTTGCGCAGGTGACAATCCAAGCTGATCAAACAACCCGATAAGCTCTCCCGCTTTCCCTGCACCAGCCAACAACCCGCCCACCAAGCCGCCATTTTCTTGCTTCGTTGGTGCAGCAGCCAAAAGCCCATCCATTTCAGGAACTGCCTGAGCAATGGCATCGAAATCTTCTTTGTTCAGTGAACCTTGAGCAGTTTTGAATATAGCACCAAGTCCTCCACTCGCTTGATCTGCTGTAACGCCTGCTTTAGCGCTAACCAAATCCACTATTGACTGGGTTGCAACATCTTTCGCAATTTCCGTTGCCACACTCTTTAGATCTGGAGTTGCCACTTCAACAGCCTGCACAACCTTTGGGGATGCTGACTCAGATGTTTCAAACAATTCGTCCCACCACCCTGCATAAGCAGTTGTTGAAATTGAAACTGCAGACATTAACAAAATAACGTTGAATAATTTGTTCATTATGATCTCTTAGTTGTTGTTAACACAGTCAAAGGAATATTCTTGCGCAGACTACCACATGTTCAGCCCATTCATCCCACAAGCAAGCGAAAGCCTTCTCCAATTTTACGATATATTACATACCCCTTTTGTATAAAGGGGTATGTCTACCTGCTCGAGGATCAAACCCTGCCGAACCATTTCGCCCTTTTATTTCTCTGCTATGCTTTTATCTGTCGAATAACATAAACAGCAACACTACTATCTGCTATCAGGCTTCACACCTACAAACAGTGCTTTATATGAATAAAATTTTAGCTCCAATCATCTATTTCAACAGTAATATCAGCATTGCTGGTAAATTCCTACTACTTGGTGTCCTATTCTATACATCACTCCTCACAACCGGCTACGTTATCTCTCAAAATGCCTATAAGGCACTGACCTCTGCAGATACCAAACAACAAGGTATTAAGGTTATTCGGCAAGCTCTATCGCTAAGGGGCGTATATGACAGTTTCCTGGACATGGAAGCCACATCAATAGCCAACGACGACCCGGCCCCAGGCTCTCGCGCCCAAACACTATTAAATGAATTAAGAACATCAGCAGAAAGCCTTAATAACAGCAAGATCCCCTGGCTAAAGACCGAACTAATACAAAACAAACTGAATAATGTCCACAGCAGCATAGAAGTCTCTGCCAACAGAAAAATAAAGTCATCAAGCTTGCAATTTCTTTACAATGATAATGAACGAATTATCGCTATAACCTCTTCACTTGTGGAATCACTAATGGACACCAGTGGCCTTTACAGTGATCAAGACCAAAGCATTAGAAGTTTACTAAAATTTATTACCCGTGATATGGGGGATATATTTCAAACTTTATCTAAAACACGAGGCATTGGCTCCCAAGCAATATTGTCGGGCTTTCCAAGTTCCGACACTCTCAACTTACTTGATGCAGTATATGTTGAAATCGAGAATGCTGAGAAATCGTTATTGGACAAAGTTACAACGGCTTTTCCTGCGGAAGATATGGAAACAATACAACCCACTGTTAATAGTGCGATAACTGCCCTAAAAGGCGCTCGCACGTTATTAGACGAACAAATCATTTCTGCTACTGAACAAGATCTAGCATGGAGCGCCTATTACGACAAACTTTCTGAAAAAATCGACCATCAAAACGCACTAACGCTTGTTGCACTTGACTTAATACTTAAAAAGGTTGAACTATCTCGAACTGTCGCTAATGAAAAATTGGAACAAACCATTGCCATCGAAATAGCAATTCTACTTGCTACGATATATCTATTTTTGGGCTTCTACTTTTCTATGATAACACCTATTAAAAGTCTGGTTGAAGGAGCCCGCCGAATGGCAGGCGGTGATATGACCGTCGTCTTAAAAAAGACGTCAAAGGATGAGCTGGGCCATCTAATCGAATGTTTTAACGAAAGTGCCGACCGGGTTCATGAGCTCATCAAACAAGTGAATGCTAGCTCCAACAATGTTTTTAGATTATCCGCGCAAACCAGCCGAGTATCGCAAGAAACCAGTGATTTAATTAATGTTCAGCTTAAAGACACCAGGGAGATTGCAGAAAAGGTAGCTGGCTCCGTAACCGAAATGAGCATTAACCTTCAAGATGCGGCAGATTTTTCCAGCCAGGCAGAGGAAACTGTACACTTTACTCGCGACGCATCAACAACAGCCAGTGAGATTGTGTCCAGCTCTCTAAACAATATCGAAATGCTATACAAAGAAGTTCAAGCGACATCGCAAACTATTCATGAACTCGCGAAAGACAGTGATACCATCGGAAAAGTGGTCGATGAGATCAATGGAATTGCAGAGCAGACCAACTTGTTAGCGCTAAATGCGGCCATTGAAGCAGCAAGAGCTGGCGAACAAGGTCGAGGTTTTGCCGTTGTTGCAGATGAAGTTCGATCACTGTCACAAAGAACCCATGAATCAACAGGTAATATCAAAACGATCATTGAACAGTTTGTAAAACGTACGCAAGAGTCCGTGAGTGCAATGACTCGCAGCCAAGAGCGCGTCCAAAGTACCGTTGAAGAATCTACATCTGTAGGAAAAACCTTGCAGGATATTAATACAAAGTTAATAAAAGTTGTTGAAATGAACACTACCATTGCACAAACCACTCAAAAAGAGGCTGGTGTCGCTAAAGACATAGACAACAGCTTAAGTGTCATTCGTGACATGGGAAGCAGCACGTTTGAAAGCGCCAATGCAGCCACAAAAGTTAGCCACGACCTTTCAGACGAGGCTTTAGCGCTCAAACTAGCGCTGTCATCCTTTAAGATCTAACAACAAGCCAGTATTTATACCCCTCGAAAACGTGACATATTCACGAGATCAGCCCTTTCACAACCTCAACTCCTCTGTAATAATTCACCTACTGAATCGGGACACCGATACAAACAAGTTTACCAAAACATAAACAAAACAATCATAGGATTTTCAACATGGCTATCTACTTAGAAATTGAAGGCATCGAAGGTAACATCACTGCAAAAGGATTTGAGAAAATGATCGAGGTCTCCAGCTTCAATTGGGGAGTAGGCCGAGCCATATCTCAGAACGCTGGACGCATGGCTAATCGTGAAGCCTCTCGCCCAAGCATTAGCGAAATCACACTCACCAAAGTGGTTGATAAAGCAACACCATTACTTGTTCAAGAGTCCACGATAGGAACTAAGGGCAAAAAAGTACTTATCCATTTTGTTACAACGGGTGGTGATCAGCTTGAAGAATTCCTTACCTACACATTAGAAGACACACTGATCAGCAGTTACTCTATTGGTGCTTCTGGCGATGGCGAGCCTGGCGAAACTATTTCCTTAAGTTTCTCTTTGTTTGAAGTTGCCTTTACTGAAGCTGGCGAAACCAACGCTCGAAGTGGAAAAGGTCGATTTGGTTACGACATTGCTCAAGCGAAGAAAGCTTAGAATATTACAGCTCACGCATCGTTATAACGAAAAAAGCCTACCAGGATCTGAGTTAACACATTCAGACCCTGGTAGGCTTTTTTCGTTGATTTTTTGCTTACGATGCCGTCGCGTCAAACCCTTTCGTTTCAACCCTACGATTTGAGAGGACTTTAAAGCCGATAAAGATTGCAGTAGCGCCACCCACTACGATCAGACAATTATAGTAATACGACAATGTGGTCATTGATATATCAGAATACGACATCACCAAAGCCGCTAGCATGTACACACTCGCAACACCAAGACCATGGAATACCCACCCTAGCGCTTGGTTAGCGGTGAGTTTTCTTAACTTAGGCGTCATCGCCCAACCAGCAACTGTCAATACAGCCAAAACAAAAGCAAATAACATTGGCAAAGCTCCTTTTTTTCACACTTCCAGTTTAAATACGAATTCGTTATAAGTGGCTATATTATCGTTTTAAAATAATATATCAATTCTTTCTTAACTTATCAGACACCCCGCTACACCTGGCGCCTAGAGAAGTTAGGAGGAGAGTTATTGCCTTTTCAAAGTTCTAATCGTAAATAACAACAAAATTACAATAAAATCATAATGTTAAAAATTGACTGCATTAACCCTCGGGCATATCTTCCTTTGACTCAAAACCCTTCAACGAACTTAGAAGCAGTCCTAACCCTCCCACAGCAAGAGTTAATATCATCAATAAATCAAATGATGTCATATTATCCAAACGCAACTTCACACTAGAAATAACCCCAAATGCCATCATTACAATAGAAGCCGCTGCCAAGCCCCAGCCAACTACATTTTTTGAGTTATAGAACACCATGCCAATGCCAAAGATAAAAGGAACAAATACCATTCCCCCCGTTAGATTTAAACCGCCCACACGCATAAAGCTTGAAGAAAAGCCAAATGCATAGGTCACATGAATAGCGTTAAGAAACATATAACCGCCTGCGACCATCATTATTGAACCTATAAGAAAACGACCAATCCCTCCATCCGTCCCACCAGCACCACGCATACAACACACTCCATCACTATTTTAATTACTGTTTCTATTTATGGCCAATCATACCCAAGAAAGGCAAAGAATCAACTCCCTTGGTCCGTGCACTAAGTGACATTAGCATCACCAGCCTTGTCTAAACATTATCATGACCTTGTCACGAAAAACCTGCAAATCCGGGATAATTACATCATGAGTATGGACCTAATATTGATACCTGCGTTAAAGATGGGACAACATGCCTTTCTTTAACGCTCTGCCTGTCGATTGAATCCCCAAGCAAATAATCGATGTAGCGCAACCGGCATCAATCGCTTCATTATGTCGACAATATGGGCATCAATACCTATCACAACACGCTGTCGTTTCTTTACCGCTGCTCTTATAATTTTTTCTGCTGCGACTTCCGGCTGCATTGCAAAGCGCTTTACTTTGTCAAACATTTCTTTCGAGGCTTCCCGGTCATCTGAGTGCTCGATCGCAAAATCAAATATTTTGGTATTTATCGCCCCAGGATGCACACTGAGAACATGAATATCACTCCCCTTGCATTCGGCATACAATGCCTCACTTAACGCCTTCACTGCGGCCTTGGTCACGCAATATGATGTTTGATTTGGCATACCTAAAAAACCAGCCAAACTTGAGGTGTTAATAATAAATGCTTCTGTTTGCTTTGCTAAATATGGCATAAAGTATTTACAGCCATAAATCACACCCCATAAATTAATACCAACTACCTGTTCCCAATCGTCAAGCGTATGAGTGTTAAACGTCTTATTAATAGTGATCCCTGCGTTATTAAACAACACATCTACACAGCCATGCTGTTTAATAACAACCTCTGGCAACGCCTGCATGTGATTTTTATTCGTCACATCAACCACATGCGACGAATAGCTCCCTGAAAACCTCTTCAGTTTTTCTTGTGTTTTAGCCAATCCTTTTTCACTAACATCGACCAACGCAATATGACAACCTAATGCAGCAACATGTAAAGCCACCGCTTGCCCAATACCGCTACCCGCCCCCGTAATAACAACAACTTTATTGTTCCAAGTATGCATGCAGATTCCCCTTCTCATTCTTTATGATTTTATAAAGGTGTTTACCAAGATAAAAACCTGATCTAACAATTCATCGCCTTCTCCATTTTCCATATCGGAAAATACTAATACCGCTTCGGATAATGCACCGATCAACATTCTTGTCACCAACGTTTGAGTGACGCCTGACAATGCAGGGAAGCGATTCTGAATAATCTCCGTCGCTTTCACAACCACCGCAGTATTCACCCATCGTTCACGGCCTAATATATGGGGAGCGTCAATCAATACAACCTGCCGGAATGCTGCATCTTTTGCTAACACCGAAAAGGCGCTCCAATACGCGGCCACTGGCACCTCTTCTACAAATGCCCCCTCTTTCACATCAACCGCAGATAATGCCTCAACTAATCGTTGCTCAAACGTTTCTGTTACCACTTGAAATAGCTGCTTTTTATTACCAAAGTAATGGTATATCGGTCGAATAGTTGTTCCACAATCAACGGCAATATCTTCTAGAGATGTTGGGTTATAGCCATTTCCACCAAACAATCTACAGGCACTATCTAACACAGCTGCTTGCGTAGCCGCCCTTCGTTCCGTCTGCGTTCTCGCTTTGCCTGCTTGAACTGCTGCCATTTAAATTGCCCCATAAGCGTTATATTTGATTTATCAAATCTTATGTAGCCATCCTACATATGTTGTGCAATCATATTACACAACATGCAGACAAGGCAACAACCCTCCAATCAGATAGGAGCCTCAGATGACGAATAACCTAGAAAAATGCTTCGAGCCGGCCACTCTTAATGGACTTGCGCTAAAAAACCGTTTTATTAAAGCAGGCACCTACGAGGGCATGACGCCTTCCGGCAACCCCTCTTCAGCACTGCTGGACTTTCACAGCAATATTGCGAACGGAGGCTCTGCCATGACCACTATTGGCTATTGCGCAACAGAAGCCGACGGCCGTCTAAATGAAAACATGTTGTATATGCACGAAGCCATCCGTCAACCGCTTAGCAACATGATCAATGAACTACATAAACTGGGTACAAAGGTATCTGGGCAAATGGGACATGGCGGTGGTTTTTCCAAAAACAAACAATTACAACGAAAACGCCCTCTCGGCCCTAGCTTCGGGTTAAATGCATTAGGTATTCCTCACGCAATGTTTTTTTGTGATGCTATGACCCATCAAGACATCAAACACTTTGTTCAGCAATATCATAACGCTGCAACTTTTATGAAGTCTGTTGGTTTTGATGCACTGGAAATCCATTTCGGACATGGCTATGGCTTATGCCAATTTATGAGCCCTAAAACTAACAAGCGCACAGATCAGTACGGCGGATCATTTCTCAATCGAATGAGACTTCCATTAGAAGTGCTTACTGCGGTACGAGATGCTGTTGGTGAATCTTTTCCAATAATAGGAAAAATCAGCCTAACTGAAGGGGTTCGAGGGGGATTGCATTATGAGGACGCGCTTAACATTGCTACATTGCTAGATCAAGCGGGTATCGATGGCATCGTCACCAGCGGTGGTACCAGCACAATGAATCCAATGATTATGTTTCGTGGTGACAGCATATTACAGCCGATGTTACGTGCAGAAAAAAACCTACTAATGAAACTTATGCTTCGCATTGCAGGTCCTCGTCTCTTCAAAGAGTATCCCTATCAAGAATTATATTTTTTAGAACATGCAAAACGATTACGTGACGCTGTTAACTGCAATATGATTTATGTAGGTGGTGCCAGTAGCAATGAGAGCTTTGCAACCTTGATGAAAGAAGGATTTGATTTTATTCAACTCGGACGCTCTTTACTCAGCGATCCGGCCTTACCCCTAAAGGCACAGCAATCATTGGATTATAAAAGTAACTGCGTGCACTGCAACGAGTGTGTTGCCACCATTGAACATATTGATGGCATTCACTGTCCTCGCTTTTCACACACAACTTCCACGCCAATTCGCATTATGGCTGCAAAATAGATAACACCCACTCGCCATCTTTCACTTCAAACAATTGACGCTCATGTAACCGATGATCTTTGCCTTGCCAAAACTCAATATGATGAGCGTCGATGCGATAACCACCCCAATAATCAGGACAACTAACATTATCACCTAAGCGCGCTTTACCTTCATCAAACTGCGTTTGCAATGCATCAAAAGAGGCAACCGGGTGGCTTTGATCTGAAATTGCCGCTGCAACCTGACTTAACAACGGCCGCTGGGAAAAATATTCCGCTGATTCCTGCCGTGTTGTTTTTGTAACCACACCCTCTATACGAATTTGTCGCTGAAACGCCGACCACCAAAATGTTGCTGCAACTTTGCTGTTATGGGCAACATCATCCCCTTTTCGACTATTGTAATTGGTAAAAAACGTAAATCCCTCTTCATCAACCGACTTCAATAATACAATGCGATTTGACGGCTGACCATGTTCGTCAACGGTCGCCACGCTCATGCCATTGCAATACACTGCATCTTCTTGCTTGGCTTCGTCAAACCACGAGTTGAATTGTTGAAGAATGTCAGGAGATAAAATCACAGGTTGTCCCTTATAGGTTGAGCTAATAGTAGGTTGAGCTGACTGCTGCATCAATTAGTCGCAGACGAGGAATTTTAACGCCCTCCCCAATAACAAGCAACACATAGCCACGGGAACACTGACCTGAAGCAGCGCTTCACGGAAAAACAACCAAAGCTGCATTGCCACAATTCATCACTTTTCATCGGCAAAAAGCCATACTCCCCCCATTTGAATGTCTGAATTTTTTAGTTTAATAACCCTGTCTTCAGCAAATAGTGTTTCAGCACAAAAATCGTAAAAAAAATTACTAAAATTCATACTGAACATATTCAGTATATTAAACAAAAGGCATTTATGATGAATATCAAACACCCTATCTCCGTTTTAACCTTAACACTTACTCCATTTTTTATTGCTACAGGCTGCTCAAGCACAGGAGGAAATAACCCTACCGCCGTAGCAGCTACACCAACGACTCACCTTTCTAGTTCCATAAATGAGACTATTATTGATAACACATCAGTGATGCATCTGGCGTCAGGCTCGACACCAGATCAAACGCAAAAGCAAGGAAATGACACCTCTGACAACAACAGTCTCGCAACAGCAAATGAAATATCAGGAGATGAAATCACAAAAACGATAGCAAAAAACGATGCGCAAACAGAAACCTCAACCAACAACAAAATGGTCAGCACGGCTGAAGAACTAGAAATGCTAGGCATTCTTGAGAACGAAATACCCCCAGAGGTAACAATCAATGACTCTCGTCCAGCCAAGCACGTTTTTCACTTCGGATTCAATAACGCAGAATTAAGCGATGAAGAAAAAACCATCATTCAAGATCATGGGCAATTTCTTGCTAGCCACCCATCACAAAACATCGTTGTGCATGGCCACGCAGATTCACAAGGGGATCAAAACTACAATCAATTTCTCTCGGAAAAAAGAGCACAACATGTCGCAGCTCTACTTAAAAAATCAGGGGCAACTAAAGGCCAAATAGAAGTACTCTCGTGGAGTAGCGCCTCGCCGGCAGATGCACTAACCAATTACAAAGTTAATCGCCGTGTTGAATTACACTACGGACAAGATTACTTTGCCCAAAAAGCACAATAACCCACCCCGTATATGCCCTCACACCAGGTCAACAGCCCCTCTTTGAGGGCATGTACATCCAACCAATACCGTCGCCTAAGAGGGGCGTTTTTGCCATTACTGTCGGCAACATTCTTTCTTTGCACTCAATATGCTACTGTCTTTATCATATCGATTCACAGCAACGAAGTATCCTTATGTCCTCAGACACAATCATTTCTTCACTTACTCCAGAAACAATCCAGTCAGGTTTCGCCGACCTAGGCTATATCTGTGATGAGTCCATTGCCATGTCGGTTTACCTGGCAACACAACTCAACAAACCTATATTAGTCGAAGGCCCTCCTGGTGTAGGCAAAACCGAATTGGCCAAAGCTACCGCCTCCCTTTTACAACATTCACTGATACGCCTGCAATGCTACGAAGGGTTAGATGAATCAAAAGCATTGTATGAGTGGAAATACGGCAAACAACTACTTTATACCCAGGTATTAAAAGACAAGTTAGGTGACTTATTAAAAGGAGCCCACGGGCTCGCTGAATCCGTAACTCGATTGCACGAATTTGGAGATATTTTTTATTCTGAAGATTTTTTAGAACCCCGCCCGTTATTACAGGCATTAAAAGCCCCTAACGGTTCAGTGTTACTTATTGATGAGATTGACAAATCAGATCACGAATTTGAATCGTTTCTATTAGAAATGCTGTCTGATTTTCAAATCTCAGTTCCTGAAATAGGCACTATCAAAGCAGTATCTCAACCGGTTGTATTATTAACCAGTAACAATACTCGCGAGTTGAGTGATGCATTAAAGCGACGCTGTTTGCACCTGTACATTCCCTTCCCTGACCTCAAGCTTGAGCAGAATATTATTCAATCTCGGGTACCAGAAGCACCAGAGGTCTTACGAACTCAATTAGTGAATTTCGTTCACACCTTGCGTGAGCTAGACCTCAAAAAACACCCTGCTATCAGTGAAACGATTGACTGGGCAAGGGCCCTGGTTCTTCTACATGCGAACGTTTTAGATACAAAACTGGTTGAAAGCACATTAAACCTCTTGTTAAAGCATGAAGAGGATATGGTCAGTGTTAAGCAAGAGCTGACCTCTCTTTTTGCAAAGGCAACCAAAGGCTCCAAACTTCGTGCTCGACACTAAAGCAGCCTCAGTCAAGGGCCCCATAAAATGAACAACACCTTTGTTGAGTTTGTGCATGCCTTAAGAGGTGCTGATGTCCGAGTATCCACCTCAGAAGCACTTGATGCAGTGCGAGCACTACAACTCGTCGGCTACCAACATCGCGCATCGTTAAAACTTGCCCTAGGACAAGCTCTGGCAAAAAGTGAAGAAGAGAAACAAGCCTTTGATCTGTGCTTTGATCAATTTTTCCACTTTTCCAATATGGCAAAATTAAACGATACACCAGAAATACCGCTTCAAAACAAACTCACATCACCAAATGGCGGTGAAAAAGATAATGTTGCCAATCGCCTCATCAACAATCTGTCCCAATTAGCCAGTAATATAGAGGCAAGTTTAACGGGACAATCTAATTCTAAGCCATCTGAGCCAGGTCAGCCCACAGGGCAACCGGCACAAAGCCAATCACCTCTAGGTCAATTATTGCTGAGTGGCGACCAAGCGTCAGCCGCCATGGCAATGGCAAGCGCAGGGCAATCCACCAATGTAAATCAAATACAGCTCATGACCCAAAAAGGCCTCTATGGCCGAAGAATGATGATGGCAATGGGGCTTGAAGCTATGGAGGAGGAGATATGGCAAGCAGAATTATCCAATGACCCTCAACAGCGGCAACTAGCACAACTGCTTAGATCTGCTCGGGACTTATTACGCTCAGAAGTAAGGGATTACGTCGAACAACAATTTTTATTACAAGCAAAAGCTAAAGGTAAACAGCTTCGACAAGACACGATGATGCGTGTTCGTATAGAACATTTACGTGAATTTAAAGATACTCAAATACTCGTTAGAAAGCTGGCAAAACGCCTTGTTAAAAAACATGCTCACCGAAAGAAAGTGCACAACAGAGGTCAGCTCGATGTTCGCTCAACATTACGCCAAAGCATACCCAACAACGGTATTATGTTTAACCCTCAATGGAAGACTAAACGCAGTAATCGCCCTAAAGTAATGGCTATTTGTGATGTTAGTGGTTCCGTTAGCCAAATATCACGCTTCTTATTGATGTTCCTCTATAGCCTCACCGATGTTCTGCCCCGGGTGAGAGCTTTTGCATTCTCTTCTCGTCTCGGTGAAGTCACCGAGCTTTTCCAACAGCTCGACCTTAATGATGCTATCGATGAAACCCTAGATGCCTACGGCAATGGCTCAACAAACTACGGACAAGCCTTATTGGATTTTAAAGAACATTGTTTAGCGGATGTTGACAAAAAAACGACAATCATCATACTCGGGGATGCACGTAACAATTACGGAGAGGCCGAAACAGAGGTTTTACGAGAGTTATACCAGCGCTCCAATCAACTAATTTGGCTAAATCCAGAGCATAAAAATCGTTGGGGAAGTGGTGATTCTGAAATGAAGAAGTATCAAGCATATTGCACCCTTACAGAGGTCTGCAATTCTCTCTCCCACTTAGAGCGAGCCATCGATAAGTTACTGATAAGGCAGTAAAT
>MAAC01019034.1_pt1 | contig 27920 bp, 25 predicted proteins | sample 1115981 | NCBI WGS metagenome assembly MAAC01 (sample SAMN04961126, study PRJNA320927) | seawater metagenome | isolation source: sample BD02T64 sea water enriched with oil for 64 days | place: USA:Gulf of Mexico | collected 2013-07-27
TAGCACCAGGCATTTCTTGTAATGTTCCTCCTTCAGGATTGTAAATACCTTCTTGTTTTACTCCAGAATATAATTTTTTATCCTCAGGTCCTTTTACTTTCAACATCCCTAAAGCACCTTTATTAAAGGCTCTAAATATGGCGTGGTCTACTAAGATAAATGTTCCAGGAACATCTACTTTAAAATCAACAATAGCAGCCCCACCAGCAGGAATAGAAGTTGTTTGCACATTTGTATTGATTAAGTCCCCTCCTTCTACATGCACATTGTCAAAAATTTCTCCAATTACATGGAAAGAAGATGTTAAGTTTGGTCCTCCATTACCTACATATAAACGAACAGTTTCTCCAACATTTGCAGTAATTGCATTGTCTCCTGTTAAAGCACCAACTTTACCATTAAATACAACATAATCTGCGTCTTCATCCACCGCTTTTTTCATGTCAAATGCTTGTAAACCTGGATCTCCATTTTCACCAGTTGTATAGAAATCACCTTGCATGATGTAATACTCTTTATCCACCTTAGGTAAACCTCCTTCTGGTTCCACTAAAATTAAACCATACATTCCGTTTGCAATATGCATTCCTACTGGTGCTGTTGCACAGTGATATACATACAATCCTGGATTTAAGGTTTTAAAAGAGAACGTTTTTTTATGACCAGGCGCTACAAAAGAAGATGTTGCTCCACCACCTGGACCTGTAACTGCATGCAGATCTATATTATGCGGTAATTTATTGTCTGGGTGATTTGATAAGGTAAACTCTACCTCATCACCAACTCTTGTTCTAATAAAGCTTCCTGGAACTGAACCTCCGAATGTCCAATACACATATTTTACACCATCAGCCATTTCTCCTTCTTGTTCCAAAATCTCCATGTCTACCAATAACTTTTTGGCAGGCCTATTTCCAACTGGTGCAGGTACAAAAGGTGGTGCAGTTAATTCTGCTTTCATTGTTCCTTTAATCGCAATTGTTGAAGCATCAATACTTGCTGTTTTTTTTGAATCGTTATCACCGCAACTAACAAGTACTAAACTGGTTAATGCAATTAAACTAATTGATTTTAAAAGTTTCATATTTATCTATTTTTAGTTGCTTAATTATTGTTTGATTCTAATGCTTCATCTGTTGGTCTACCATGTTTGTAAAAGTCTATGATGTATAAGACAATTCCTACTGCAAACATTGCTGCACATAATACCAATACCACAAAGTGTACACTTATTTCATTTTGAACTGTCATAAAATCCATTTTGAATTTACGTTCTAAATATACCTGTGCTACTCCTGCAACACCAAAAGCGATCGTCATACCAATCATTCCGATATTAGACAACCAATAGGCCATTCTTCCTCTAGCACTATCATATAGTTTTCTTCCTGTCATATTTGGTAAAGCGTAACTAATAATTGCAAAGACAATCATTCCATAAGCTCCCCAGAATGCCAAGTGACCATGCATTGCTGTAACTAAAGTTCCGTGTGTATATAAATTTGTTTGTGGTAATGTATGCGCAAATCCTAACAATCCTGCTCCAATAAATGAAACAATAGCAGCTCCTAATGTCCAGTACAATGCTAATTTATTTGGATGCTTCTTCTCTCCTTTTCTGTACATATTCACTGCGAATAATGCCATTGCTAAAAAAGCTAAAGGTTCTAGTGCTGAAAAGACTCCACCAACGATTAACCAAATTTTATTTACTCCGATATAGTAATAATGGTGACCTGTTCCTAAAACTCCTGATAAGAAAGTCAGTCCAACAATTACATATAACCATTTCTCAATAACTTCTCTATCTACACCTGTTAATTTGATCAATAAGAATGATAAAATACCTCCCATGATTAATTCCCAAACTCCTTCTACCCAAAGGTGAACTACCCACCATCTAAAAAATGAATCTGTCACCTGACTATCAAATGGCAACATTCCTGGTAAGTACAACAATGCGGCAAATAATAACCCCATTGAAAGTACTAAGGATGTTGTTGTTCTTCGTTTCCCTTTAAAGAGTGTTATTAAAATGATTCCTAAGAATAATAATACGTTTACTACAACTAGATAATCTAAAGGCCTCGGAATCTCTAAGAATTTACGTCCTTCCCAAATATTAAAGTGAAAACCTATAATTGCTACAACACCAACCAATGCTAAACTGATTAACTGCACATAAGCCAGTTTTACACTCACCAATTCTCGTTGTGCTTCTTCTGGAATGATATAATACGCTGCTCCCATAAAACCAGACAATAACCAAACTACTAATAAATTTGTGTGAACTGCCCTTGCTGTATTAAAAGGAATAAAATCATGCAAATTGTCAAAACCAATTCTGGCAAATCCCATGATAAATCCATAGGTAATCTGTAATACTAATAGCAGCATAGATAAGGCGAAAAACCAATATGCTACTTTTTGTGATTTATATTTCATAATTTTTTGTTTAGTTGATTTTTATTTTGATAATGGCGAGATTTTTCTGTCTACACCAACTACTTCTCCAAATCCGTTCAAGTCAATATTTCCTATCCATTTAAAGAAGGCTACCATATCTGTTGCTTCTGAATCAGTCATATTATAGGCTACCATTTTACGTCCGTTTGGTTGCCATGGCACTGGAGACATTAAAATACTTTTGATGACCTCTTCTCCTTCTCCACCATACTTGGCATTTAATCTGTCTATTACTTTGGTTAATTCTGGAGCATAATAAGCTCCTTCACCTAGTAATGTATGACAGCCCATACAATTGTTGCTTTCCCAAATTTCTTTCCCTCTTATGGCCGATTCTGTTAAATCCTCATAGTTGGATTGGTCATTACTCTTTGAGAATGAATAAATAGTCAGTCCTATAAAGACTAGGAATGTGACTACTGTTCCTCCAAGAAAGAATGTTTTTGCTTGCTTTTTAGATAACATAGTTAGTTGAATTTGATTATTAAAAGACCTTTTTATCTTTTATACTAACAAAATTAAGCGAACACCTTATAAAAAAACATGATAAATATCAGATAATAAGAATATTAAAAATCTTTCTTTTTAGATTTAGAAATAATTCTTAAAGTTGGTAATGCAACCCATAAAATCAAAACAAAACTTGAAAATAACGCTCCAAAGTTGGTTCCAAAGAATTTTTGAAAAACAGCACCTGTATATCCTAACAAAGCAGAAATATCTAATTTTAACAAAATTAAAATTCGAGATAAATCAATGGGATTAAATATAGTTGCAAATAAAGAGAATTGGTCTAAAGGATATTCTTGAAAAAGAATTAATGAGATTAAAAACACCCCATCATAAATCACTGCCAAAAATAACCACATCAAGATTGCATATCCAAAACCCTTGATTTTATTTTCGTTTGATAATGCAATGTTAAATGCCAGAGCTACAAAAATGAAGGTCAAAAAAGCACCAACCAACAACAGGGATAAAAAGTCAAAAATAGCAGTAGATTCAAAAATTCCATAGGCTAAAAACGGAATTCCAAGTCCCAGAACTAAACTTAACGATAAAGATAAAGCAACACCTATATATTGCCCCAAGAATATGGTAGATCTCTTTAATGGTTGCGCTAACAACAGCTCAGTAAACTCTCGAGAATTATAATAATACATCACTCCAAAAATGGTTCCGATTAAAGGCGTTAATACCACAATAATATTCATTAATGTGATCACAGCTTTTGATGTATCATTGTTTAGAAATAACAATACAAAACCAATCAATAAATAAAAGATAAAGTAAACATAACTCCAACGGCTACGCATTAAATCAAAGAAACTATATTTTAGTATTTTAAACATTTTGAGATCTTAATAAGTTAGCAATGGCGTATTCTAGATTGTTTTCTTTCGTTTGTTCTTTCAAGGATTGAATACTTCCTTTAAAGTGAATTTTACCATCTAATAGAAACACAATTTCATCAGATATTTCTTCAACAAAACTCATAATATGAGAGGTGATTATAATGGTTTTCCCCTTTTCCTTTTCAGCATTAATTATTTCTTTCAAACTAATTAAAGAAATAGGATCTAACCCTGTAGTTGGTTCGTCTAAGATGATCAATTCACTATCAAACATAAATGTAAGCACCAGGTTTACTTTTTGTCTTGTTCCTCCAGAAAGGTTCCCTAATTTTTGCTTTAAAAAAGGTTCCAAACCAAATTTATCAATCAAAAAAACATCATTCGCCGTTTTAGATCTAATATCTTTTATCATCTGTAAAAGTTCCAATACGGTTAAATTTGCAGGGAAATTTGCAATCTGAGGTAAGTAATTGATATTGTTACGGTATTCATGTTTTTTTAAGACATCAATTCCGTTGATTTTTATAATTCCTTGATTTGGAATTACCATTCCTAAAATACTTTTTATCAAGGTTGTTTTTCCTGATCCATTCGGACCCAATACGGCAAATATTCCACCAGATTTAATTTCTAAATCCAATTCTTTTAGAACTTGAACCTTGCCAAATTTTTTATGTAATTTCTCTATTGTGATCATTGAATTTTTTTCATTAAAGGTTGGTTGTCAAATAAACTTTCTGGTGTAAAAGCAGGGGAAACTTTTTCAGAAAAATTTATAATATCTACAAATAAGCTACGCAGTAAAACAATGGTTTCTGGAGTTTTATTTACGATATAAGAAAACAATTTCACAGGCCTATAAGGCACATCTCCTACTCCATTTTTATCTAAATCATATCCTGTATATTCACTCCAATAATTATTGGTAAAATTATTGTCATTCAACTTACTATTATAGGAAAGATCAAACGAATTGTGTAAAAAATTATTCTGATTGAATTTGTTACTATAGCAAGCACCTGCTATTTTTAATGCCCATCCGTTTCTAATAAAATTATTGTTTTTATAATTAATTCTTGTAGATCCTTCTATCTTAATTCCCGTTGTATTTTCTTCAAAAACATTGTTTGTTATTTCTGCATCATAAATTTCTTTTAAAAGTAATCCATAAGAAGCAGCTCCCCAATTTTTAGTAAATGTATTGTGGGTCATTTTAATGAATTTAGAAAACATAACTGCTACTCCAGAACCATTGTTTTTAAAGGTGTTCTTATGGTATTCATTCTTGTTCGAAAACATAAAGTGCAATCCATATCTTAAATTATCATAACTCAAATTGTTTTCTACTCTGCTGTTTTTAACAAATTCGAAGTAAATACCATCTCTTAGATTATGAACCTCATTATTCTCTACAAGTATATTTGACGAGTGCCACATGTGAATGCCATTTCCAGAACCTGCTTCTTCAATTGCGTGACTCGAAATATGGTTGTTTTTAACAATGCCATTTTTTGATTTTTCTATCAGAATTCCAAAAAACACATCTTTTAACCTCAAGCTTGTGAGCTTAAATTTTTTACTTCTCGAAATATAAATTGCTGCAAAATCTTTGGTATAGCTCTGTCCTACATTAATTAAGGCCAAATTATCTAAGGTAACATCATCAGAATTAATCTTAAATATATATCCCTTTTTTTGTCCATCAATAGTCGCTTCATTTTCACCTAAAATGGTAATTGGCTTTTTTATCTGTATATCATGTTCCTTATAAATTCCTTTTTTCACTAAAATAGTATCGTGTGCTTTTGCTATTTGTATGGCCTTAGCTATGGTTGTTATTTTACAAGTAGAACAAACTTCTATTTGTTGCGCATATCCAAACGATATAGAAAAAAGAAAAAGAATTATATGTGTATTTTTTCTGATCACTTTGATAAGTTCTAAATGCTATATTTTAATCCTATGTTAAATGTCAATTCTTCGTCCATCTGAATACCATTATAGTTTTCATAGATTGGTAAACCTCCTTCTAATCCTACCCTAAAATCTTTTAAGAATGATGATTGTGGAAATGAGACATTACATCCAATATAAGTGTTGATTTTTTCACCTCCATAATTCATGGTATTTGTTGTTGGAGCCATCATGGGGTTTAACATTGCATCAACTCCAGAAATTCCCTGCCCATTTGATCCTAATATTCTTGCAGATACACTAATTGAGTTTGATACTTTATAAGCTCCCCAGATATTTAGTTGTTGCTTGTTTCCAAGTGTATATCCACTTTCATTTGTTCCTGTTCTAAATAGAAACATGGGTTGAACTCCCCAAGAAATTGTTTCTGTATTCCCTTTAAAAGTAGCGCCTAAACTAACATCAAAAGTACCAGAACCCAATTGCATTCTGTAAGGTAGTTTCATGTTGGTCATCATTGGTGTATCGTCTTTTTCAGTGATGCTTCCTAAAGGAATACTCAAGCTAGCATTTAAATGTAATGAACCATTATTTTTTGCATACATACTATACAGTCCACCAATTTTCAAATCTCCTAAACCAGAAGACGCTGTTTTAAAACCGCTAAACATAGTCATACCATTCATCATCATTTTAGCCTTTAAATCCATGTTGTTCTTTACAAAATTCTGCATCAACATCAAGGTCAACTTGTTAGTTGGAGCATACATAATACCTAACATGTACATGTCCATACTCATATTTTGCGGAGCTACCATATAAGAATTATATATGGTTGGATCCTCAATTGAGTTTGATCCCAATTTATTGCCCTTCATTTGCATGTTCATATAACGAAGTGCATGAGCATCTGGTCTATTATGATTATGATGACTGTGATTATTGTGTCCAACTTTTTCATCTTTATAGATGTTTAATAGTTGGCTCCAAGTAAATAGTTTTCCTGGATTTCTTCTCGCTGTTGTTTCAGCTGTTGTTTTAGTAGCAAATGCAGAAAGGTTTGCTCCCATCGGGCTTTTAATAGCCTTACTTTTTAAATATGTTGCATTCGTAGCATCAATAAATTTTCCGTTTGCATAATTGATTACAGAAAATGATTGAAATTTTGTAGTTGGATTGCTATTGATATAATTTAATAAACATTCAATGGCATCAAAAAATACTGTTTTACCCGATTCTAAGGTCGCTTTTGAAGCGTGCAATTGGTCTTTAATGACCATATTGCAATGTGTACATTGCGTAGTATTGTAATTTATTTTTTCTTGAGCAAAACTCATATTACTTAAAAATAAAGCAATAAAAAGAATGCGTACAATTAATTTTTTGTTCATGTTTTTGGTTGAATAAATTGATAAACTTAAAATAGAAAAGGACGATATATCGGTTATAAAGTTTATCTAATAATTAAAAATTTAGTGTTTTGGTTTGCTGTAACATAATGTGATACCTCTTTTGAAAATGTATGTACTTGTTGTGATTCTAAAAGTATATTTTGTTCGTTTATAAAAAAGTTAATACTTCCTTCTAAGACAACTAACAATGCATCTTTTGGTGATGTATGTGTAGGGAAAGTAGCTCCTTTCTCTAATGATATCAACAATGTTTCTGTGCTATCAGTATTAAATATTTTTGAAACATTTAATTTTTTTACTACTGTCTCTATAATTGTATTTTTATGCATAATCAATTTCTTATTCGTTCTTTAATCTTTTCCCAATTGAAAGTTTGACCAATAAATACGCGTGTTTTTTCAATCTCAGAAAAAGCAGATAAATTTGCGCCCATCGGACTTTTAATCTCTCTACTGACTAAATAGGTTGCCATTGTAGCTGGAATTAGTTTTTCTGGAGTAGAAAAATCTGTAACCAAAATGTAAGCGTAACTACTTTCTTCTTTGTCTGATAAATCATTAATCAAACACTCTATTGCATCATACTTGTAGGACTTCCCCTTTTTTGTCACAACTTCTCCTGCATGTGTTTTATCAACAATTGTCATATCACAATAACTACAAGCATCTTTACCATACTCAATTTTTGTTGGTGATACTGTACATGAAATACAGGTTATTATCACACATAAAAAGGAAAATACTTGTTTCATTTGTTTCTAATTTTTGGTTATTAATTTCTATTGACTTTTTTCTTTCTTTCCTAAATAAAATGCAACAACTGTTAGCAACATTCCAATAAACATAAAATATGCACCTGATCTAGGATATGAATGTGCTGTGAAATTTAAAATATCTTTAGTTCCAAATAATGGCGGTTGAAAGCCCATAACAGATCCATCTGGATTCGTAAATTTCATAATTGCTTTCGGATCTAAATTATGACCATAATCATGTTCCCATAAATAGAAGTCATACATACCAGCAATCCCCATAACAGACATCAATACAAACCAACCCAAAAACCATTTATAATTGGCTTTAAAACCAATTAACACGCCCAAAAACACCATGAAACCAATTGCTATTGGAAAAATTTGAAACTCAGGAATCGTTTTTGGAATGTATTGCATTCCAACATAGTGATTCATTAAATTGATGTTTTTAATATCAAACTCATTGGTGTCAACAAACTTATTAATATGAATATCCATTCCTAAAGGTGTTGGATATTGTGGTGCTTCTAGTGTGATATTCCATAATGGAAATACAAACAGTCCTAGCAGCAGTAATGACCCAATGATCATTATTATATTAGATTTTTTCATGGAATTGCATTTTTTATTTATTAAGAATTTTGGTTAGGCTGTTTGAAAAAATAATTAGGGGTTATTTTTTGCTTCAAACAGCCCGTCAACCAAAAATCATATACTATTCATCATCTAAAGACCACGTTAATTTAATTTTAGAGCTACGTGGAGAAACTCTAACATATCCTTGCATTTCTTGGTGTAATGCAGAACAAAAATCTGTACAATAGAATGGCCAAACACCTACCTGTTTAGGTTCCCAAACAAAAGTTTCTGTTTGCCCCGGCATAATCAATAGTTCAGAAGTATTTGCTCCAATCATACTTACACCATGCGGTACATCATAATCTTGCTCTAAATTAGTTACGTGGAAATACACTTTATCGCCAACCTTTACACCTTCAATATTATCTGGTGAAAAATGACTACGAATCATTGTCATATAAATATGTACTTCTTTTCCTTTTCTAACCACCTTTGTCTCTTCTTCACTTTTTGCTACATAAGGATGCTTATTATCTTCTAATCTGAAGAATTTTTTAGATTTAGATTTAATCAAATCAGCTGGAATACCCGCTGCATAATGTGGTTCACCTACTGTTGGAAAATCTAACAGCAATTCCATTTTCTCTCCTGTTATATCATATAACTGTGCAGATTGAGTTACCTCTGGTCCTGTTGGTAAATAACGATCTTTTGTTATTTTATTCAATACCAATGCATACTTACCGAATGGCTTACGAGAGTTTCCTCCAGGAATCATTAAGTGACCAGGAGAGTAAAAAGTAGGTTTTCTATCAATAACTTCCCAAGTTCCTAATTTCCATTTTACAACTTCAGAAGAAATAAAGAATGTAGTATATGCGTTTCCTTCATCATCAAACTCTGTATGTAATGGACCTAAGCCTGCTTGTTTTACACTACCTGCATTAATTGCTTCGAAATTTAAAATTGGAATTCCGTAAGCATCACCATCAAAAGCTTTGTCTTCAATAGCTTTGATCATTTTTGTATAAGAATGCACCGTTAAATCAGCAGATAACTTTCCACTACCTACAATATACTCACCACTTGGGCTTACATCACAACCATGAGGAGACTTAGGTGTTGGCAAAAAGTAAATCGCTCCTGGTACTTCTGAAGGATCGATTACCAATACTTCTTTTTTCATTGTAGATGTTGCAGAATGCGTATGATCGTCATATACATTATGTGCATAGTTCGCTGGCATCTTTTTTCCGCCACCATTTTTTACATAGTCTGCTACTTTTTGCCAGTTGATTGCAGTAATAAAATCTTTATCATTCTGAGATGCATTTACTTCTAACAAAGTATTTGCTTCTTCAGTATTATACGTTGTAAAGAAAAACCAATCTTTAGAATCTCCTCTACCGGGATGCGCTTTGTCATAATTGAAACCTGGCATTAGAATTTGAAATTCTAAGTCCATTCCTCCATCTTTTGGATCTACTTTTATAAAAGATAATGCTCCTTTAAAGTTTCCTTTATACTCATTAATTGGCATATCTCTTTGTGGAACTGGTATTGCAAAACGTGTTCCTGCAACTACATACTCTGTGTTTTCTGTTACATAAGATGAACTGTGATTTCCAGCTGTATTAGGAATCTCAATAATCTCTGTTGTTTCGAAAGTCGTCAAATCAACTTTTGCAATACGAGGTGTATTGTTTCCATTGATAAATACAAAACGACCGTCTAATACTCCATTTGTTTGTGAAATATCTGGGTGATGCGCATCATCCCAAGGAATAAAACCATGAGAAGTATTTAGCATCGGTTTTGTTTCTTCATTAAATCCATATGCTTTTTCTGCATCTACAGAAAATACCGGAATTACTTTAAACAATCTACCAGAAGGCAAACCATAAACGGCTAATTGCCCGCTAAATCCACCTGAAACAAATGCATAAAACTCATCATGTTCTCCTGGTGCGATATATACTTTCTCTGCTGCATTGCTAGAAAGTGCTCCTTGCTTTTTACCTGAATTTGAATTACCGCAACTTGTTAGTATAAGTGAAGTAATGATAAAAGCAGTTACTAATTTAATTGTTGTTTTCATCTATATTTATTTTTGGTTACTTTAATGTTCTAAAATATTCTAAGACAGCTCTTGTCTCTTCTTTGGTTAAATTTTGATTTGCCATTGGCGAACCATTAAATTTGATAAATAATTGCTTTGCAATAGGATCCTTTTTAACCATCTCTGCCGGGTTCATAATCATATTCATAACCCATTCTGGAGATCTTCTTTTAAGAATCCCTGTTGGATTTGGGCCTATAAATTTCTTTGTAGTTTTGTGACAAGAAGAACATTTATTCTTGAATAATTTTTTACCATTATCTGCCATTGATTGATCTAAAACTCCTAAGGTTATCGATTTAATTGGCCCAATTCCTTTGTTATTCAAATCGATAACATCCCCACTAGTTACTTTTTTTGTAGCAGCCTTTTTAGTTGGTGTTCTTTTAACAGCCGCTTTTTTTACTGGTGATTTTGTTGTTGATTTCTTTTTCTCTTCGCTTCCACAACTAGTAATAAAAACAACTACTAGCAATGCGATTAAACTTCTTAATTTCATTTTTGATTGATTTTGATTTGAATTTTTATTTATCCGTTGGTACTAAAATGTCTCCAATTACGTGAACCCATCCGTTACTTACTTTTACTGATTTTAAAATCTTTGTTCCTCCTACATATAGGTCATTCCCTTTTTTCTTTACTTCTAAATATTTTCCTGAAGCCATATATAGTTTACGTCCTTTGCGAACATTTTTTTCTAAGGTCTTTATCTTATAATTAGCAGGAGCTACATGATTTTTAAGTATAAATGCTAGCTTTGATTTATTTTCTGGTTTTAATAAAGAAGCAACGGTTCCTTCTGGTAATTTGTCAAAAGCACTGTTTATAGGCGCAAAAACCGTTAGTGGACCAGCATTTACTAGTGCGTCTTGTACACCTGCAGCATCAATAGCTGCCACAAGGGTTTTAAAATCGTCTAAAGATTGTGCTACTTGCAATGCATTCGGGTCAGAGTCTTTATCAATCACTGCTGACTGTCCTTTAGCAGTTACAGCAGTTTCTGATTTGGTGGGTTTTGTTTCATTTTTTGGAGCTTCATTACAAGAGCTAAATAAAATGGTACAAACAATAAATAATGTAAAGCTTAAATTTTTCATTGGTCTATATAATTTGATTTCTACGACAAAATTAGAACAGGTTGAGAGTTTAAAACATGATATAAATCATATTAAAAGATGTTTTTGTCTTTATATTTGTAATTAAAAAGAAACCATGCTATCAAAATCAAGTAAATATGCAATTAGAGCAGTATTATATATTACAAATCAAACACAAAATGGTATCAAGATTGGGGCAAAAGAAGTAGCAAATAAACTAGACATTCCAGCTCCATTTCTAGCAAAAACACTGCAAGAGCTTAGTAAAAAGGATATAATCTCTTCTACAAAAGGACCAAATGGAGGATTTTATTTAAGCAAAAAAAACAATTCAAAAACCTTATTGGATATAATCGATTGTATTGATGGAATACAAAAATTTAACGAATGTTTTTTAGGAAAACATGAATGTAATGATCAATCGCCTTGTGTAGTACACCATATATATTTACCTTTTAAAAATAAATTGATAGAGAAACTAAGAACAAAATCCATTTTTGAAATGGCAAATGAAAATGCTTTAAACAACAACTTACCAGAAATTCTAAATTTGGATGATCTCGACTAAAAACCAAACTATAACCGCACTAACTTATTTGCTAATTGCATCAGTTTTAGGAATTGTATTGCGTCTATTTCCAATCACTGATTTTGACGCTAACTATCGTTTTATTGTACATACTCATTCACATATTGCGCTGTTAGGATGGGTTTATATTTCATTAACTACGCTCCTATTCCATCAGTTTATTTCCAAAGAAGCAAAAAGTAAGTACAGCTTTTTATTTTGGAGTACACACGTCACAATTATAGGAATGCTACTTAGTTTCCCTTTTATTGGTTATGCCTTTTTCTCCATCCTTTTTTCAACGCTATTTATAGTGTGCACTTACTGTTTTTTATATTTTTTCAAAAAAAATAATCTTTGTGACACCACAAAAACATCTTACAAATTTATACATACATCACTAGTGTTCATGGTAATTTCTAGCGTTGGTCCTTGGGCATTGGCAGCCATTATGAATACTTTTGGAACTACTTCTCACTGGTACAAAAATGCCATCTATTTTTATTTGCATTTTCAATACAATGGTTGGTTTATTTTTTGTTTGCTAGGGCTATTTGTCTACTTTTTGGAAAATACATTTACCAACATTGCGCAAAACAAATTACAACAGTTTTACAAACTAATGCTTTGGAGTTGCATACTAACTTTAGGATTGTCTTTTTTATGGATTAAACCACCGATTTGGATGTATGGAATTTCTGCAGTTGGTGCAATCATTCAATGTTTGGCGGTATTCATGTTTTTTAAAATACTTAAAAAGTATAAAAAACAACAGAATAACCATTCATTTATATTTAAAGCCTTAAAATTCGTATTGCTTTTATTTTTAATAAAGGTTGTTTTGCAATTGGCTAGTTCAATACCTTTTCTTGCTGAATTGGCCTTTAAAACAATCGGTTTTGTAATTGGCTATTTACATTTGGTTTTTCTTGGAATTGTATCCATAAGTATTTTTATATTAATGAAACAACATCAATTAATAATCATTTCAAAAATTTGGATACAGCTTTTTATAAGCGGTTTTATAATCTCAGAGTTATTTATTTTTTACAAAGGTTTTTGTATTTGGCAACAGCTATCAATCATAGAAAATTATTACACTTTCTTATTGCTGACAAGCACATTAATACCAATTGCAATTTGTGGTATGTATTTTCAGAATGTAAAAGCTATTTTTTCCACTCAGCCAAAATCTCTTTAGCAAATACATTACACTGTGAAAAAGTATCTTTAATATGTTGCATGGTTGTTTTTGGGTTGATCAAACACATTCTCATTACAATTTGATTCTGTAATACGGTAGTTACCAATAATGCTTCTTTAGAAGCCACTATTCTAGCAGAAATTTCTTGATTTAATTTATCCAATTCTTTTTCCGTTAAGTTCAATCCTATTGGATTGTACCTAAAGTTGATTACAGCCAAAGTTGCAGGAGAAACTACTTCCCAGCTTTTAGATTTACGCAATAAATCTTCTGTTTCATCAGCCAAATCAATATTATAAGTTACTGCTCTCTTAAAAGCATCCAACCCATAGGTTTTAACAGACATATAAAACTTTAAAGCTCTAAAACGCCTAGTCAATTGAATTCCGTAATCATAAAAATTAATTTCAGATTCGTTTCCTTCAATATCTCTTAAATACTCCGGTTTTTCACTAAAAGTATTGCTCAACCAAGTAGAGTCTTTTACTAATAAACACCCCATTTCATAAGGTTGATAAAACCATTTATGAGGATCTACAGTTAATGAGTCTGCTCGTTCAATTCCTCTTAAAATTCGACTTCCTTTTTTAGATAAAATTGCAGCACCACCATAAGCACCATCAACATGCATCCACAGGTTTTCTTTTTCACAAATGTCTGCAATCTCATCTAAAGGATCTACAGTTCCTGTATTTGTAGTTCCAGCAGAAGCAATGATACAAAAAGGTTGATTGCCTTCTAGACGATCTTTGGCAATGGCATTTTTTAATTTGTTAAAACTAATTCTAAATTCTAAATCTGTAGGAATAATTCTAATTTGCTCTTTTTTAAAACCTAAAACACGGATCGCTTTTATATTTGAAGAGTGTGCTTGATCTGACAAATAGATAATTGCCTTAGAAAAATCATCGCCACATTTAATACGTCTTGCAGTCACCAAAGCTGTTAAATTAGCCATAGAGCCACCACTGGTAAACAATCCACCTCCTTTTGCTACAGGGAAATTAAACATTTTCAACAACCAATTCATGGTTACAATTTCTAATTCTGCTGCCGCAGGAGAAACAATCCATCCACCAGAAAAAATATTAAATCCGGTTGCCAATGTATCTGCCAAAGTACTTATAAAATTACTTGGGCCGGGAACAAATGAAAATGCCTTTGGATGTGTGGTTAAATTGCTATGAGGTATTACATTTTTCATCACAAATTCTAACACTTCATTGGCTGGTGTGGCTTCATTTGGTGCTTCTTGTAAAAACACAGCATCCATCTCTGCCCTAGTCGCAGAAGTAACTGGCTTCTTAGATTCTATAGTATCAAAATGGTCAACAATATGGTCAATTATCTTGTACCCATATTCTCTCATTTCTTCTTTAGATAAATCAAATTCAGCTTTCATAATTCACATCGTTTAGAATTGCAAAAATACTTTATAATTTACTGATTTCTATGACAATTATCATGGTTTTTAATGCGTAAATGAAAGAAATTTACAACCTAAATAAAAAAAACATAAAATGAATACATTAGATACATCAACCGTTGCAGAAATTGTTACTGAAAACATAAAAGCTGCGCACATATTTAAAAAACACGGAATAGATTTTTGCTGTGGAGGTGGAATTACCGTAGAAAAAGCTTGTGATAAAAATAACGTAGATTTTTCTGTTTTGATTGATGAGTTGAAAGAGTTAGAAAATGCGAAAACCAATTTCAATGATTTTAATAATTGGAAACTTGATTTTTTAATCGATTTTATAGAAAATACTCATCACAAATATGTAGAACAAAACATTCCTTTATTAAAACAATATGGAAATAAAGTAGCAAAAGTTCACGGACATCATTATACAGAGCTACATGAAATTAAAGAATTGATTCATGAAGTTTCTGATGAATTGACTTTACACATGAAAAAAGAGGAATTGATGCTTTTTCCATTCATAAAAAAAATGGTAAATGCCAATAAATTGGGTACCACAGTTCAAACTCCTCCTTTTAGAACGGTGGACAATCCGATACAAATGATGGAAGAAGAGCACGACAATGCTGGATCTGTCTTTAAAAGAATCTCAGAATTAACGAACAATTATCAAACTCCAGATGGAGCTTGTAACACTTTTAAAGCCTTGTACTCTAAATTAGAAGAATTTGAAAATGATTTACATCAACATGTTCACTTAGAGAATAATATATTATTTCCGAAAGCAAAACAAATGGAAAATACATTTCAAAAATGATTCTAAAAACGGTTCTGTTGATCTATTTTAACAGGACCGTTTTTATTCAAATAAAATTCTTCTACAGATTTCACTTTTCTTTAGGTTTAAGACCATGCATTTTTTAGTATTTTTGTTGAAAACAACAATCCTTTGAAAAGAATCTTTCTACTCCTTTTTCTCTTTATTTCTTGTATTGGCTTTAGTCAAGCAAAAAAAATAAAGATTCATAAAGCAGATATTAACTTCACTGATGAAGAGAAGTATCCTGGAGCTACAGTATTAATTGGTAATGTAAAAATTGAACATGATGGTGCTATCCTTTACTGTAAAGAAGCATTTTATTATAAAAAACTTAATTTTTTCAAAGCCATTGGAGATGTCATTATCAATCAAGGAGATACCATCATTCAAACAAGTAATTATTCTGATTATGATGGGAATTTAAAAAAAGCTAAATCTTGGGGGAATGTTATTTTAAAGGATCCTAAAATGACACTAACTACAGATACTTTAAATTTTGACCGGGTAAACCAAAAACTTTATTATAAACATCATGCAATTATCAAAGACGAAACCAATACTTTAAAAAGTAAAATTGGTCATTATTATTTGAACGAAAAAAAGTTTACAGCAACCACTAAAGTGCTTGTTATAAACCCAGAACACGAATTAACATCAAACCATTTAGATTATTACACAAGTTCTGCATTGGCATATCTGTATGGAAGCTCTACTATTAAAGGAAAAGACAACACTGTTTATACAGAACGTGGTTTTTACAACACCAAAGCAGAAATTTCTCACTTTATAAAAAACTCAAAAATTTTCTTTACAGATAGAACCATTGAAGGTGATAGCTTATACTATGATAAGTTTAAAGGGTTTGCATCTGCAACAAATAATGTCAAACTAGTTGACACCATACAAGATTTTGTAGCCAAAGGAAATTATGCTGAATATTTTGAGAAAAAAGATTCCGTTTTTATTATTAAAAGAGCAGTTGCTATTTCAAAAATAGAGAAAGATTCTATCTATATTCATGGAGATACATTGTTAGTTACGGGTAAAAAAGAGAATAGAGTACTTCGTATTTTTAATGATGTGAAAATATTTAAATCTGATTTACAAGGCACATGTGATTCTATCCACTCAAATCAAACTACAGGATTGACTAAAATGTTTAAAAACCCTGTTCTATGGTCAGATAAAAATCAAATAATTGGGGATAGTATTCATCTTGTAACTAACACAATAACAGAAAAATTAGATTCCTTAAAAGTATTAAACAATGCTTTAATTATACAATTAGACACTATTATTGACGGCATTTCTACTTATAACCAAATTAAAGGAAGAAATATGTTTGGTAAATTTAAGGACGGCAAACTATACCATTTTTTAGTAAAAGGAAATGCTGAAGTTGTCTTTTTTAATAGAAATGAAAAAGGAATAATAGAAACTATAACTAAGCAAGAATGTAGTTCTATAGAAATTACTTTTGATGTAAATAGTAATATAGAATCAGTAAAATACATTAAAGAGCCAGACGGAAAATCATATCCGCCAAAAGATTTACCAATTGATGAACAAAAACTAAAAGGATTTATTTGGCGAGAAAATGAACGTCCAAAAGTGATGGAAGATATTTTTATTTCAGGAAATAAAATTCCTGTATCATCACCCAAAAAGAGGATTCGCAAGAAAAAAACTATTAAAAAATTTGATAAATTAAAACAGTAATATGAAATCAGATTTTTTTAAATACCAAGCACAAACTTCTCCTCACCCACTTTCATTAGAGATTTCTCATGCAGAAGGGAGTTTCGTATACGATACTTCTAATAAAAAATATTTAGATTTTATTGCTGGTGTTTCTGCAAATACATTAGGACATAAACATCCAAAAATTTCTGAAGCGATTAAAAATCAAGTAGATTCATATACCCATGTAATGGTGTATGGAGAATTTATTCAGAAACCACAAGTAGAGTTGTGTAAAGCCTTATCTAATACCTTACCTGCTAATTTGTCTTCTGTGTATTTGACCAATTCTGGTACAGAAGCCACAGAAGGTGCTTTAAAATTAGCAAAGCGTTTTACTGGTAAAACAGAAATTATTGCTGCAAAAAACGGATATCATGGGAACACACAAGGCGCAATGAGTATTTGTGGTGTAGAAGAACAAAACCAAGCTTTTAGACCATTAATTCCTGGTATTAAGTTCATAGAGTTTAACAATGAGTTAGATCTCCAAAAAATAACAAGAAACACTGCTGCAGTTGTTTTAGAAACCATTCAAGGTGGTGCAGGGTTTATCGAACCTCAAAATAATTATTTACAAAAAGTGCAACAACGATGTAACCAAGTTGGTGCATTATTAATATTAGATGAAATTCAAACAGGTATTGGTAGAACTGGTACCTTTTGGGGATTCGAAAATTATAATTGTACTCCAGATATTATTGTTTCCGGAAAAGGATTGGGTGGCGGAATGCCAATTGGTGCTTTTATCTCTTCTAGAGAACTGATGAGTTGTCTAAAGGACAATCCCAAATTGGGGCACATTACTACTTTTGGTGGACATCCAGTAATTGCTGCTGCAGGTGTAGCAACCATTACTGAATTAAACAATTCAGACCTTATCAAAGAAACTCTTCGAAAAGAACAATTGATTAGAACCTGTTTACAACATCATGCTATTAAAGAGATTAGAGGAAAAGGGTTAATGCTTGCTTTAATTGTTGATTCACCAGAGATAGCTTCTCAAATCATTTTAAAATCTCTAGACAAAGGTTTACTTTTATTTTGGTTGTTGTTTGAAGGAAATGCCATTAGAATTACGCCTCCTTTAACTATTTCTGATGAAGAAATTAAAATGGGTTGTGACATTATACTAAACCTAATCAACGAAATTACAGAAACAATTTAACTCAATTATCACTTGAATAATTTATAGTTGTTTTCACTACTATTTATTGATGATTCTTCTATTATCAAGGCTCAAAAATCATTTTTCTTAAATTTTTCTTAGAATTTAACATACAATCACAAAATCTGTTAAATGCTGTTAATGTTCTATTAAATAAGCACTTAAGGTGAAACATTTTTATTTTATCACCGTCTCTTTAGTATAACATTTAACTTAAATATCAAAATCATGAAAAATTTTAAAACAGTAATTGCAATCCTAGCGATTAGCATTGCATCAGTATTGCCAGCTTCAGCAAACATCAATCCAGATTACCCAACTTCTAAAGAAGCAAAAACAATTTTAAGAGCAGAAATTGTTGAGTTGCTAGGAAACCACAAATACGATTTGAAAGACGCTACGTTAACAGCAGAAATTTCTGTTATGCTAAACAACCAGAATGAACTAGTTGTAGTAGGAATTAAATCGAAACACAATGAAGTTAAAACGTATGTAAAGTTTAAATTGAACTACAAAAAAGTAGATGTAAAAGGTATTAAAAAAGGAATCGTATATAGAGTGCCTTTAAAAATGACACAATCATCATAAAAATAATAGTAAACCTCTAAAAACTAAAAGCGTTCAATTTTAGAGGTTTACTATTTTAATAAATTGTTTAATAATTCTCGAGTAGTTGATGAGTTCCAGTTGGCTGGGCCTCTTTTCTCAACTACTATTTTTTTGTCCTTATTTAAAATAAATGTTGCAGGAATAGAACTACTTTCTAATTCGTTTGGAGGTTTATTTAGTTGATTATATGTAGGGAATTCATATCCTTTTTTGGTGTAAAACCCAGAAACTACTTTCCAGTTTTCATTGGTTACAAAAATAAATTCTACTTTATCTTTATAATCTTTATAAAGCTCATTCATACTTGGCATTTCTGCGACACAAGGTGCACACCAAGTTGCCCAAAAACTGACAAATACTACGCTATTATCTAAGCTCTCAAAATTTAGATCCTTTACATTTAATCCTTTTAAATCCCAGTTCAAATCTGATAATAATTTCTGTTTTTCAACTTTAACTACATTAGGAGAAGATGAAATCAGTCGAATAAAATACACTTTCGTGGGTGGATAAATCATCAACCCAATAATGAGAACGAAGCCAATATTTGTAATGTATTTTTTTGAAATTTTCATTGTCTATAAATATATCTCTTTTCTGTCGAAAGGAAATAAAAACCTTACCAATAAAATTCAGTTTCATGTAAATACTTAAATTTGAAATAAAAAACATGAAAAAGCATTTTTACTACTTATTTATTATTCTAGCCTTACCTTCTTGCACTTTTAATGATTTGGTTTTAGATGAAACCGCTTTTGAAATCAACCTCTCCAATTATACTGATTCTAATTGGAATGAAGGAATCTTATATGTAGGTGCTAAAAATATTCAAGGAGATTTTATTGCTACTGATTCAATGAAGTATATACCAGTTCCTTCTAATATTTCTCCTAATAATTCCTACAGTTCTGGGGACATTTATGATTCTAGTGGAGAATACAAAGGATATCATTATTACAGAAAAAATGGAATACAATATGTTAAAATCCCTTACCCTCTTTCAACCCATGGCTCTTTATTTATTGATAAAGGTAAAATTGCAGAAATTTCTCAAACTTTAGGTTTTGTTTTTAAACTTTCTGACGGTCAAAAAAAATACATAGAAGGGTATAACATTCATACTGGTTTTGATGATCCAAATGGTAAAAACAGATTGTATCTAAATTTCGATATTAAAACATCTGGAATAATTGGAGAAATTACGACAAATGGTTATTAGATTAGATTACTTTACCTTTTAAATCAATTATTCTTACAAAAAAAAGTACAATCAATTTCTTGATTGCACTTCTGATCAAATCAAACCATTAACATAAAATAGTTGATTAAATCTTTCTAAATTTTTATCTAGTAACAGTACCAGAAATCGCTTTGCTTGCATAATTGTTTGTTATACTAACCGCAGTAGCTGTAGTTTGATTTGTTAATTTAATAACGAATGGCTTTAATCCAAAAGGAGTAGCTGCATCATTTGTAGTTGGTTCAATAGATATTACTACGGTTGCATTTTGTAAATCAATTGGAAAAGCTACTCCTTCATACCTAGAATTTGGATCTGCAATAAAATCTTCTCCAGGAAAAGGAGGCACTCCATTTGGTCCTTTAAATTCATTGTTGTTTGCAGCACCAAAGAAACTTTCATCTTCAGTATTTGGATTTGTAAATCTTCCTGTAGAAATAGGTGTTGCGCCCCCACTAGAGTTTGGAACTACAACCCAACCTTCATAAATCCACCCGTTAGCTAATGTTGGTAAATTTGTAAAACCACCAGTTGTTGGTGGTAAAGCATCAATGAACCAAATTCCGTTTGCATCAGAACCTGTTGTGCCAACAGATGGTGCTTTTAAAAAGAAATTTCCAGTTGCAGTTTCTAAATTAGTTGAACCTGCGAATAATGTATCATCTGTAGAAGGTGTTGCTGTACTATTTGTGAAATTTCCTTTAGAAAAAACCCATCCACTTGGACTTAATAAATCAGCTCCTGTTTCAGAAGTAGATTCAATTGTTAAAACATACGTAGTTGCAGCATTTGCTTTTTCGATGTCAATTAAACCACTACTGTAGTTTACTCCTTCAGTATTGGTAAATCTTCCTGTTGAAATTTTTTCACTTCCAACAATAAGCCAACCTTCGTATACATAGTTTGGACCTAAATCTGGTAAATTCTGAAATGATTGTGTAATTGTTTTTACGGTTTCTTCATCGTTTTTAGAACAAGAAGTAAAAACGAATCCGATAGCAATAATTGCTAAAATTGTTATTTTTTTCATCATGATATTATTTAATGTTAATGTCATGACAAATGTATATGGACACGTTTGCTTAAAATGTAAGCTAGCTTACACTTAAGCTATTTTTTGAAGAATTCGTATTTCCTTTCTATTAAAATTGATGATTTTCGCTTCTTTTAACTCATTCATAATTGAGTTCAATGTTGGCCTAGATGTACCAATTAATGATGCAATATCTTTTTGCGTATAGGGATGTTCAATAACTTTATCTCCTGTTGTTTCGCAATCGTGCCCATATTGCTCACACAATTCATTTAAAAACTCTAGTAATCTTGTTTTGATATCTTTAAAAAGTAATAATTGTAATCTTCTTTCTAATTTTTTTATTCTGAAGCCTAAAAACTTATAAATTTTTAAACTGAAGGTTTTATCATCTCTCATTAAATCATGCATTACATCTACACCAATTGGACAAATAGATGTTGAATTGTCTAATGACTGTGCAAACTCTCTTCTTGTCTCTTCTCCTAAAATTGCTTTTTCTCCAAATAATTCTCCTTTAGACAAAATTGCATTTACGACCTCTAAGCCATCTTCTGTGTAATACCCAATTTTCACCTTTCCTTTTTCTATCAAAAATATTTTTTTTGCCGCATCTGATTCAAAATAAACATAATCGTTCTTCTTATAGCTATCAAAACTATGACATTCTTTGAATTCTTTGAATTTATGAGGACATAACAAATTGAATACGTTTACATTTTCGAAATACCACATTGAGTTCATGCTATTTTTTTTTTGAGATGATTTTTTTGTCGAACACAAAAATTATTACTTACAAAAAAAAGGCTCCAAAACTGAAGCCTTTTTTATTATTCAAAGCGATTTAAATATTAAATCGCATTTTCTTTTTTGATTAAGTTCAACGCAGATCCTTCATTATACCAAGCAATCTGACCTTGATTGTACGTATGATTTGCAATTACTCTAATATTAGTGCCATCTGCATGCACCACTTCTATAATTAATGGTTTACCTGGAGCAAATTCGTGTAAATCTACAAAGTTAAAAGTATCATCTTCTTGAATTAAATCATAATCTGCTTCATCGGCAAATGTCAATCCTAGCAATCCTTGTTTTTTCAAGTTTGTTTCATGGATACGAGCAAATGATTTCACCAAAACAGCAGCAACACCTAAATGGCGTGGTTCCATTGCAGCGTGCTCTCTAGAAGACCCTTCTCCATAATTATGATCACCAATAACAATTGTTTTTACGCCCGCTGCTTTGTATTTACGGGCCACATCTGGCACTCCTCCATACTCACCATCCAATTGATTCTTTATAAAATTTGTCTTTCTCCCAAAATCATTTACAGCTCCAATTAAACAGTTGTTAGAAATATTGTCTAAATGTCCTCTGAAACGCAACCAAGGTCCAGCCATAGAAATATGGTCAGTGGTACATTTACCATATGCTTTGATTAACAACTTTACACCGTTTAACTCATTTCCTAAAGGTGTAAATGGTGTCAATAGCTCCAACCGTTCAGAATTATCTTTCACAACAACATCTATGTGACTTCCGTCCTCTTCTGGAGCAATAAAACCATCGTCCATTACCTCAAATCCTTTTGGAGGTAATTCCCATCCCGTTGGTTCGTCTAGCATTACTTCATCACCATTTTCATTGATCAATGCATCTGTTATCGGATTAAAATCTAAACGACCAGCAATAGTTATTGCAGCAACCATTTCTGGTGATGCCACAAAAGCATGTGTATTTGGGTTTCCATCTGCACGTTTTGCGAAATTTCGATTAAATGAGTGAATGATACTATTTTTAGGTGCATTTTTAGGATCGTCATAACGAGCCCATTGCCCGATACAAGGTCCACAAGCATTTGTAAAAATAGTAGCATCTAAATTTTCAAACACTTCTAAAATCCCGTCCCTATTTGCAGTATATCTTACTTTTTCTGAACCAGGATTGATTCCTAAGTTTGCTTTTGTTTTTAGCCCTTTGTCAATGGCTTGTTGTGCTATAGAAGCTGCTCTAGATAAGTCTTCATAAGAAGAATTTGTACAAGAACCAATTAAGCCCCACTCTACTTGAATTGGCCAATCGTTTTTCGTTGCTGCTTCTGCCATGTCTTTACCTACTTTTGTAGATAAATCTGGTGTAAAAGGCCCGTTTAATAACGGACTTAATTCTGATAAATTGATTTCAATAACCTGATCAAAATAGTTTTCTGGATGTGCGTATACTTCTGCATCACCCGTTAAATAATCTTTTATTGCATTCGCTGCATCTGCAACATCATCTCTATCAGTAGCTCGTAAATAACGCTCCATAGAGGTATCATATCCAAATGTAGAAGTAGTTGCGCCTATCTCTGCTCCCATGTTACAAATTGTGCCTTTTCCTGTACAAGACATTGCAATGGCTCCTTCTCCAAAATATTCAACAATAGCACCTGTTCCTCCTTTCGCAGAAACAATTCCCGCTACTTTTAAAATCACATCTTTTGGTGCAGTCCAACCAGATAATTTTCCAGTTAATTTTACTCCTATAAGTTTTGGAAATTTTAATTCCCAAGCCATTCCAGCCATTACATCAACTGCATCTGCTCCACCAACACCAATGGCAACCATTCCTAACCCACCTGCATTTACAGTATGTGAATCGGTTCCAATCATCATGCCGCCAGGAAATGCATAATTTTCCAAGACTACTTGGTGAATAATACCTGCTCCCGGTTTCCAAAAACCTAAGCCGTATTTATTAGATACAGATTCTAAGAAGTTAAATACCTCATTACTTGTATTTAAGGCTGTTTGCAAATCTGAACTCGCACCGTTTTTAGCTTGAATTAAATGATCACAGTGAGTTGTTGTTGGTACAGCAACCTTAGTTTTACCTGCTTGCATAAACTGCAATAAGGCCATTTGTGCAGTGGCATCTTGTAATGCAATTCTATCTGGTGCAAAATCGACATAATCTTGACCTCTTACAAATACTTTGGCAGCATTTCCATCCCATAGGTGTGTGTATAAAATCTTTTCAGCAAGTGTTAATGGTTTACCAGTAATGCTGCGAGCAGCATCGACTCTTTCAACTACCTTGGAATACACTTCTTTAATCATTTCAATATCAAATGCCATAGAATTATTTTGTTTTTGTTGTGCACACTAATTTAATAAAAAAAATGATAGCTCAATGTATCATGAATCACCAAATAATAGCTCATAAAAAAATCCCAAGTTTTAAACTTGGGATTTAATTATATATAAAATAATTATTGATTACAATACTAATTGTTTTTGAGATGGCTTAAACTTCGTTAAAACAATTCCATCAACAGCAGCTTCATATTCTTCCATAGTAGGCGTTCTTCCTAATACTGTAGACAATACTACTACAGGTGTAGACGACAGTAAAGACTCTCCTTTTTTCTCGCCAGAATCTTTAACAACTCTTCCTTGAAATAAACGTGTTGAAGTAGCCATTACAGTATCACCAGCCTCAGCTTTTTCTTGATTCCCCATACATAAGTTACATCCTGGACGTTCTAAGTATAACATGTTTTCATATTTAGTTCGTGCCAAGCCTTTTGGTGCACTATCATCAAATACAAAACCTGAATATTTCTCTAGCACTTCCCAATCTCCTTCAGCTTTTAATTCATCAACAATATTATATGTTGGAGGTGCTACAACTAAAGGTGCTTTAAATTCAACCTTACCTTGCTGCTTCTCTATATTCTTCAACATTTGAGCTAAGATTTGCATATCTCCTTTGTGAACCATACAAGATCCTACAAAACCTAAGTCTACTTTTTTAGTACCACCATAATAAGATAATGGTCTAATATTATCGTGTGTGTATCTTTTAGAAACATCATCATTATTCACATCTGGATCAGCAATCATTGGTTCAGCAATCTCATCTAAATCAATCACAACCTCTGCATGATATTTTGCGTTTGAATCAGGTCTTAAAGCTGCTTTCTCTCCAGATTTAATTTCTTGAATTCTAGCATTTGCTTTATTCAATAAACCTTTCAGTACTTGTTTCTCATTGTCCATTCCCTTATCAATCATGATTTGGATACGACCTTTAGCTATCTCTAATGATTCGATTAAAGTTTCATCCTCTGAAATACAAATAGAAGCTTTAGCTTTCATCTCTGCAGTCCAATCTGTAAATGTAAAAGACTGATCAGATGTTAAGGTACCAATATGAACTTCAATAATTCTTCCTTGGAAAACGTTTTCTCCGCCAAACTGCTTTAGCATTTGTTGTTGTGTAGCATGCACCACATCACGAAAATCCATATAAGATTTCATATCTCCTTTAAAAGTTACTTTTACAGACTGTGGAATTGGCATAGAAGCCTCACCTGTAGCCAACGCTAAGGCAACTGTTCCTGAATCTGCTCCAAAAGCAACTCCTTTTGACATACGTGTATGAGAATCTCCACCAATAGTGATGGCCCAATCATCAATTACTAAATCGTTTAGTACTTTATGAATTACATCCGTCATAGCATGATACTTTCCTTTCGGATCACGAGCTGTAATTAAACCGAAATCATTCATAAAGTTCATTAACCTTGGAATATTAGCCTTCGACTTATCATCCCAAACTGAAGCTGTATGACATCCTGATTGGTAGGCACCATCAACAATTGGAGAAATAACTGTAGCAGCCATCATCTCTAATTCTTGAGAAGTCATCAATCCTGTAGTATCTTGAGAACCTACAATATTTACTTCAACACGAACATCAGAACCTGCATGTAATACTGCTCCTGGTGTTGTACCAACAGCGTTTTTATTGAATATTTTTTCTACTGCTGTCAACCCTTGTCCTTCAACAGAAATTTCTTTTGAAGTAGCATAAACTTGAGGAGCATCGATTCCTAAAGTTTTGGCAGCAAATGATTGTAATTTTTTACCGAAAACAACAGCATAAGAACCTCCTGCTTTCATAAATTCCATTTTCTGAGGTGTAAATGCCGCAGAAATGTCTTTTAACTCTTTATCTCCATTATACAATTTCTGTTCCTTAGTATTAATAGTAAGAACAGTTCCTGTTTCAACAGAATATTCTTGCTTTAAAATAGGCTCTCCATCTTCATCGCGAACAGTATTTCCTTCAGCATCTTTTTGCTGTACCCAGTTTTTAAGATCTAAACCAATACCTCCTGTTACACCAACAGTGGTTAAGAAAATTGGAGATATCCCGTTTGTTCCTGCAATTACCGGAGCTATATTAATAAACGGAACATATGGACTAGATGTTACACCTGTCCATAAAGCCACATTGTTAACTCCAGACATTCTTGACGAACCAACGCCCATGGTTCCTTTTTCAGCAATTAACATCACACGGGTATTGGGGTGTTTTTCTTGCAATGCTAACAATTCGTTTTGCATTTCTTTATTGTGCTCAAATAAACACTGACCATGTAGTTCTCGATCAGATCTAGAGTGTGCATCACCACCCGGAGAGAGTAAATCTGTAGAAATATCTCCCACACCAGCTATAAATGTTACTACTTCAATTTCTTCTTCAATTTCTGGAAGTTTCGTAAAAAACTCTGCTTGCGCATAGCTCTCAATGATATCTTTAGCTATTTTACTTCCATTATTATAAGCCTCTTCTAGACGAGCTGTATCAGCCTCATAAAGAAAAACTTGCGTCTTTAGAACGGTTGCAGCTTCATTTGCTAAAACAGCATCAGCTCCTAAAGCCAAGTCTAATAATACATCAACAGAAGGTCCTCCTTTCATATGTGACAATTGCTCAAAAGCAAATGCTACAGAAATTTCTTCTACTACCGATTCTCCTAAAATAATCTCTTTTAAAAATGTAGCTTTTACACCAGCAGCACTTGTAGTACCAGGTAAAACATTATATATAAAAAAGTTAAGAGACTCTATTCTTTGCGCATTATTAACATCTTTAATTTGTAAAATGATGTTACTTAGTAATTCGCTTCCATCAATTGGCTTAGGATGTAATCCTTGACCTTTTCTTTCTTCAATCTCTTTAAGATAATCTGAGTATGTCTTCATATGTTCGACTAGATAAATTTTTGTTTTGCAAAAGTACAATTTTATGCTGGCAATTACGTAATAAACAGCAAATGGTAAGAATTAATAAATAAATCACAATTTAAGGTAGGTAAATCAGCAATGCATTAATTTTTCAATATAAAAAACATCTAGTTTTACCATATTGATAATGAAGAAAATAAAATAAAGCAGACCAATAAGCCGAATCCTGTTTTCTGTTGACCAGAATCTTATCATTTATCTAGTTCTAAAATTGCTCTTAGAATCAATCTGCCCACCCCTTAGAATCGAACGAGTAGTTCTCAATCTCTAATATACGTGGCATTGCACCGCATAGAGTTTACCTGGTTTCACTACAGCCGAACTGTACTTGCT
>MAAC01017899.1_pt1 | contig 27900 bp, 20 predicted proteins | sample 1115981 | NCBI WGS metagenome assembly MAAC01 (sample SAMN04961126, study PRJNA320927) | seawater metagenome | isolation source: sample BD02T64 sea water enriched with oil for 64 days | place: USA:Gulf of Mexico | collected 2013-07-27
AATCCATAATGAATCCCAGCATTCGCTTCATCGATGGTATGTAAAAATAGTTTTGACTGAGTTCCAAAAAAACGATGGGTCTGAGTTAGTGTTAAAAAACTGCCCAACAATACCGCTATAATGACAGAAACCAATATGGCAAACTGCATTGCAGAAGCTTTTATTTTTTTTAAAATAATCACATTATGGTAAATTCTTTTGTTTGCCCTTTATACTTGAGACGAAGATTTTCTTGGCTTCCTTTTATAACCTTGATGTTTTGCAGGGTATCACCTTTTTTTACCAGATGTTGTTGCCCGTTTATATTTAGCATAAACACCGAAGTTTTTTTGGTTGTACCCGAAATAAACCCTTCATATTTTATGCTAGGCCAAACAATCTCTTGCCTTATATTTTTACGAGTCGTTTTTTTAGCTTTTAGTTTGTGATACATCGTTCCTAAAAAAGGATCACTAGGTATGGGGAGTAGGGCAAAGGCTTCTTTTTCATGAACCTCTGGTGCTTTAAACGTAGAAGGAGTATTTTTTAACATAGCTATATCTTCTGAAGAAAATGCATCTACAATATTATAGATTACCAATCCCCAGATAAGAACGACTATAGGCACTAATATTTTTATGTTTTTTTTATTCTTCAAAAACTATTCAATGATTGTGAAATTAAATACAGCACTATCCTCACTTTGATTCCCAGCTTCATCAAATGCATTCATAAGCCAATAATACGTTTCATTATTAATAAGGGTTGTGTTAAATGAACCTCCAGAGACTTCTTCTTCCAACACTAAAATGGAAAGTGCTTCATCCTCGTAAATATAAATTCTATCGCTTTCTATTGTTCCTTCGAGGGCTTCCCTAGACCAAGTAAAATCAACTGAGGTGGAGGTAATAACCTCTTCATCTAGTGGGGAGAGTAATACAGGAGTATTGGGAGCTACACTATCAATAATTATGTTTTGAGAAGTATACTGGGTATTTTCTGTTGCATTCTCTGCTCGTACTTGCCAAACATATTCTCCTTCGGGGAAAGTGACGATAGCACTTATCGCTGTTATAGTCTGTTCACTTATCACACTACTATCCGCTGGATCTATAATTTGTATTCTATATAAGGTTGCATCTTCCACCGCTTGCCATTGTATGTTGACATCTTGTGCATTACTCACAAAATTATCTGGAGGTGATATAATAATCACTTCCCTATCTGGAAAATTAGCTTGAGTATTTACGGTTAATGTATTCGTACTATACGCTGTTTCTGAAGTGCTGTTTATAGCTTTTACTCTCCATTGGTATGCGCCATCTTCTAGCGTTTGTGTGGAGGAGTTCTCAGCAAGTGTTTCATCAACGATTACCTGTGTCGCATTTTCAAAATCGGGGGTTGCGATCTGTAGCACATATTCCTCTGCAAATTCAATTATTTCCCAAGTGAATATAATGGAATTGGTTTCCAGTATTGAATTATCACTTGGTGCTGTTAATATGACTGTCTCATCAGATATATCCCCAGTACTCTCAATAGCTACATTAAAACTTGCGGTGGTATAAAGCGTTTCAGAAACTGAGTTTTGCGCTTTGATCCGCCACTCATATTCTCCATTATCAAGGGTTTGCGAAGAAGTAGTAGCATTGAGTGTTTCGTCGACCACAATCTGAACTGCATTGTCAAAATTAGGGGTTGCTATTTGTAGTACATAACTCTCCGTAAAAGGAACCTCTTCCCAAGAAAACACAATAGGATTTTCACCTAATGTTGCATTATCGGTAGGGGCAATAAGACTTACCGTTTCTTCAGAAATATCTTCATCAAATATTTCGGGTTGTACCGTAAAACTAACGGTAGTATAAATCGTTTCAGAATTTTCATTTAAAGCCCTTACTCGCCATTGATAGGAACTAGATTCCATAAATAAGGAATAAGAGGTTTCAGGTAATATAGAATCAGTAAGAATCTGAGTAGCATTTACAAAATCTGGGACGGCAATTTGCAACTGATAATTATCGGCATCCTCTACAGCAGTCCAGTTAAAGTTAACATTGCTAGTTTCTACCACAGAATTGTGCAAAGGCGCTAATACAATCACAGAACTGTCCGAAATATCTTCTTCAAAAAGAATGGCTTCACAGGAGACCAGTAAAAGGACTGTACATACTATAAAATATAATTTATTCATGGTTCTAAAACTTAAATTCATTCTTCTTTTTTACTTTTTTTACAGATGTGTATGTGTCCTCTCCACAGTTGGATCCTGATGTCACCAAATCAAAAATCTCGAGATCTCTTCTCCTGTTTTGTCCCCAGCAAAACTCTAAGGCTTTAAAACTTACAATAGTCCCATCGGTAAATTCAACCCAATCAAAAGCTTTATTAGCTTTTCTAAGCTCAAGAGATAGGGTGTTTTGTTTTCTTTGCATTAAATACACTTCATCGGCTTTTTTAATCCTGGAATATACACTATCTGAAAAGTGAATGGTCACCTGCGAGACCATTTTGTAATTACTTGCTTTAGTCAAATATTTAAGAAGTGATGCATCCGCATTTAATTGTTTAACAAGCGAGATTTTATCCAATACCTCAAAGGATATTAAAGTGCTGTCTTTAGGTATTGTTTTGAGTGAATCCTTTTTATTAAAGAGTTCTCTTTCTTTTATACTAATGTCTCTATAGCTAAGTCGTATAGGGTTAGAAAGGCTCACAACGGTTTTAGATTGATGATCCTTTTCTAATAGATAGTTAGTAAAAACACCAATGGTACCCAGTTCTGGTAAATTTTCTGTGGTGGTACTTTTATATTTTATCGTTCCACAGGAAACAACAGTTAGCAGTAATAATAAATAGAGGAGTCTCAAATAATAGGATTTTGTAAAATTCAATATGCAATATTATTTAAAACTTAGTATAGCAAATGCATTACCCTAATATGTTTTGATAAAAAAGATGAAATTATTTTTTTGACTTTTTATAAAAGAAGAACCACAGTGAAAGCTGTGGTTCTTCTTTTGCTTATTTATTTACCACACAATACAATCGTGCGGTAGCGTGTGGATACCATATTGCGGCAACGGGGGTACAAAAATATTTTAATAACATATTATTACAAAAGCACTATGCTTCCTAGTTTACCTAGGTCTTATTACTTATATAATATAGTTTATTAGTTTTTGCATCTAAAATATAAAAGTCTACAGATAAGGGTTCCTGCTTATTATCATCATAATAAATAGAAGAATAATAATTACCTGGTATATTTACTAGATTTGCACTAATTATTTCTTTCAAGCATTCATTATCTTCTGCTAAATATTTACTAATTGAATATTTATATAAACTTAGATCATCTTCCTTTATTGGAGTTTTTTTCCAATTCAAAACAAACCAATCTTTTCTATATTTATTTTTTTTCGGATAAATAAACATATCTTTTTTTAAAAAATCATTTATTGTTTTAGAATTTAATTGATAAACAAACACAGAAAATCCTTCGCCCTGAAAAGAACCAATCTCATCACTACTGCAAATTAAATCATAACTTTCATTTTTATCATCTATCGTATTTTTTAAAACGTCTTTATGATAGACATTATCACAGCTGGATAAATAAAATATACAAAACAACATGCATACAAAATATTTAAAAAAAAATCTATTCATCATGAAAATTATCTTTTTAATGGGATTCTACCTTGACCGTAACCATATATTATAAAAGGAACTCCGGATCTTCCTAAACCTTGTTCTGCATTAATTTCTCCCATCCTTGTTAGCTTATCTCTAACAAATCTCCCGTCCATTCCAAAATCATAAACATCAACCTGATTATCACTATGTCTTCCAATATGAACTTTTCCATTTACACCTTCAAGAGTCACTCTTAAAGTACCATATATTAATCCTGTAGTAGTATTTACAGCTCCTTCTTTTGCAGCATCATTAATAAAATTATAGCCTATTGATTTACCATAATCATAATTAAAATGATCCTCAACTGTTAGTGGAAACAGACCTATTTTACCTCTGTCTACAAATAAAGGATCTCCATTTCCACTTCTATAATGACTGTTGGCTTCATTTAAAGTTAAAGCACCATCAAAATCAGGTCTGTTTGGAATATTCATAAAGTGATTCATTATTTTGTTTCCAGCATAACCATTCATAAAATCAAAATTATCTCCTATAAAAAACCCTCCGTTATTCAATATTTTAGATTGAGACATTCCGTTGATAAACTCTCCATCATAAACAATAGCAGCTCCATCTAAACCAAACTCATCAACCCCCCTAAAATTTCCATCAGAACCATAAATAGGGTTATCTTCTCCGCCATCAGGATCAACGTAGCTAACTGGATTGTTGCCCATACCTAGATAAGGTGAAGAATATTGTCCAGCAGGATCTGTAGTCAGCCACCGTCCAATCCTAGCATCCCATAAACGTAACTCAAACGCTTCCATCCCTGTTTCGGAGTCTTTTTCTTGGCCTTGGTAAGCATAAGGGTATTCTCCTTCTACATTGCGCTCTGGCATGGGCATCCCAAAAGGATAATAATCTTTATAGGCTAACATTAGAGGGACATTGTTTGTTGTGACATCGGTAATTTTTACATTATCTAAAAAATAAATATTTTGAAAAGATGCACCATTATTATTGAGTCCAAATGTAATATTTACAGTACTATTGGTAAGGGCTGTATAATTAAAGGAACAGTTGCCACTATCATGCTCGGTATTATTTGAACCTATACCAAAAACCAAATCGTTATCTGTTTGACCCAGATCTACATAAAAACTTATTTTATATTGGTGATGGGCTATAGGGGTAAATTCTAACTGGATACTATTATTAGTAGGATCGCTTACCTGTGCCTTTAATTGCTCATTGACCACAGTTACTGTTGTGTTTGAAAAATGATGCCAAGGTGGGGTATCTACAGTCCCAGAAGAAAAATCATCAGAAATTACAATTACAGGATTATAATCTCTTTGTATTACGGCTCTAACGTTTCCTAAATGGTCTGTTAGTTGGTATTTAAAACTATTGTTCTGGTCTGCAATACCTAATCTAGAAAGTCCATACATAGGATATTCTATTGTAGTAATAGGGAAGGTGTTTGGAGGAGGTACATTATAAATCGCCATGACCTGTCCAGAGGCATCACGTACATAGAAAGTTTGGCTTTGAATTATTCGGTCTATAGTGAAGGTTTTTTCTACTCTTTGTCCCCTATCATTATAATTAAAATATACCCCTTGCCCGATGCCTATATCATTATAACTAGTTACACTGCTAACTAAGCCTGTAGCATAATAGGTGTAATCTAAATCATCTTGCTCGTTTCTAATAAGCTGGCCTATTTCATTATAGATATAATTAAGTGCGTTTTGGTTTTTTATATCTCCGTCCAAATCCAAATTTCCAGAGCTATCTGCCACATATTCTAATTGGTTAGAATTGGGGTTATAATTGTATTGAAGATTATCCATGGCATTATTCCCATCTTGTGGACCTTTTGTTCTTTTTAAAGAAATAATATTACCATTGGCATCGTACTGTAAATTAGATACACTATAATTAGGAAGCCCATTGGTATGTGTGGTGCCAAAAGTAGCGGCGCTTAACCATTTGTTCTCATTATAAGAATAGCGATACGAATTTTGTTCCCCAGGAGTGTTTATACCCTGTGTTGCCCATCGGCTTGCTTTTATATTTCCGTCATATCTATTCACTCCCCCAAAGGTACCATTTAAATTGGTCCCTGAACGGGTATAATCTTTATCATAATAATCTAAAATTAAACCAAAGGCATTGTTTTGATCGTTACCTGGATCCTGAGTTTGATCTGCTATATCTGAATGATTAATTGCTTTTAACTGTCCGCCAAGTGTATACACATAATCGGTACCTTGTAACCCTTCCGCCAGAACGGTTCGTTTTAAAGCACCAGTTTCATAATAGGTATATCTAGCATGTTCTATAAAGTTAACATTATCTCTTGAGGTTTCAACAGTAATCAATTGCTCTACATCGTTATAGATATATTTATGCACAAATATTTCTGTAGCATCATATCTTTGATATAATACTTTGGTTACCTGCCCTGTGGCATCATCATATTCATATTCGGTGGTCTTAGCACCTAAGCCATTGATGTATTGTACCATCCATTCTACTCGTCCATATACATCGTAACTATACCAAGTGGTACTCGTTTCTGGATTTTTGGTCCATGTTTTAGAAACATTGCCTGATAAAAACCGTTGGTTTCTATATCCCGAAAGCCCTAAAACAGCTTGCAGGCCTGCATCATCATTTTCATCGTAAAGGGTAAACAATTGTTCTTTTCTTTGAACTAGATCTATTTCTGCATCAGGGTCTGGTAGGGGTGGATACGTAGGCTCATCTGTTTTGTTAGCTTCCAAACTGTTGATATTGATATCTGAAATTACGGTTCCTTGAGAATAAATATTTCCATCTAGTATATAAGATGGCAACTCTCCAATACTTCCCCACAATGCAGTATTATAAACTTCTTTTCCATTTTTTTTAATATAAAATATATTATCAAAGCGTTCTCCAGAGATAATATCTCCTGAAGTATAAGTTGTTATAGACCTTGCAAGAGAACTGCCATAATTCATTAAGTTTATTTGGTTATTGTCGAAATAGATTCCGTATTCTACAGTTCTATAATTACCTATTGAATCATTTTTAGAAATACCGATAATACCTTCTGAATTTTCAGTTACTTGAAAACTAAAGTCAAAATTTCCAGTACCCGTACTTTGTGTTGAAATAAATCCAGAATTGTCCCAGCTAGTAAGCCCAGTTTTTGTTAGGGTTCCTGTAGTGGTAGTAACATCGCTTTCGGTTATAAAGTCAACACTTGTAGTACCCGATATAATTCCCGAACTAGTATAGCCATAACGAACTCCACTTTCTTCAGGGCGAGCTTGCGCATCATAATTTGTATACGAAAAATCTCCTATTTCTGCTTGTTTGGTATTTCTTGAAAAACGAATTTGTCCATCTTCCCGATATACAAAAATTGCGTTTCCTTCATCTGGGCTTGTAGTACTGGTAAGCTCCCCCGAAGCATTATAATTATAATAGGTTTTCATACTATGGTTAGGAATACTAGTAGCTAAATTAAAAGCCTCTGTTGCATTAAAACCTGAAGGTTGTACACTTTGTTTTAAACGCCCAACTTTATCGTAATAATTTAATGAAAAATCGTAATAATTTACAGAATATCGAATGCCTTTATTCACACCTCCATCGTGATTTATTATAGCTCCGTTAATATAGGTTTTACCTGTACCGGTATTTGGGTAACTAATTCTATATATATTACCAGGAGCCATATTATTTTGACTTTCAAGTTGCTGTCCAGTTCTTAAATTATATATAATATATCCAGATCCCTCTAATAGTTCATAACCTCCACTCATGTTTTTGGGTAAATGAATATCTATGTAACCTTGTTCTCCTATTAGATATACCACTTCATAATTAGTAGTGCCTCCAGATCGTGCTGAAGCTAATATTTTTCCTTCTGCATCACTAAAGGCAACCCCTTCATTTCCGTGAGCATCTATAGAAACCGTTTTAAAACTCTTTAAGATCACTTCTTTACCATAGGAAGGATCAACAGACCCATCAAAATAATCTTGCCCAAATACATAATACATTTCTTGTGCAGCTGGCATGGTATGTGAGAATCCTTGGGGATTTCTGTCTAAAAACCCATCATCTTGTCCGTTGCCATCAGCATCTAATTTTTTACCTCCTACTACAGCTCTCACTTTTCCAGGGTTAAGCTCGTCATAAACTGTTCTAAAATAGGGCCTACCTTCTGCCACATCTTGATAGGGTTCACTAGTATTATTGTTACTATAAAACCATCCTACTTTTCCTTCATCATCACTTAACAAAGGTGGGTTTTCAGGATTAATTTCAAGTTCTTCGGTAGTTAGCAAAGTACCATCATCTTCTCTTATTAACCCTTCATTAAAAGTAAAGTTTAACGCTGTTCCAGATAAAGGGGCAGAAATGGTCTGTAAAGCGGGTCTACCTTGAAAATCATATCGAGTTTCAGATGCCCAGGTTTTCCCAGTTTTAAAATCACGAGATTGACTTTGTGTGGATTTCCCTAAACAATCATAATAACTAACACCTGCCGATCTAAGTAAACCAGCATTGTCATAAGTTTTCATGGTAATCCAGTTTATATCTTCATCGGTGACAAAAATAGGAGGGTTGGGGTCATCTGTTCTATACCCTTCATTATTTATTACAAATGATAAAGCATCCGTACTACTTCTTAAGGCAAGCCGACCTGTATCCATATAATTATCAGAGATCAAATACTCATTAGTATTGTACTTAAGGAGTATTTTATTATTCTCTGTTTTTTCAATTCTAAAAATATCGTTTGGACTTAATACAACATTTTCAATTGTATCAATTTCTCCATTAGGTCCTTGTAGGGTGATCGTATTTTCGGGGACCCCGTTTATATTGGTAGAATTGTAAGTTAATGAATAACTATTCTGGTGTACCGCTGCCAAACTAAAATTGTCCTCAAAGGTAAAGTATAAGGAAAAAAGGCTTAGCTCAGATTGTGCGTTTACTGCAACATTGTTTAGCTTAAAACTAGTGATTTCAACAAAACCCGTATCATTAGATTGTAAATTACTCTGTGATAATAGGTAGGAATCTGCACCACCTATTACGTTACTTTCAACTGTACTAGTTAAGGTGTTAATGGTAAAAGCGCTGTTTTCTTTCCAGCTAAGTTGTTGGGAAAACAAACCATTACTAAAAAGGAAAATAACTATAAAAACTAAAATATTTATTTTTTTCATAAGTTCTTTTTTTTTAACCTGGAGTGACATATTTATCATAATCCTTAAATATCTTATTATATGGGTCTACATTATCACCTGTTAATTCAAACTGTATATACCCTTCCAAAGTAGGGTCATTTCCTGTTTCATAATATTCAAGAGTACAATCTAATTTTCCAGATGCTGGTATTACTATAGTTCTATTGGATCCACCACCTGGACAAATCCAAGTAAATCTATGAAAAGGGTCATTATCTGTTGTTGAATTACCAACAAAAAAATCTCCTGAATCTTGAGTACCATCTCCACAATGATATGTAGGTATAAGCTCAACATTGGTTCCAGGAGGGCCTGTTATAAATGCAATAGAAGCCCCTTCATCTGCTTCATCATTTTGATACTGAATTTCAAATTTTACAACTTCCTGTGTACTAGCATCATCTAGGCCTTTATCGTAAAATACTTTATTATCCTCATCAGTTGTAATTGTTCCGCCTACAACCTCTGTAATTTCTAACTGTGCTTTTCCTCCTAAATTTGGATTACTTCCAGAATCATTAAAGGTGATATAACTATATATTAAGCCTCCATCAGGAATTGTTACTTGGTAAGTAGAAGGGTTGCTATCACAAACCATCGAAAAAGTGTAAAAATTATCCAAATCAAAATCTCCAACATTTCCAGACACTTCGCCACAAATACTAGAGGCTTGAAGAGTCACTACGGCATTTGGAGGTCCAATTAATATAGCTTCTGATGTACGATAATCATCATGTTGATCTATAGTCAGAAAATAAACTAAATCATCATTATTTCCCCCTCCAGAATCTTCTATATCTCTTTTATAGTTATACCGGTATTCTTTTGCTTTTTTAAAACCACCTGCAATGGTAGAAGTTTCAGTTTCCTGAAATATTCTTATTAATCTACCTGCAGTATCGTATTGGTATTTAGTAGCCATATTATTGGCTCCAAGAATAAAAGTAAGTTCATCATATCGATTATACACAAAGGAAGTCATCGATGATTCTAAAGGGTGAAACCTTACATCATCTACAAAAATATTCGCATTTGCAGTGACAATTGAATACACTAAGTCGTTGATATTATTATCTATAGGAAAGGTGTGATTTAACTGTACCCAATTTCCAGCAAAGACGATATCTCCATTAAATGGGTGTAGCGTTGGATCATCTCCCTCTATAATTCTAGCATTTAAATAATTATCGATATGCACCCAAGCTGAAATCTTATAAGTATGATCAAGACCTGCTCTAAATGTGTTTGCCTTTAAATGTATTTGTAATGGGTTACCAGTAGTTATATTCAAAGACTTGTCTCCTGTATGAGAAACCTCAGGGCTTAATATTCCTTTAAAATAAATTTGTTGATCGATAAAATCACCTGAAATACTTTCATATTCAGCACCGGTATAAAAAGCTTCTCCATACCCAGCGTTACAGGACAATATTATTTTAGAGTCTAGATCTGTCATTTTAGTGGTGGCATAATTATTATTAAGGTCTTTTATTTCTAGAGGCTTTGAATAATTGTCGTATTGTGTTATTTCTAAAAATTGTTTCCAAGGTAATACTTGTGTTATTTCTTCATTGTATTCATCAGGAACAGTCCAATCAAAACCATCATCGGAAGCTACATCATATCCCAATAATGTTCCTTGAGTATCAATATTTCCATCCCACATAAAGGATTTATGTTTTCTCCATATCTTTTGGTCATTACTAGTTGGTGTATTGTCGAAACCCGTAATATCTATATATGTCCAATAATTATTCCAGGTGGTAATACCTACACCAATTGGTTTCCATGTCCCATTATCATCTATAAAAGTATAACTGGCTGCTTGTTGAGTAAGCATGTTTTTGTTGGTAATATTATCAACTTTAGATCCCATTTGGGGGTATTTTGTATAAGCAGGAATTGATAAAGTTTTTAATTGATCTCCTAAGCTATTGGACGTGGTGGTTTCAAGATATTGCCCTGTATCAGTATTAATGTTACTGAATTCTGTTGAATAGAATGAGCCATTCATTAATTGTTGAGTAGATTTCATAAAGTTAGGATATTTAATTCTTGTAGAAGAATTTATAATCCATCTGTCTTTTTTATTACTATTATCATCAAAATTTACTGTTTTATAAGTTTGATAAGATTCTTGTATTACGCCTTCTAGGTTTGGTGTTTGACCCGGCAGGTAGTAATTATTTATACGTTTATTTAAAACTTGGTTTTGGACATTATACGTTGTTATTTCAAGAAGTTGACCTAAAGATGCTAAATTGTCCTTTATAGTAAATTCGTTTATGGATACATCTTTATTTGCTACATTATTAACAAAGTCATTTTCAATAATATCAATTTCATACAAATCTCCAAATTTGATATCATTTTCTTCCTTTTCTTTTATAATTTTAAATTTGTATTTAATTTTCCCAGTATTATTATCATTAATATCACTATTTTTTACAACTACATATTCATACATTACTCTTGGGCTTGGTAATTCCATACTATAAGACACTTCTTTTAAAAGTTTTTGGGTATAAGGTAAATAGGAGGCATATCCTATTCCATCTTCATTTTCACCATATTTGTATTCTGTGTAACTTGATTCAAGGTCATTTACTAAAGTAATCTTTGAAGTTCTAATCCCCCCTCGTGAAATTACATTTTCAACTATATAAGTAGCTCTTAAATAATAACTATGGTCTGAAAAAGGCGAGGTTCCCATAATAATTGGACCATCTGTTTGAACTTTAAACTCATTATTTCCAAGATCTTCTATTATAGTTGCAGGCCCTTGATAATCCCATTGAGAATGTGTCCCTGCAATTCGTAAATAATAATTAACATCTATTTTATGACCAACACTAATTCCAAAATTTAAATCTGAAGAAATATAAAACACTCCCGTATTATTATTCATGTTAATAGCTGGATATTCCTGGTCAGTATTGCTAAAAGTTACTTTATGTTTAATAGCAGAAAGAAATTTATCATTCTCATACTCTATATTAATCTTACCTCCTTGTGGTGTTGTAATTTCATTAAGAGACCACAAACTATTATTATCTTTAACATATCCAAATTCATCTATATCATCTATATCAAAACAATAACTTGTATTTAAATAATCAAACTTATAAGAAGGAATAACAGGGGTATTTGCTTTTCCATTAAATGTAACATTATTTAACGTTAATTTTCCAGAAGAGCTATTTGGACTACAATTAACTAATGAATAATCTTGATTCATTTCAATAACTTTTAAAGAACTATTTATTGCATCTTGTATGTTATCGTTTACATCTAAAATATTATCAGAACTTTTCAGATAGGCTAATTCTGGAGGTTTTGAAGATTCGTTATAATTAATTAACACTGATGATTCAGTCGAAGGGCCTGAAGACTTATCGATAAGGTCATCTTCATTTTTAAGTAAAATTATTTTCTTTAATTTAAGTGTTTCGTGAGATGCAATATTAAATCTAGAGTTATAATCAGATTCATCTTGTTCTAAATCATCAATATGTCCAACAGATTTATATTGCCATTCAACAGACTTGAAATCAGTTCTTATATCTTTTACAAATAACGCTGTGTGTGACCTAGTTTTTATTTTGTCTAAAAAATAAACTTCTTTTCTACCTCTAATCCAAGTTTTCAAATCTGAATTTTCAGTAGATTCTAAATATTCTTCTCCATAAGGATTTTTCCAGATAAATGCATCACTCCACTTACCGTATTCAAAACTTACCCAATAGCCAAAGTCATTAACATCAACATTCCCGTTATTATTTATATCAATATAATCAGGTCCTGTTATAGCTGTTAATAACCAATGAGTAGCAAATGGTTCTAATTGCCTTTTTTCAACATAAGCTTGATTTTCATTTGGTCTCGATGAAATATGACCAAAAGATCTAGTAACGATTTCATGATTGTAGACAGGTAAAGAATAATGATATTTTTTACCATCTGATGAAACAATTATAAAAGCTCCTATCCCATCTTCAGGTTTTGTTAATCTATCAAACCCAGTTGCTTCGGGTAAAACATAACCCTTTAATTTTACATCATTATACTCATTATTTATTTCAGAATTTGTAAAATAGTCGACATAATTAGCTGAAACACTTCTCTCTAAAGCATTATTTTGCACGCCTTGATTATAATAGTCTCCTATATTCTGAAAATTAGGATTTGAAAAAAATGTTGCTTTAGTTACTTGTAAATAATTACTAATTTCATTTTCAAAATAAAAATAAGGTTTAGAATCAAATCTTAAATGTTCTGGAAAAGGTTCAAAAAAACTTCCTGTCAAAAGATAATCTACTTTATACCCTTTTTGATATGAATGGTTTTTCTCACCAAATAAAGCTCCATTCTCATGAAATTTTGATTTTATTGAACCTGAAATACCTTGAGCTTGTACATTATATTTATCATAACTTGGAAAACTAGGATTATTTATATCTAATTCTATTGAGGAATTCATCTCAAAATTATTAGCATCAAACTCATATACATCCATAAATCCTAAATTAATAACAACGCAATCACAATTAGATGGCATTGTATTCTTATAATCTATTGCTTCTTCGTAAGTGTCAAAAAATTCTAATCCACATAAACTATTAGGCAAGGCATTAAGTATACAAGTGACTCTCCAAGTACCTCTTTCATTGAAATAAATTGGCCCATCAACATAACTACTTTTTCTCTTAGCTAAATTGTACTTTATTTTGTGTTTTCCAAACGAAAAACTAAAAACACCAACAGAAGTAGGTACATATATTGGGATTGTAAATCCACTAGTTTTAACTGAATAATCTCCTGAATTTATAGAACTAGCATGTGCAATACTTAAACCTACACCTGCGCCCCCATCTACATTATAAGTTACGTTGTTATTATCAACATTTTTTGATCTTTTTGTTACACCAGCCGTAATTCCAGTGCCTGAAGAAGAAAAATTTATCCCTAAAGAAGCATAGTTTTCATTTCCAACACCAGAAGTTAAAGAAAAATTATAAGACCCATTTGAACTAGCGCCAATTGAAAAGCCCTGACCATTGTTATTAAATCCTACAGATGCTCCAACTGCTCCAGAATCTGATAAACTTAAACCCACAGAAAGCCCCCCTTTAATACCAGCGTATATCCCAACAGAGCTACCACTTGTCCCTACAGTTGCAGAAAATCCCGCTACATCTAATCCGACTCCAATACTAACATAACCCCCTAAACTTTGATTACTACCCCATGAAACACCTACACCTACAGAAACACCATTTGAATAACCAGTAGAAATTGAATAAACATGATCTTCATTGCCTTTATCGTAAAAATACTCCTCAATTAAAGAGCCATTAAAATCATCAGCATATCCATTAATAGATCTATTTATTGCGCCTGGGTTAATATTCCAACCTAAACCAACCCAAGAAGCTTCTTGATCCATAGCAATACCTGCATGATAAGATAGAGCTATAGGATACCCTCCTTCTGGACTAGGAATATTCATTAATGGTAAAACATATGATAAGTCTCCTGTTAAAAGGTTTACCATATCTGTAGCATCTACAGGTTCAAAACTTCCTGCTTCTGGTGCATTAGGACCCTGAGCTAAAAGAGAACTTGATGCGATAAAAACAATACACAGTAAGGAAAATAACTTTGCTTTAATTTTATGTAATTTCATAATCAAATACAATTTTCATTATAGAATTTTATAATTCTTTTTAAATCTTTTTTTTTGTATACTTTATTTTCAATTTTATTTACTAGTTCAGGGCAATCACTAAAATATAAGGAAGCAGCCTTTTTAAAATTCTTACTAAAAGCCTGATTAGAACCTAAATGAAAAGCTTGATTTTCATCTTTTCTTTTGACATAATAATTTTGGATAGAATAAAAATTAACCCCAGTAGGAATACTCATACCTCCTTGTTCAAAATTTCCTGAAAAATTATGATTGTATCCTTGATTTATTTTTATATATAAATTTAACTTACCCTTGATTTCTAGATCTAAAATTTCTAACTTTTCTTTATTTTTAACCTTTACTTGAACAAATACTTTTGAGTCTTCATTGATAGTAGTTTCCATCTTTTCTAGAACTACAAAATCATGTTTTTTAGGTTTTTCATCAAGTGTTTTTCTAAACTTTACAACCCCATTTATTTTAAGTTTTCCATATCCTTTTAAAACAGTTCCATCTTTAAAATAAAGAGTTGCTTCACATTTTTGTCCAGTAATTGTTTGCAAAAAACAAAATAGGGTAACTATTATTATAAAATTATTTTTCATTACTACTTTTTAAATGCCTAATTTAGGTTCTTGTTGTAAGGTGTTGTTTAAAAACTTAAATTTCACCTCTCCAGTGTTCATCCCAATGTCTTCTATAGTAAAATACAATTGTTCTGCGTTATTTACTTCTTCTGTTTTTGGAAACACAAATAAAATTGATGTATTGTTACTCATTCCATACATCCTAGGATACACATAATCTGTAAGTGGAATAGTGTCTTTATTATTGGTGTAACAATGTACTTTTTCTCCCATCCCAAAAGCCAGTTGATTGACCATAGCTCCGAATTCATTTCTGTTTTGAGGCACAACACTTAACAATTCTTTGTTGTTAACAGACATGGACAAATTAAAATACATATAGTCTTTATATTTATCCCTGAGGCTGTCTATTCTTCCCTTTGACCTGTCTTCTCCAAGATCTTGCATAACCAAAAGATCGGTGGGTTTATAAAGCAAACTAAAATCTACCCCATTGATATTCTTTTTTAGTATAAAGCCATGATCTTCATTTTTTATATACTCCAAAAGTTCTTCTTTAGAGTCAAAAGTGTTGCTACTGCAGCCAAATAAGGACAAAACTGCTATCAGAAATAAGTTTCCTAACTTAAAAGGAATGCCTCTATTTACCTTCAAATTCTTCATTTAGGCCTAATAATATTTCTTCTGTTAAATCACTCAACTCATCAGCATACATAATATTTCCTGCTCCACTGGCTCCAAAAATTATGTTATAACTATGTGATTTTCCATATTCCTTTATATAATCATTGATATCGTTAATAACCGTTTGGGTTACTTTTTGATCCTCTTCTTGAATTTGTTTTTGTACGGCTTGTTGGTAATTATTAATTTGTTGTTGCTTATTACCTAGAAGTTCTTGTTTTAGCTCTATTTCTTTTTTAGTCAAGGAAGACCTTTCTTTCTCATAAACCGCTAATTCTTTTTGCCAATTACCTACAAGGCTATCAACATTAGCACTTAAGGCCATTGCTTTTTCTTCGAATTTTGCTTTTTCAATAGCCGTGCGTTTATAACCGTCCATTAGTTTGTTTACGTCAACATAAACCAACTCTGAAGAAGATTGAAAATAGAAAAAGGAGAAAAGACTTAATAGGATTGCTAGAGCAGCAAGGGGTAATGCAATTTTATTCATTTGATGGTATTGTTTAGGGTTTTTAATTCGTGTGTAAAATTAAGTGCAACTTTTTTCACAAAATGCATTACCCTAATATGTTTTGGTAAAAAAGTTGGATATATTTTTGTGGATTAAAATTTTTAAGTCACTTAATTGAAGTGATAAATTGTATAGTCCATAAATTTTTGTAGTTGAATAAATTAAAGAATATCCAGAAAATAAAGGCATTTACCTTAAACGAAATGCTGATGGTGATGGCGATTATAGGAATATTATTGCTTTTGGCATTACCTACCTTTATGCCCCTTATTTCTAAAACAAAAGCACAGGAAGCTAAGATCCAGTTAAAATACATTTCTAATTTGCAAACTCAGTATCGTTATATCAATTCCAAATATTCACGTGAGTTTACTCAAATAGATTTTGAAGCCCCCTTGACGGTAAATCAAGGAGGGACTGCAAATTATCGTTACGAAATTATGGAAGCCTCTAATGGATCTTATAAAGTAAGAGCAGAAGCGATAGTAGATTTTGATGGCGATGGAATACTTAATGTATGGATGATTGATGAAAGTGGGAATCCAAAGGAGACAGTAAAAGATTAACGATTGGTGATTGGTGATTGGTGAAAAGAAAAAAATGGCACTTCGACATGCTCAGTGACCGAAAAATGATAAAATGATAATTTTAATTAAAATAATACTACTTATAAGTTTGTTGCTTATTTTATATCAAGATATAAAACAGCGACAGATATGGGTTATTTTATTGCCCATTTTTGCGGTTACAGGAAGTCTGTTATTTTATTATTCAACAATGACTTCGTTCTTTTTATATTCCATCCTAGTCAATTTAGCTTTGGTGGGTGTTCTCATCCTTATAAACTATCTATTTGCAAAATTCATTTTAAAAATGAGTTTATTTAAAGAGGCGCTAGGGATAGGAGATGTTCTTTTTTTTATTGCTTTTGCTATGTCATTCCCAACTATTTCTTTTATTAACTTTTTTGTTTTTTCGTTGTTGTTTTCGTTAGTACTGCAAATGATGTTAAAATTGTTTTCAAAAGAGAAAAAACAAATCACTGAGGATAACTTCAACACCATCCCCTTAGCGGGTTATATGTCGGGTTTTTTAATAGCCATCTATAGTTATCATTGGCTGGGATTTTATCAATCCATTTATTTACTATAAGATGAAAGATTTTGAAATCCCCATAACACTTAAACAACTCATTAGCTCTAACGAGGCTTTTCATTATCGGATTATTCCCGTAAAAAATAATGGAAACGGAGTAGTTTTAAAAACGGATAATGCCAATCTATCCGCATTAGCCTCTGAGCTTAATATCCTACTTAACTTTAAAAATGAGTTAGTATTAGAAACCTCTGAAAATATTCAGTCTTATCTTACCTATAATTATAGAAAAACTACTGAAGGAACCAGTACACTTACTAATACCAATTTTTTAGAGCAACTTTTACAAACTGCAAAAGACTTTAATAGTAGTGATATTCATTTAGAGCCTTATGAAAAGGAGTGTAGGGTACGTTTTCGCCTTGACGGAAAATTAAAAGAGCAATATAGTATCCCATTATTAGAATACCCCCAACTCATCAACCAGATAAAAATAAAAGCAGGCTTAGATATTTCTCAAAAACGCCTGTCTCAAGATGGAAGAATTACAGTAAAAACTACAAATACGGATTTTGACATAAGAGTATCTACGATGCCAACACTATGTGGTGAAAAAATAGTGCTTAGGATATTAAAACGTGATGCTGAGGCAGTAGACTTAACACAATTAGGTTTTAACGAAAAAGAACTAAAACTTTATCTTGAAGCCATAAAACGACCTAATGGAATTGTTCTGATTTCTGGGCCAACAGGTTCGGGAAAAACGACTACACTTTACGGAACGCTAAAGCTTTTAAATAAAGAAGAAACCAATATATTAACCATTGAAGATCCTATTGAATATACTCTCAATGGGATTAATCAAGTACAGTTAAAAGAAGATATTGGCTTTGATTTTCCATCTGCACTTAGAACCTTTTTAAGACAAGATCCAGATATAATAATGGTAGGTGAAATACGTGATGAAAAGACGGCTAATATGGCAATTAAAGCTGCGCTCACAGGTCATTTAGTCTTATCGACCATCCATACCAACTCCGCTTGGGCAACGATTTCCAGATTGATCGATATGGGAATCCCTCCCTATCTGTTGGCAACAACCTTAAATGTAAGTGTAGCTCAAAGACTAGTTCGAAAACTTTGTAATTCTTGTAAAAAACAAGCAGATGCGAGTGCCGAATTATTTCCTGAATCTTTTAAAGGTGCTAAAGAAATTAGGACACATTTTATTTCGGTAGGATGTAACCATTGTTATTATACCGGTTATGATGGAAGAAAAGCACTCTATGAAATCATCCCTATAAACAGAGAATTAGAGACCGCGATTAAACATAACGACTTACAAATAGATAAGTATTTGGAAGAACAAAGCCTAAATACCCTGAAGAGTAATGCTGTAGAAATGATTAAAACAGGACAGACTTCCATAGATGAGGTGTATTCCCTACTTTCAAACTAACGATTTATGAATAGAATTTTTATATCCCTTTTATTGCTTTTTCTAATTCAAAGTTATTGCTTTTCTCAAGAGACCTCTAGAATAATGACTATAGAGAATAAATTAGAACTATTAAAAATTTCTACTCCAGGGCTAGATGAGCCTATTAACATCAATATAGCACAAACTACTTTATCTAATTTTTTATTAGCAATATCTAAGGTTCATAGCTTAAATATAAATGTTTCACCTGAGTTAAACTCCATTAATATTGTCAATAATTTCTCGGAGGTTAGCGTAAAAGACATTTTAATTTTTCTCATTAAAGAATACAATTTGGATATTGATTTTACAGGAAATATTTTATCGATAAAAAAATATGTAGAACCACCCAAAGAAAATAAAGCAAAGGAAGTTATTGTTGTGTACTCCCCTTCTAATCATTTATTGAGTTTAGATCTAAAAAAAGATAGATTAGATAAGGTGTTTAGAAAAATAATGGATGTTTCTGGGAAAAATTTAATGTATTCTCCAGAAATAGAATCCAACCTTCTTTCTATTTATATCAATGACATCCCTTTTGATTTGGCTCTTGAAAAAATGGCTGTTGCTAATAATTTAGAATTTTCCATATCAAATGATGGGTTTTATGTGTTTGATACCGCTTTTGAAATTGCAAGTATGGATGATAAAGGAAATAAAAATTCACGTCCTATTAGAAAGAAAAGAGCTTCTTTTTACTATGAAGTGTTAGACACTATAAACAAACAAGTAACGGTAGACTTTAAAAACACCCCTATCTCAGATGTGATTTATACTATTGGCGAGGATTTAGATATTGATATTTTTACAGCTTCTCCACTCGATAATGCTGGTAGCGCAACAATTAATGCAGAAAATATTTCATTTGATTTACTACTAGATAAAATCTATGAAAGTGTTTTATCAGAATCTGAAGGTTCTAATAGTGCTACAAATACTCAAAAAATTACCTATAAAAAAGATGGAAACATTTATTATTTTGGTACTGAGAATCAACTCTCTTTAAAACAAACGGAAGTAATTCCGCTGATGTACCGATCTGTAGAATTATTACCAGATTCACAAAGCACTGGTCAAAGAAGAGCTGGAAGGAATAATTTCAACTCAAATCCTTCTAATCTATTCAATAACAACAATCAAAGTCAAAGTAATAATCCTGCAAGAACTACAAACACATCTTATAATACAAATAGCTCAAATACTCAAAATAAATCCTTAGAGGAATTAATACCAGAGGATGTTAAAGAAGGCTTAGATATTAGAATTGATTCAGAACTCAATAGTTTTATAGTAAGTGGTCCAGGGATTAAAGTAGAGCGATTTAAAAACTTTGTTACTTATATTGATAAGCCTGTACCCGTAATATTAATAGAGGTAATGATTTTGGAAGTGAACCGTTCTGCTATCCTTGAAACGGGGATTAAATTTGGTATAGGTGAAGAGCCCGTTCAAACCGTTGGGCAAGTTTTTCCATCAGCTAATATTCGTCTTGGTGCAGAAACTGTAAATAAAGTAATCGGATCTTTTACGGGATTTGGGGCTCTTAATTTAGGATCCGTGCTACCTGAGTTTTATATAGATATCAAGGCTATGGAGTCTAATGGAACTATAAAAGTATTATCCACTCCAAAGCTAAGTGCATTAAATGGGCATAAAGCAACACTCTCCAGTGGTGAAACTACCTACTATGCGGTAACCACTCAAAACTTATTTGGTACTCAAAACCCTGTAAGTTCTGAAATAACCAACTATGTTCCTATTGATGCTGAATTAGCCATTGAAATAAGGCCTTATGTTTCTGGAAATGGAGAGATTACACTAGATATTCAAGTGTTACAATCTGCATTTAATGGAACACAAGTTGCAGAGGATGCACCCCCAGGTATTAATAGTAGAGAGTTTTCATCTATAATTAGAATGGGAGATCAAGACGTTGCAATTTTAGGGGGAATTGAAGAAATTAAAAAAAATGATGTGGGATCTGGGACTCCTATTCTATCTCGAATTCCTGTGATAAAATGGTTTTTTAGCCAAAGAAAAAGAGAAGACACCAAAAAGAATCTTAACATTTTAATTAAGCCAACGGTAATCTACTAATGCTGAATAAGGTCAAGTCATATTGGAATTATGGAAACAACTATTATAGTATAGAAATAACTACGATTTCTGGAGGCAATACATTACATCTAGTATCGGCAAAAAAAAAGAAAAATGAATTTACTGACTTTGATTTTATAGAGTCCACCTCTTTCTCTGAACTTGCTAAAACACTTCCAAAAAATCAACATTGTTATCTTATTATAAATACCGATAAGGTTTTAATAAAAGAAATTCCTTTTATTGAAAGTGATCAAAAAGCACTTGCAAACGCTTTCCCTAGTTTATCATCATCAGATTTTTATTATGAAATCCTAAAGACAAAAACAAAATGTTTTGTTGCTATATGTCGTAAAGAGGGTATTGATTTCCTTTTAAAAGAAGCAGCATCTCATAATCTAGAGGTTTTGGGTTTTGATTTAGGGTTTTCATCGCTTTCTAGTTTAATTCGATTAATTGATGAAAACAATATAGTATCCTCTAGATATGAGTTTAGCATCCTTGATGGAGAATTAAGTTCCTTTAGTGAAAATAGGGTTCAGAATAGTGTAAGTTATACCATAGAAGACTTTGAGGTTAATTCTAATTTCTTACCTGCATTAAGTGGAATATTTAATTATCTGCTTTCTCCTGTTGATAAATCTTCCAATTTTATGGAAGAAAACAATCACTTAAACACACTACAAAAGCAAAAGAACTTTTTTAGAAAAGGAATTCTTTCTGGAATAGGCATATTGCTTTTCACTTTACTGATTAACTTTTTTGTATTTAATTCCTATTACAAGAATTTACAAACAAAACAAGAAGAAGTACAACTTTTAAAAAGCCAAAAAGACAGGTATCTATCAAAATCATCTATAATTGAAAGCAAGGAGAGAATTGTTCAAAATATTTTAAATAGCAGTACCTCAAAAAGTTCTTTTTATATCAATCGCATTGTAGCCTATAAACCAAGCTCTATATTATTTAGTGAAATTGTATTTCAACCATTACAGAGGGCAATAAAAGCCGATAAGGCTATTGAATATACTGTAAGTGAAATTAATATAAGTGGGGAAAGTAATGACAAAAAAACTTTTTCTAATTGGATAGAAACCTTAGAAAATTTCGATTGGGTTAACAATGTAACCGTAACAAATTATGGGTATTCTAAAAAAAATGAATCTATCTTTTCCCTAAACATTAGTATTCTAGATGATTCAGAAAAATAAAAACAGGCTACTTATAATAGGTTTTATACTTGCTTTATTGGCTTGTTATCATCTTGCCTTTTCAAAAACTTTGGAGACTAAAAAAAAACTAAACAGTTTAAAAGAACAATCGGTTAATTTTAAAAACATTACAAAACTATCTACCAACCTATATCATCGTGAAAAGTATGTAGACTCTGTTCTCAAAAAAAACAATTTTAAAAATCTATCTATTCAAAACAACTTATTGGAATTTTTAAACGAACAGTCTCAAGAAAATAAGTTTTTAATTACTGACTTTATAGAGCCTCACAACTTTGTTAAAGATAATGCAACAATAACCTCCTATCAATTTACCCTAAAAGGTGATTATAATAGTCTTCTTGGGGTCATATATTCTTTAGAGCAGAATTATAATTTTGGTAAAATCACACATTTCAATTTTGAAAAGAAAAGAGACTATAGAAAAAGAAAAGAGGAACTATTTTGCTTTGTGATTTTAGAAAATCTGTTTTCTGAATAATACAACTTACTTAATCTATTTTTTATCAATTTAGTAAGAAGCAATTTTTATAGTAATTTGCAGAATCTACGACTGTCTCAAAATCAATTTCAAAAAAAGCGGTCATTTTTTCTTTAATTCTAATATTATAACTAAAAACGGTCTCTTTTTTTTTGTTTAAATGTTCTGCAATTTTAGTCGAGGAATATCCATTTAGAATCAACTCAAAAACATCAGATTGTTTTTTAGTTAAAATATCACTAATTCGAACTTTTCTATTGAGTTGATAGGTCATTAATTTATGTTCTTTGCGATTTTTTAATACGCTAAAATGTGGGTATTCATTACGGTAATTCTTTAATGGCGTCACTGTAAAATAAAACCCTTCTACTTTATGATTCGTAATTATTGGTATGATACAAATATTGCACAAAGTATAATCCTCTTCCGCTAATTTAAAAGGTATAAACCCTTGAAAACGATATTCGACTAATTGTAACTTATTCTCAAACAACAACTGAAAATAACTTTTAAAAAAATTTACAAAATATTCTTGAAAACAAGGTTTTATGGATTGTAGAAACTTCTTAAAATCACTAGTAGAAATGTCTTTATATCCAAAGTCTGAACTTAATAAATAAAATGATCTATTTTTTAAATTCAACTTCCAAACTAATACATCGAATATGTCAATATAATTGAAAGTTTCATCAGATTTATTTTTTATGGTCAAATCTAAACCATTTTGAATATCTTGACTATCCAAAACATTCATTAACTCGTTGTAACCTTTCACTTGGGGATAAAAAAATTAATTAAATTAAACACTTCCTGCTTGCTTTTGAACTTTAGTTTTTTGGTAATAGAAAATTACAGTCACAACAGGTTTATTGTGCTGAATTAATATGGGGAGTTATTTTAAGTTAAATAAAAATTAAATTGTTTTATTAGCGAGTGCGAAAGTAATGCATTTCTTATACGAAACAAAAAGAATAAGACAGGAATAATTAAACAATACTATGTCTTATAATATCAAACGAATACGGCTAGATAATTGACTAATATGGAGAGAAAAACAACCTTGTGTCATTGACATAAGGTTGTTCAAAATAGTTTTAATAAGAGTGTCCGATTATTGTTGCAGGTCTAATACGCAAGCATTGGTGTATTTTTTAATAGATGTTGCTCTCCTATTTCTTTTTTTAATTAGAAAATATTTCTCTAAAATTTTCACTCATATTCACGTATTCCCAATTATAAATTTTAGCTTTTTGTTCTAATTCTGCATCATAATAAATATACTCATCTGGATCGTCATGAATTAGAATCATTTCAAGATTTTTATATGGATTGGAATTAGAATATGTCAGCATTTCAAAATCTCCCATAGAATTTCCAAAAGCAAAAATGGGCTGTTTCCCTATTCTATTTCGAATTAATTCTGCTTTTCCAGCACCTTCAGACATAGGAGATAAATATTGTTTCTGTCTGATAAAAGATGATATGTTATTAGACATGAAATAATACTCTAAGGAAACAGTAGAGCCAATTATTTTTTCTCTTTCCATCTGCAAATAATCTTCTCCAAAAGATCTTATAAAACCTTCTTCTGAACCTGAAACAATATAAACATCAAAATCATTTTCTTTTAAATAATTAATAAGTTGAAGCATTGGTGGATAATACAAATCACTATAAGTTACATCAAATCTAGAATCAATACTATTGCTAGTAGTTTTAGAAACAGAATCAAGATAAACTTCTTGATTATAACCAAGAAATGCTTGGAGAATAATCTCGTCTGTATGAGTATTTATATAAGAATAAGTTTTGTTGCATGAAGCAATATAAAGTGAGTCTCTTAAAAGTAGTGTGTCTTTTTTTGCAAGTTTACATAACTGTTCCATTGCCACTACAACTTCCATATAATATGGTTTTTCACAAGCAATAGTCCCATCAAAATCAAATACCGCGATTCGATCTTCAGAAGGAACGTATGAAGGTGCGTTAACATCAACTATTTCAGAAACAAAAGATAATATTTTATCTTTTTGAGGTGTTTCATTCCACAAACTTAATTTATCTATCATATTCCTTCTTGGAGTTTTAGTTTTTGGCGATTTACAAGATATTAAATAAGCTAAAATACTGATGATTATAATTAAATGATCTGACTGAAATCTCATAATAAAATTAAATTAAAAATTATTGAGTATAAGTTCAGCTGCTTTATCTCCAATCATAAAGGCTGGGCCTTGGGGATGACCAGAAGTAATAAAAGGCATGATTGATATATCTGCTACCCTAAGTCCAGTAACGCCTTTAACTTTTAAATCTGAATCTACAACTGCATCTAAATCTGATCCCATTTTACAGGTACAAGAAGCATGACTATATGAGTAACTATTGTTTAATATCCAATTCTCAATTTGGGCATCAGAAACTACATCTGGACCAGGAACAAGTTCTTGATTACGCCAAGATGACAATCCTTGAGAATTTCCAATAGCTCTCATTAAATAAAATGCTTGTTTTGCTTGCACCATATCATCAGGATTTGAGAAAAAATTTAAATCTATAATTGGAGCATCATTAGTGCCTAAGGAATTAAGTGTAACTGTTCCAATACTTTTAAGTCGCATTGCACCACCTGTAACTGAATAATGACTTTCTAATTCAGGTTCAGTCTCTCCACAAACATATGTTCCTCGCATCATCTCAATACAAGTAGTAGCCTGTTGGTATTGATTCATATTTGCCCAAACCATTACATATCCTTCATTGGTTGGCTGGTTATATATGGGTTGTATTGTTGACCAACTTCCTTTAAATATAATTGCATCTTGTAAATTTTGACCCACGCCTGGTAAATCAGAAATAATAGTTTGTATGCCTAATTTTTTTAATTCTGTAGCATTTCCAATCCCTGAGCGCATAAGAATGGCAGGAGTGTTAATTGCTCCAGCCGAAAGTATCACTTCTTTATTTACAGCAGTTGAGTAAGTTACTTGATTGTTATAAGTAAAGAGAATTGAAGTAGCTTGATTATAATTATCAAATAAAATTTTATCAACACTACAGTATATAAAAACATCTAGATTGGGGCGATTAAGATTTGGAGTAATATAAGTTTGAAACGAAGTTGTTCTTATGTTTTGATTATTTATTGTTGATTGAAGTGGACTTACTCCAAACATATTTTGACCTGAATTATAATTGGGATTATACGGAATGTTTAAATTGTTACAAGCTTGAATAAATGAAATTGCAAAATCATTTTCAACAGTTTGTGTTGGTTGTAATTGAGCCTCTACGTTTTCAAAATTCTGTACAATATTCGCATAGTCCCAACCTGCACAACCATGTTGGCTTTCCCACAAATTAAAATCGGCTGGATCCCCACGTGTATATACCATGTCATTATGTGACGTACAACCACCTGTCATTTTAGCTCTTGAATAATCTAAGACTCTATTATTCATATTAACTTGTGGCGTTGTTTTATAACCCCAATCAATTGTTGGGTCGTTATACAAACAATTAATCTCATTTGGAACCCATACATTAGGGACAGTTGCTGCACTTTTTCCAGCTTCTAAAAGAAGAACTGTAATGTTTGGGTTTTCTGATAGTTTGCTAGCAACTATACTACCTGATGACCCAGAGCCTATAACAATGTAATCATACGTGGATCTTAATTCTATTATTTCATTATTAAAATTGTTCATAATCTTTATATTTTAAAAATGCTTAATTTCTTTACCAGAAATCAAATGACATATGTAATTTCTTACAGTGATATTTATTACTCTATTTACCTAGAGAAATTGATTTTTTTTTGGATATTATAATGAAAAATAATCCACTTTTAATCTAGGAATGTAATTCGAGATATCTGAATAATATTGTATGATTTGATCATGAAATTGGTCAAAACTGTGTTTCAAGTCATGAACATAATTAATTGCAAAATTAACTTCCTCTTTATCAAGAGATATTACATCTTCCAAAGCTTCGTTAAGAAGACTGTTATGATCCATTTCAATGTCAGTTTCAAAATGCGTTAATGGTCCTTTCATTGCTTCAATAGGAAGGTTATAAAGCTCGAAAATATCTAGCATGACTTTCTTTGAGTTCTTGTAATCAAATTTATTCGCTTCAAACAAGTTTGTACAAGCCAGATAACCTAAAGTACTTTTACTTCCAATATCAATTAACATATTAATAAGGGAAGATGTTCCTATTAATGGATGTGCATTAATTACTCTTTCTTTTGGAAATCCTAATTGTTCAAGGGCGTCTAAATAAAAATCTCCATGATTGTATTCATCAACTAAGTAATCTACTAATACATCTTTCCATTTTTCGTTTTTACAATGTATCAGTGCATTACCTGTATGAATAGGTGCTGATTTAACATAATGGTAAGTTTCTATCAATAACCCTATAAGAACTTCTTTTCTTAGAGGTTTTGATTTAAGAAGATTAAAGAGACTGTGATAACCGATTTGTCTCTGCCACATTAAGCAAGTATCATAGGTTCTAGTGATAAATTCTTCTTTGTTTAAAAATGAAAGATTGTCAGTTTCTTCTTCTCTAATAATTTCTAATTCTTTGAAAGTATCTACAATTGATGTAATGTCCTTTTCACAAATATTAGTAATAGAGGATATTTCTTTTATAGAATGTCTACCGTCAAAGTACCGTTTCATATTTAGGAATGAATCTCTATCACCTACCAATTCATTTAATTCAAAATGATTTTTTCCTACTATAATGCGCATTAATTTATTTTTATCATCACTTAGCATTGTAAAATGTCTAAGCCTTGGATATATTATCTTGTTCATTTTGTAGATTTTAAATTATGAAAAAAAGCGTCTAGAAACTTTACTAATCAATTAACTATTAAACTTTCTAGACACCTCATTTTGGTTAACCACACATTGTGATTGTTGATGGACTTCCTTCAAATTCTTTTCCTCTAACTCTGCTAACTGCAATTTTCAAAGATTGTGGAACTGTTAAATGAAAATCTCTGTCCTTAAGATCCTCAGTCGATTCTACTACACGAACTCTTGTGCCAGGCTTAACCCTAACAAGGAGTTCTTCTTGATTACTTTTCATGATCATTAATTTAAAAAGTACTGCTTATTTTTCCGCTTCTAAGCTATTGCGCCCTG
>MAAC01009423.1_pt1 | contig 27877 bp, 22 predicted proteins | sample 1115981 | NCBI WGS metagenome assembly MAAC01 (sample SAMN04961126, study PRJNA320927) | seawater metagenome | isolation source: sample BD02T64 sea water enriched with oil for 64 days | place: USA:Gulf of Mexico | collected 2013-07-27
TCCGACGTTGAAGGAACTTGGTGTTGATAACAGGGCCGATATGGCCTATATAAATTTAGAAGATATTATAAAAGTTGCAAATGGCTCTAGGTCTTCAAATATTGCGAATGAAATTTGTGATAAAATTTCTTATAATAAGAAAAAACATATTATCACCTCAGCGATTAAACTGCCTCCATTAATTTTTTCGGAGAACGATGTGGATGGATTTTTTTATGAAAATTTAAAACCGAATTTCACAACTCAATTAGTTATCGAAGGAGAATTGGTTGTTTTAAAAGAAGAGAAAAAGGACATTGTTAATAAAATTGTTGTAATTGAAAATGCAGATCCTGGCTTTGATTGGATATTTAGTCATAGAATAAAAGGATTAATTACAAAATATGGTGGTGCGGCTTCTCATATGGCGATTAGATGTTCTGAGTTTGGGCTGCCAGCAGCGATAGGATGTGGAGAAAAAATATTTGATTCTTTGAAAGATAAGGAAATGATTCAGTTGGATTGTTTAAACCAAAGAATCCATAAATTTTAAATAATTATTATGATCATTGCCGTATCAACTCGTGTAACAGAGGCCCAAAATTATGTAGAGAAACGAAATAGCATCGCCTATGATTTTATTGCATATCTAGAGAAATTAGGAATAAGCCCATTGTTGATTCCTAATAATTTGAAAGACTACCATAATTATTTCTCTTCTTTTAATGTTAAAGGAATAATATTAACAGGTGGTAACAATGTTGATCCTCAGAGATATAACTCTGAAAGTGATTTAGCTGATGTTTATCCTGAAAGAGATAAAACAGAGGAAATATTATTTAATTATGCAATTGATAAAAAAATACCAATCTTAGGTGTTTGTCGTGGTTTCCATTACATAAATATTCTATTAGGAGGTAGGTTAACTCATAACATCAATGGTCATGTGAAAGTGTATCACAGATTGGTGTCAGATAATTCTGATTATAACAATACTGAAGTGAATTCATATCATAATCAAGGAGTCAAGCCTAATCAACTTAGTACTAAATTAAAATGTGTAGCGTGTACCGAAGATGGCTTTGTTGAAGTTTATAAAAGCAATGCAAGTAATATTTTAGGTTTTCAATGGCATCCTGAAAGAGATTTTCAAGAATTTGATAGTAACTTGATAAAAAAACATTTTTCAATATAATAACAACAAAAAGTATGAAAGTAATAATATTGGCAGCAGGGCAAGGTACAAGATTGCGACCGTTAACTAATGATAGACCTAAATGTATGGTAGAGTTATTAGGGAAGCCATTAATTAAACATCAATTGGATGTGTTAAATAGTAAGAATATTACAGATATATATGTAGCAACTGGATATTTGGAGGAGAAAATATCTTTTTCACAAATCAAAGGAAAATACTATAATCCTCGCTTTGATCAAACTAATATGGTGGTTTCGTTATTTTCTGCGGTGGAGATGATGGAAGGAGATGATTTGCTAATTACCTATGGAGATATTGTGTATTCTGACGAAGTTATAGATAAAGTATTAACTGATGAGTCAGAAATAAGTGTCGTGGTAGACAAGGGATGGGAAGTCTATTGGAAAGCTAGGATGGAAAACCCAATGGATGATGCAGAAACTTTAAAAATAAATGAAGTAGGGGATATTATTGAGTTGGGTAAAAAAGCGCATGCGATTAAAGAAATTCAGGGGCAATATATTGGAATGATAAAAGTTCGTAAAGATTTTGTATCAAGATTTATTAACTTTTATTCTGAACTAGACAAATCTGAAAATTATGATGGAAAGGACTTTGATAATATGTATATGACAAGTTTTCTTCAAAAAATCACAGAAGAGTTGATACCACTTAAACCAATATATATCAATAACGGATGGATGGAAATTGATGAGCCTTCGGATTTGAATTTCACTCAATTTTTAAAAATTTAAAACAGAGAAAAACACTTTATAAAACACCAAATAATTGTTAAATATCAAATTAATATTTAATTAAAGTTAAAAACTCAAAATAGTGAAAGAGATATTAAAGAAAATAATATCATTAGAAACAAGAAATAAAATTCGCCCAATAAAATTGAGTGATATTTTATTTATGTATGCATATAGATTAAAAATTAATTTTCTTAGAAAGAAAATTAGTGGCTATGACAATGTGAAAATTGTTTTTATAGTAATGGATCTTGCCATGTGGAAATATGAAGGGTTGTATGAAATCATGTTAAAACATCCACGTTTTGATCCTGTTATTTTAATAGCTCCTAGAATTAATCAAAATATTGAGGGATTAAAGCAAGATTCCTTAAAAATGATTACATATTTTAACCAAAAGAATTATAACATAATTGAAGGATACGATTTTGAGAAAGAATATTGGTATGATGTAAAAGAAAATATTAAGCCGAATATTGTTTTTTATACCCAGCCCTATAAAAAGATGTCCGTTCATGAAAAATATTCCATGAAAAATTTGAAAAATTCTTTATTTTGTTATATCCCTTATTATTTTTTAATAATTTCACAAAAATGGGCGTACGATTCGTTATTGCAAAATATAGCATGGAAATTATTTTACCCAACTAATTTTCATATTAAAACGGCCAAATCTTTTGCGAAAAATAAAGGTGTAAATGTTTGTATTACTGGGTATCCAATTGCGGATGAAATTTTAGATTTGAATAGAAAGGTCTCAAATCCATGGGGTAATAAAAGCCCGAAAATAAAACGAATTATATGGGCACCTCATCATTCTATTTTAGAAGAAGGGGCATTGAGCTTTTCTAATTTTCTTAGTATTCATCAAACAATGTTTGATTTATGTGAAAAATATAAAGATCAAATTCATATCGCATTTAAACCACATCCTATTTTGTTGTCAAATTTATATCAGCATGTCAATTGGGGTAAAGAAAAAGCAGATGCCTATTATAAAAAATGGGAAGAAATGACAAATGGACAGGTAGAAACAGGTGAATATGTGGATCTTATGTTAACATCAGATGCCATGATTCATGATTCGGTTTCTTTCACTGTTGAATATCTTTATACAAAAAAACCAGTATTGTATGTCTCTAAAAAAAATCATTCTGAAAGCTTGTGCGACTTTGGTAAACTAGCCTTTGATCAACATTATAAAGGCGGGGGCAATAAGGAGATTGAAGATTTTATTTTGGACGTAGTATTGAAAGGGAATGATTTTAAGTCCAATGATAGAACGGTATTTTTTAATAAGTACTTGTTCCCACCAAATAATCAGTTGGTAGCAGAAAATGTTTTCAATGAAATATTGATCGGTTTAAAATGGAATAATGGGTAAAAACTTAAAGGATAAAACAGTCAACGGTTTATTATGGAGTTTTATAGAGAGTTTTTCTTTACAAGGTGTTCAATTCTTGATTGGAATTGTAATGGCAAGGTTTCTATTACCTTCAGACTATGGTTTGATAGCAATGTTGGCCATATTTTTAGGGATTTCTAGGATATTTATAGATGGAGGTTTTTCTGCAGCATTAATTCAAAAACGTGATAGGACTGAAATTGATTTTTCTACGGTTTATTATTTTAACATAATAATTTCTATAGTAATTTATGGGATTCTTTTTTTTACAGCGCCCTATATTTCATCCTTTTATAATCTGCCAGAATTAACGATTATTACTAGAGTAATTTCTTTAAATTTAGTAATTGCTTCTTTTTCGGCTGTGGCGCGTACAAAACTTACCATTGAAGTAGATTTTAAAACTCAAGCTAAAGTTTCATTATCATCGGTACTTATTTCGGCATCAGTTGGAATATTTATGGCGCTGAATAAATATGGAGTTTGGGCATTGATTACACAGTCGGTGCTAAATACTTTATTAAATACCTTAATGATTTTTTATTTTCTAAGATGGAAACCGATGTTTGTCTTCTCTATTAATTCGTTTAAATCTTTATTCCCTTTTGGTTCTAGGTTATTAATGTCGCAGTTAATTGGTGCCATATATGATAATCTTTATTCTTTGGTAATTGGTAAGAAATTTAGTTCAGACGATTTGGGGTATTACTCGCGTGCAGAAACATTCTCACGGTTCCCCTCAAACACTATTTCTACAATTTTGTCACGAGTTACTTTTCCGATTCTTAGTTCAATTTCAAACGATGATACTCGCTTAAAAGGAATTTACCGAAAATACCTAGAATTAACTGGGTATTTGGTTTTTCCTGTTATGTTTTTAATAATAGGTATAGCCAACCCATTAATTGAATTTTTACTCACTGATAAATGGCTAGATACAGTTATTCTGTTGCAAATATTATGCTTAGGTTTTATTTGGGACCCAATCGGAACTCTAAATTTAAATTTACTTTACGTTAAAGGGAATTCGAAATTAATTTTAAGATTAGAAATAATTAAAAAGACCTTGGCAATAATTATACTAATCATTTCAATTCCTTTTGGAATGATTTCAATAGCCATAGGTCGAGCAGTTTATTCTTTTATAGCGGTTTTTATTAATACATATTACTCCGGGAAATTTATTGAATTTAGCTATTTGACTCAGATGAAATCCCTATTACCATATTATTTATTGGCATTATCAATGGGGGGCTTGGTTTATTTTTTAACAATGTTTGTTTCAGGGTTAATTTTTAAATTGATTGTTGGTACTGTTTTTGGCTTACTTTACTATTTTTCTATATCATATTTTTTTAGATTTGAACCGTTAATGAGCTTGATAGATATAATCTCTAAATCAAATCGTCGGAAATAAAAACTTGTCTAATTAAACATAAAAAATATTTTGAAAAATTTAAGTAAAATGAATATTGATAATTTATAAAAATGAAAACAATTAAGGAGTATGAGTGGGATATTTAATGATCATATAAAATAATGAAAAAGATATTATATATTTTTCACGTATCTGAAATAGGAGGCGGTTCATTATGTCTTTTAAACATGATAAAAGAGCTTGATAAAACTAAGTTTACGCCAATTGTCCTCTTGAAGAATGAGGGATCTCTTAGTGTTTTATTGAGTAACCTAGGGGTGTCGGTTTTTATTGAAAATTCCTTATCAACAATTCCGTACAATCAAAGTGTTTTTAGATTGAGCTCTGTCAAACAGTATTACTCGGTAATACGTTCTTTAAAAATATATAAAAAATGGTTGCTAAAGATTAATCCAGATATCGTTCACATAAATACGATGATGATGTATCCTTACGCTAAGCATGCCCAGGACTTGAATAAAAAAGTGATTATTCATATGCGTGAGCACTGGCCAATAAATGAGCACCAAACTCAATTTAGGGTTGCTAGATATTTTATAAATAAATACGCCAATAGAATAATTGCAATTAACAACACATCGGCAACTTTTTTAAATTTTCCAGAAAAAACGGAAATCGTATATGATTGGATTGATCTTAATGGAAGAGACGGGAAAGTTAATTTAAAAGATGATTATGGAATTGATGTGAATAAGGATAAGGTATTTTTGTTTCTTGGAGGGACCCAATTAATAAAAGGCGCTTATGAAGTTTTATCAGTTTTTTCAAAAAATACAATTGAAAATAAAGCGAAGTTACTTGTGCTAGGTGTGGATAACATAGCATATGATAAAAATGGAATAAAGGCCTTTGTAAAGAAAGTGTTAAGAACTGTAAGACTTCCTGTAAGAGCGGATAAACTTAAAGGTATTTTGCAGAATAATAAGAATATTATTCAACTTCCTAAAGTTAATGATGTTTTTTCTTTATACCAGCAGGTATATTGCACTGTTGCGTTTCCTACCATACCACATGCCATTTTGCCTATTGTAGAATCTATTTGGAATGGGACTCCTGTTATTTCTGTAGATACTCAAGAAGGAAGGGAGTATTCTTTTAATGGAATTAGTGCGGACTTAGTACCCATCAATGATATCGAAGCCCTAGAAAAATCAGTTTTATATGCAATTAATAATGTAGAAGAACTTAAGAAAACTACGGAAAAAGGAATCAAATTTATACAGAAGACTTTTGATAAAGAACGGAATAGTGCTAAGTTAAATGGAATTTATGTTGATTTGTTGTTTCATTCTAAAAAAACGTAGAAGATGGTAACGGTTATTATTACTGGGTTAGTAGCAGTCTTTTTTGCCTATTTTGGGCAATTTAAAGAATATGAAAAAGGGTTGAAAATTGCATTTCTACCAATATTTCTTTTTTTAAGTTTAAGGTATGATTATGGAAATGATTATCATGCCTACTATGAGCAGTTTCAACTTTTACAGTCTTATGGACTTGAGAGGTTTCAGCTTTATAATAAAATGGAAATTGGTTGGGTATATTTAAATTATATTTTTTCGCCATTAGGATTTTTTGCAATGGTGGCATTTCTATCTTATTTTAATTGTGTAGTCTATTATAAAATTATTAAAGAATTTGTACCTAAGAAGTATTATTGGTTGGCAGTTTTTTTGTACGTATTTAACCCTTATATAATGTTAGTGCATCTTTCTGCAATGAGGCAGTCATTGGCCATTTTAATATTTTTATTAGCCTTAAAGTTTTTTTTAAAAAAGAGAATAGTACATTTTGCATTGGTTATTATTTTTGCTTCTTTTTTTCACAAAAGTGTATTGTTAATACTGCCTTTAATATTTTTGCTTTTATCAAAGTGGAAAATTAATTTAAAAGCAAGTATTATTGTGGTAATAATATTTGTGTCTTTGTTTTTTTTAGGAAGCCTCATATCTGGGTATGTAAACCTCTTTTTAACAACCTATCTCGTAAAATATGCGCATCATACAGAGAATGATGTCGAGGTGATTCTAGGGTCTGGCCTGGTGATTTTATCCATGTTGATAGCATTATTAGTTACCCTGTATTACACAGAAATTCAAGATGAAAAGCTCAAATATATTTTTAAAATATATATAATTAGCTTTTTTATTATTCCTATTTCCCTGTACGTATTTTTAGTATCAAGAACAGGATTTTATTTGTCCGTTTTCTCTATTTTAGTTTATCCAAATATTGTGGATAGTGTTAAGAATAATTTATCAAAAAAAATAATTTTATTTTTTTTTATTGCAATTACGGGGTATAATTTTTATGTATTTTTCAAATCGCCGATATGGCAGGAAGATTATGGTACATACCAAACAATTTTATCAAGACTTAATTTTTTAGATAATTAGACATGAAAAAAGAAATACTTTATATCAGTTCATTATGTTCAGATAAGGTTACTGAAAATATATTTAATACCTCTACCGATAAATCTGGGTTGTCTATACAAAAGTTTCACAAACTTATTGTATTCGGCTTGGCAGCAGTAAATTTGAATACAGTGAAGTTGTTAGTTTCTCTTCCGATTACTCATAAAATAAATAAAAGGAAAATTTGGTTTTTAAAGAAGGAAAGAGATTTTAATTCGGACATCTCCTATGTGCCTACCATTAACCTGCCATTGGTGAAAAATGTGGTTGATTTTTTATACACTTTTTTTAAAGTGTTATTTTGGACAACATCAAAAAACAATAAAAAATATGTGATTGTCGATGTGTTAAAACTATCGCCAGTAGTTGGTGCTTTTTTGGCATGTAAAATTAGACGAATTCATATTGTAACTATTGTTACTGATATGCCAGGAATAGATGTTTTTCAAGATACCATTAAAAGGAAAATTAAAACATTTTTAATCAAGTCTTTTTTGATTAATTTTGACGGATACATATTAATATCAAAATTTATGAACAGCATTGTAAATCCGAAGCAAAAGCCTTCTATGGTTATGGAAGGCTTGGTTGATCTTACAATGAAGGAGTTTGATATTCTTAGAAGTACTCAAAAGAATATAGTATATACAGGGGGGCTTTATGAGAGGTATGGTTTAAAAAAACTAATAAACGCTTTTATGAAGATCAATGATAAGGACCTAAAACTACAGTTTTACGGTGAAGGGCCATTAGTTCCTGAAATTCTAAGCTACTCTAAAGAAGATGGAAGAGTAATGTATATGGGAGTTGTATTAAATAAGGAGATGGTTAAAAGACAGGTGGAAGCGTTTCTACTTGTTAATCCTAGACCAACAAACGAGGAGTTAACTAAGTATTCTTTTCCAGGGAAAAACATGGAATACATGGTGTCAGGGACGCCAACGTTGACAACGAAGTTACTTGGTATGCCAGATGATTATTTACCGTATGTTTTTTTAATCAAAGATGAAACTATTGAAGGAATTGGACAGAGTATAGAAAACATTTTAGAACTCTCAGAAGAAGAATTTAATAAAATCGGTTTTAACGCTAAAAAGTTTGTGTTAGAAAATAAAAATAATTTTGTTCAAGCTAAGAGAATCGTTAATTTTTTAAATAAAATATAGTTTATGTGTGGAATATTTGGTGTCGTTAATAATGAAAATATTAGGATACGAAAGGAAGCTGTGAAAAAATCGGCACTTTTAATGCAACATAGAGGTCCTGATGCTTTTGATCAATGGGGTATAAAGGATAAAATAGAACTGGCTCATTTAAGATTAGCAATTATTGATTTGAACATTGAAAGTCAACAACCATTTTTTTCTAGTTGTAAAAATTATGTTTTAGTCTTTAACGGTGAAATATTTAATTATTTAGAGCTCAAAAAAGAATTAGAGGTTGAAGGATATGAGTTCCGAACATCTTCAGATACAGAAGTATTGTTAATCGCTTACCTGCATTGGGGAGAGAATTGTGTTAATAAATTTAATGGAGATTGGGCGTTTTCAATATATAACATTGAAAAGAATAAATTATTTTGTTCTCGAGATCGGTTTGGCGTGAAACCTTTTAACTATTCATTGGTTAATAACCAACTTATTTTTTCGTCCGAAATTAAATCTATAGTTAACTATGATGAGACTCTAGAAGAGCCTAACTTAAATGTGATTCTGAATTTTTGTAAAAATAGTTTAGGAGCCCAAATAGAAGATACTTGGTTTCAAGGAGTCAAAAGGCTGCTGCCAGCACATAATTTGGTGTGGGAAAATGGAGTTGTTGAAATATACAAGTATTGGGAGTACCCTGTAGAAACTATGAAAAAAACTCGATATAAAGAAGCAAAGCTTCGATATACCGAATTGTTTGAGAATGCCGTGAAAATTAGGTTAAGAAGTGATGTGCCTGTTGGAACTACTTTATCTTCAGGTATTGATTCTAGTTCTATTGTTTCAGTGATTCATAAATTGAATTATGACAAACATAAAACGTTTACAGCTCATTTTAACGAGGGAGAATATGACTCAGGTGAGAAATCTTTATATGCAACAGATGTAAAAATTAATGAAAGCGTATTGGTTAAAAAAGTGGAAGAAAGATTAAATTTGGATTCTCATTTTATAGAAATAAAGGAGGGGGATTTTATAAAGGGATTATCCAAAAACATTTACCATCTTGAATCTGGACATTCATCTCCAGCAACGATTGCTGTTTCAGAAATTTTTGATGAAGCAAAAAAGCATGTAACTGTTGTATTGGAAGGGCAGGGAGCTGATGAACTCTTAGCAGGATATACGTACAACTTATTTCCACATTTGGTTTTTGCAGAACTTAAGAAATTGAAGCTTAAGAAGATATTCTCTGAGTTTCAGTTATTTAGAAAGGATTATTCTTTGTTTTACACATTGAAGCTGTTCCTTAGAACCATGAATTATTCTCTTGTTGAAAAATTATACCATGAATTGAATGGAATTAACAAGGTTTTTTCTAAAAGTGTAATAAAAACGTATCAACGAATAAATGATTACCCTATAGAAAATGTGTCGTTTGATCAAAATTTTAATAAAGCGCTATACAAATCTCATACTGGTGGCTTGGTGAATTTGCTACATTATGGTGATGCTATATCAATGTCTAAATCCCTAGAGAGTAGAAACCCTTTTTTAGATTATAAACTAGTGGAATACGCTTTTAAACTGCCTTATGCTTTTAAATATAACAATGGATTGGGTAAAAAAATTCATCGGGATTCAATGAAAAATATAGTTCCAGATTTTATATTAAATAATACTATTAAATTTGGTTTCAATACTCCTTTATCACAACAATTTAAGAAAATTGACTCTGACTCAAATAAATTATTGCTGTCTGCTAGAACAATTGAAAGAGGGATTTTTAGTGAAAAGGGTTTGAAAAAACTTATTAACAATCATATTAATAATAAAAGAAATAATTCGACACTATTGTTTAGGCTATTATCTGTAGAATTATGGTTTAGGGAATTTATTGATAAATAAAATTACTATGTTAAAAAATAAAACACTGTTAATTACAGGAGGAACAGGCTCGTTTGGAAATGCGGTTTTAAACCGATTTTTACATACAGACCATTTTAAGGAAATTCGAATTTTTTCTCGAGATGAGAAAAAACAAGATGACATGCGTACGCGCTTAAGAAACGAAAAATTAAAATTCTATATAGGAGATGTTCGTGATTATGGAAGTATTGAAAGAGCAATGCGTGGTGTTGATTATGTTTTTCATGCTGCGGCCCTAAAACAGGTTCCTTCTTGCGAATTTTTCCCGATGGAAGCCACCAAAACCAACGTGTTTGGTACTCAAAATGTAATAGATGCGGCGGAATACAATAAAGTTTCAAAAGTTATTTGTTTAAGCACAGATAAAGCTGCATACCCAATTAATGCTATGGGGATTTCTAAAGCGTTGATGGAGAAAGTGGCTATTGCAGCTTCTCGTAATTGTAAGCATACTACTGTTTGCTTAACTCGATATGGGAATGTAATGGCCTCGAGAGGCTCGGTAATTCCGTTGTTTTTAAGTCAAATTAAAAATAAAGAAACAATTACAATTACAGATCCTAAAATGACTCGTTTTTTAATGTCGTTGGATGAGGCAGTGGAGTTGGTATTGTTTGCATTTGAACATGGACATGCAGGAGATTTGTTTGTTAATAAAGCGCCCGCCGGAACGATTGGTGATTTGGCGCAAGCTTTAAAAGAGATGTTGAAGGCAGATAATCTTGTGAAGGTAATAGGTACGCGGCACGGTGAAAAATTGTATGAAACTTTATGTACAAGAGAAGAAATGACCAAGGCAGAAGATATGGGCGAGTTTTACAGGGTGCCTGCTGATAATAGAGGTTTAAATTATGCTCGATATTTTTCTGAGGGTGAAAAAGACATATCAAATGTAGAAGATTATCATTCACATAACACTGTACAGTGTGATATAGAAGGAATGAAAACCCTTTTAAAAAAATTATCATTGATTCAGGACGAATTAAAATTAATGCAGTCCTAATATGATGCCTAAGTTAATGTTTGGGGAGAGCCATCATGATAGTAGAGGAGTAATTAAATTCAATAACAAATTTGACGCTACTGCGATAAAAAGGATGTATATGATTGAAAATGTAGATATTTTTTTTGTTAGAGGTTGGCAAGGTCATAAAATTGAGCAACGATGGTTCTCTGCAGTTGACGGGAGCTTTAAAATAGAACTAATAGAAGTTGATGATTGGAAAAAACCATCAAAGAACTTACATAAATTGACTTTTGAAATTTCTCATGAATGTGCAGATGTTTTGCATGTTCCTGGTGGATATATAAGTAGTATTCAAGCAAGCCGTGAGGATTCAAAATTATTAGTCATGGCAGACTATAGAATAAATGAAATTCAAGATGAGTATAAATTTTCCTCAGATTATTTTGAGAATAATTAATGATAAATAAAAGAAAATGAAGAAAACAACAGTAATGACCATAGTAGGTACTAGGCCTGAGATTATTAAATTAAGCGAGGTAATGAAGGAACTTGATAAACATACCAACCATATAATAGTTCATACCGGACAAAATTATGATTACGAGTTAAATGAGCTGTTTTTCGAACAATTGAATGTTCGAACTCCAGATTATTTTTTAGAAGCTGTAAAAGGCACTGCTTCTGAGACAATTGGAGATATAATAGCGAAAGCCGATAAGATTTTGGATACAATAAAACCAGATGCTTTATTGGTGTATGGAGATACTAACAGTTGCCTTAGTGTAATTCCTGCGAAAAAAAGAAAAATACCAATTTTTCATATGGAGGCAGGTAATCGTTGTTTTGATCAAAGAGTTCCCGAAGAAGTAAATAGAAAAATTGTTGATCATTTAAGTGATATCAATTTACCGCTTTCTGAACAGGCAAGAGATTATTTAATTGCCGAAGGCCTTAAACCTGAGACAATTATAAAAACAGGTTCTCCAATGACAGAAGTTTTAAATGTTAATATGGATAAGATTCTGGCTTCAGATATTCTTGTAAAAGAAGAACTATCAAAAAAGGGCTATATAATTATGAGTATTCATAGAGAGGAAAATGTCGATTCTCCTAAGAATTTTACAGATTTATTGGAGGCAATAGATGAATTATCAAGGGTATATAAAATGCCAATAATTATTTCAACTCATCCTAGAACTAGAAAAAAACTAGAAGAAATGGGATATGAAGATAATAATCCGCTTATTAGATTTTCAAAGCCTTATGGGTTTCATGAATATAATAACCTTCAAATGAATGCATTCTGTGTGATTTCAGATAGTGGGACAATTGCTGAAGAAGGATCTATTTTAAATTTACCAGCTGTTACTATTAGACAAGCACATGAAAGACCTGAAGGCATGGATGAAACAACAGTAATTATGTCTGGGTTGAATAAAAATAGAGTAATCGAAGCTGTAGAAGTTGCGACTAAACATCATTCAAAAGAGGAAAGAGTAATAAAACCTGTTAGAGATTATCAAGCTGATAATGTCTCTAAAAAAATACTAAGAATTATATTGTCATACACAGATTATATAAATAGAACTGTTTGGCATAAAGAAATATAAAGAATGAAATTAAAAGTTTTAGTCCTTGGTTCTACCGGACTGATTGGGCATCAGGTATACAGTTATTTGAACGCTACCAAGAAGTACGAACTATTTAATATTACATATCGAAAAAAGTTGAATGAAAAAACAATTTTATGTGATATTAGAAATGATAAACAATTTTTGGAGACCATTAGAGAAATTTCACCAGATATCATTATAAACTGTATTGGAATTTTAATTAAAGGAGCTAATTTAGACCCTGAGAATGCTATTTTTATAAATGCATTCATGCCTCACAGATTAAAGAAATTGGCAGATGGTCTTGGAGCTAAGTTAATCCATATATCTACGGATTGTGTATTTTCAGGCGAAAAAGGAGAATCTTACATAGAAGATGATTTGAAAGATGGTAAGGATACTTATGCAAAATCTAAAGGATTGGGGGAAATAATAAGCGAAAATCACTTAACATTGAGGACCTCAGTTATTGGGCCTGAACTCAAAACTGATGGAGAAGAGCTATTTCACTGGTTTATGTCGCAATCTGGAAAAATAGATGGTTTTACAGGAGCGATTTGGTCTGGAGTTACTACTATTCAATTAGCGAAAGCTGTTAATTGGGCAATTCAAAATAAAATAACAGGTTTGTATCATGTAACTAATAATGAATTTATTAGTAAATATGATCTTTTATGTCTCATCAAGAAACATTTCAAAAAGAGCATCGAAATAAATCCTATAATAGGTAAAAATATAAATAAAAGTTTTATAGATACTCGAAAAGAAAGGGATTATACCATTCCAAATTATGATACTATGGTTGAAGAAATGAAAGAATGGGTTTTAAACAATCGCGAATTGTACAAACACTATGAGTTGATTGCTGATTAATATGTGAAAATTTCACAAGTATTTTGTCTGTCATTTTTTTGAAAAAGATAAAGTTATCCCTTGAAATGACTATTGTGGATGGAGTTTCAAGATGTGTCAAATTCAAAATTTGATCAACGAAAGTAAAGAGAGCTTAATTTCTAGAGTTCTGAAAATAATATAAGATTTTATTTAATATATGAATAAAACAAATGGCATGAAAATAAATTTAATTTATTTGACAACTCTGAACTATAGGAAGTCCTTATTTAAAGAGTTAGGTAATATTTCTGATTTCACCTTAGTTTGTGGTGACAAAAGTCCTTACAAAAACATTGTTTTTGACGATGATTGTGATGGGTATAAAGTTTGTAAGTTGAAAAACGTGTTTTTATTAAAAGGGCGACATAGGTTAACATTCCAATTGCCAAATTTTAAGGTTTTAAAATTAATTTTTAAAACTAGAAATCAACATTTTGTTTTTTTAGGGGTAGATCCCCATATCGTGTCATCGCTTTTCTATTCATTTTTTTTGAAATTATTGGGATATAAAATCAGTTGGTGGGGGCATGGAGCTCTGGGCGGAGGTGTCATCAAAGCTGTACGGATGGTGGTATTTAAATATTCTCATAGAATTTTAGTTTACGGGAATGATGCAGAAGTGTTATCCAACTCAAAATTAAAGCATAAGGTTAGAGTGATTGGGAATTCTATGAATTGGGAAGATTATGCAGATACGCTTTCAAATAAAAGTACCGGAGTTTCGCCCAAAAGAAATGGACTTAATATGGTGTTTTCTGGACGAATTGTGTCAGATAAGAAAATTGAGGTATTGTTAGAAGCATGCTTAAAATTGCAGGTGAATTATAAATTGATTATTATCGGAGAAGGAGATGAATTGGAACCGTCTAAAGCTTATTGTGAAAAACATAGTTTAAATGTTGAGTTTATTGGTGCACAATACGGTGTAAAGGTTAAAGAAGTCATGGAGTGGGCAGACGTAATGGTAATTACAGGTAAGGTTGGCTTATCTTTGGTACATGCTTATGGCAATAATTTGCCAGTAATTATGCATGATAGATTCGAATTGCACAGTCCAGAATATGAAGTGCATACAAACTCTGATAATTTTTTATTTACAATGGATAATAGTGATGATTTAGTCATTAAATTAACGAATATTTTCAAAAAGGATTTGATACCTGATGAAGTTTCTCTTTGCCAAAATAGTCTTCGAAAGTATGGTTATTTTCCGGATGTTGTTTCTGCTAAATTTGTAAATTCGTTAAAATAAAAGGTATGATAAACTTGTTAAAAAACATTGTATATAAGTTAAGGTATTTACGTTTAACTTTGGGAAATAAAAATTGTCAAATAGGAAAAAATTATAAAGTGGGTAGAAGTTGCTTTATTTCTAAAAAAAATGAGATTCAAATAGGTGATGATTTTTTTATGGGAAATTATTGTCATTTATCAAGTAATTTGAGTATCGGAAACGATGTAATGTTCGCTTCTTTTGTTTCTTGTGTGGGAGGTGATCATAAAATTGATAATATTGAAACAACCATAAATAAATCGGGGAGAGATATTTTTAAAACGACCGTAATAAATAATAATGTTTGGATTGGACATAGCGTGGTTTTAATGCATGGAGTAACTATTGGAGAAGGAGCCGTTGTCGCAGCGGGGTCAATAGTAACAAAAGATGTTCCTAATAACACAATTGTGGCTGGAAACCCAGCTAAAATTATAAGAAAAAGAAAATAAATAGGTAATATGAAACAAATTATACAAGACCTTAAAAAAGGAGATACCATCCTAGAAGAAGTGCCAGTGCCAAGAGTAAGTTCGGGGTCTGTACTTATAAAAACAACTAGAAGTTTGGTTTCGCTAGGAACTGAAAGAATGCTTGTTGATTTTGGAAAAGCAAATTTTCTTCAAAAAGCGAAACAGCAACCAGATAAGGTCAAAATGGTGTTGAATAAGGTGAAGACTGACGGGTTAAGGCCAACACTAGAAGCTGTTTTTAATAAGTTGGGACAACCACTGCCTTTAGGGTATTGTAATGTAGGCGAAGTTGTTTCCGTTGGTAAAGGTGTGTCTGAGTTTTCAGTTGGAGATCGTGTCGCTTCCAATGGTAATCACGCTGAATTTGTATCTGTTCCTAAAAATTTAGTAGCAAAAATACCGGACAATGTATCCGATGAAGATGCTACATTTACCATAATTGGATCCATTGGTTTACAGGGGATTAGATTGCTTAATCCTACTTTTGGAGAGACTATAGTTGTGGTTGGATTAGGATTAATCGGATTGGTTACGGCAGAATTGTTGTTAGCCAATGGTTGCAATGTTATTGGCTTTGATTTTGACAATGAAAAAGTAAGGATTGCAAAGGAAAAAGGAATAGTTGCTATCAACCCAGGAAATGAAACTGATCAAGTAAAGTTTGTTGAATCTGTAACCAATAATATTGGAGCAGATGGCGTTGTTATTACTGCTTCCAGTAAGAGTAATGAGATTATATCGCAATCTGCACAAATGTGCCGGAAAAGAGGGCGAGTTGTTTTAGTAGGAGTTATTGGCTTAGATATAAGCAGAGCTGATTTCTTCGAAAAAGAAATTACTTTTCAGGTGTCATGTTCTTATGGACCAGGAAGGTATGATGAAAGTTACGAAAAAAACGGACAGGACTATCCAATTGGATTTGTACGTTGGACAGAGAAAAGAAATTTTGATGCTGTTTTAAATGCTATTTCTAAAGGCATATTAAATGTTCAAGATTTAATTACAGATCGAATTCCGCTGTTAGATTATCAAAAAATATATGGTGACATGGGGAACTCTAAATCAATTGCTGCTATTTTAGAATATCCTTCAAACGTTGACATGGTTTCATCTATTGTTGTCAATAAAAATTCATTTGATGGAATGAAAGGCATACTCGGTATTATTGGTGCAGGTAACTTTACCAGTTCAACAATGATGCCCAACCTTAAGAAAATAGGAGCGAATGTGAAATATATTGCAAGTTCAGGAGGGTTGTCATCTACCATTATGGCAAAAAAATATGGAGTTTCAAAATCAACGACCAATCATAGAGAAATGTTAGAAGACAATGACGTTGATTTGGTTTTGATAACAACACAACACAATACTCACGCAAGTATGGTTGTTGAGGCCATCCACTCCGGGAAAAGTGTTTTTGTAGAAAAACCACTTGCCTTAAATGCAGAAGAATTGTCATTAGTCATAGAAAGTTATGATAAAAACAATGTCAATGTTTCAGTTGGGTTTAATAGAAGATTTGCACCTATTGCAGTTCAAATGAAAGAGGCTTTAGGCAAAGCAAATACTCCTGTAAATATTGTTGCAACGATGAATGCTGGTTTCATTCCTAAAGATGTTTGGGTACATAACATGGAAGTAGGAGGTGGTAGAATTATTGGAGAAGCTTGTCACTATATTGATCTATGCTCATATTTATCTGGATCAAAAGTTGTTTCTGTTTGTATGAATGCTATGGGAGTCAATCCGACAGAAAATACTGATAACGCAAGTATATTATTGAAATATGAGAACGGCTCAACAGCGGTAATCAATTACCTGTCAAATGGAAGTAAATCATATTCTAAAGAGCGAGTAGAGGTGTATTCTCAAGAAAGAACGATTGTGATGGATAACTGGAGGAAAGTTAAATTTTATGGTTTTAAGGGGCGCAGTAATTTTTCAGGGAAGCAAGATAAAGGGCATTTTTGTCAGTTTCAAAAATTGATTGAACAACATAAGAATGGCGGAGCCCCTATAATTGCTTTCGATTCGATTGTAAATACAACTAAAGCATCTTTTGCGGCAATTAATTCATTGAAAGAAGGGAAATGGATTTCAATAAAATAAAATTATTAATAAATACTATAAAGTACCTTAAGCTACAACAAATTTATTACAGAATTTTATTTGGGCTTAGAAAGAAATTTGTGAGCAAAAAGTATAATGACCAAATTCTAGAAGAAATAGAGCCGTTAATTTTACCTAATACAATAGATAAGAATATCGGCTATTTGGGTGGTTTCGAATTTAGTTTTTTGAATATTAACCATACGTTTAAATATCCTATCGATTGGAATTATAGTGATTATGGAAAGTTGTGGACATATAATTTAAACTATTTTGATTTTTTAAATCAACCCGATATCGACCAAACAGAAGCACTCCTTCTTATTAATGATTTTATAGATAGATCCATGGAATTGGAAGATGGGTTGGAACCATATCCAATTTCTCTTCGTGGTATCAATTGGATTAAATACCTATCTGAAAAAAAGATTCGAGACAAAAAAATAAACACTTCGTTATTTAATCAGTATATGAGATTGCTAGATAATTTAGAATATCATATTTTGGGAAATCATTTGTTGGAAAATGGAATGTCTCTTTTATTCGGTGCGTACTATTTTAAGAATGATGTATTGTATTTAAAAGCAAAAAAAATAATAGAAATAGAATTAAATGAGCAGGTCTTATATGATGGAGCCCATTTTGAGCTCTCACCGATGTATCATCAAATTATTTTGGATAGGCTATTGGATTGTATTACGTTGTTAGAAAATAATTTTTGGAAAAAGAACACAGCGCTGTTGTCCTTTATGAAAGTTAAGGCAACTTTAATGTTGAGTTGGCTGACTAAGATCACTTTTAGTAACGGGAACATTCCAATGGTCAATGATAGTGCATATGGAATTGCGCCTAATACATCTGCTATAGAAACGTATGGAGACACATTAGAGATACATTCTCACGATATGAAACTCTCGGATTCGGGTTATCGAATATTTAAGGATGATTCTTATGAATTATTTATAGATGTTGGAGAGGTAGGCCCTATGTACCAACCTGGTCATGCACATGCAGATACATTTAGTTTTGTATTACATCAGCAAAAACCTTTAATCGTCGACCCTGGCCTTTCTACGTACAATCAAGGGGAAGTGAGAGAGGAACAGAGGTCTACTTATAGCCATAATACAGTTACTCTTCATAATGAAAATTCTTCTGAAGTATGGGCTGGGTTTAGGGTTGCAAATAGAGCTAGAGTAACTATTTTAAGGGATGAAGAAAACACATTAATCGCATCACACAACGGTTATAAAAAGAAGGGGGTAAAGCATACAAGAAGCTTTGACATAAATGAGAAGGAAATATGTATAAAAGATTTTCTTAACAATGCTGAAGGGCAGGCTCACTTTCATTTCCATCCAGATTGTAACGTACAGGTAAGTTCGTTAAAAAGTGAAGTTCAAATTGAGGATGTAAAAATGTCATTCGATGGAGCCCATAAAATTGAACAATACTCATATCGCTTTTCTAATGGCTATAATAATAGAATAGAGGGGCTTAAAATTACTGTTACTTTTACTAATTTATTAGAAACTAAAATTAAAGTTTAATGACAATCGTATATTTTTATCAATATTTTACAACTCCAAAAGGAGCGTACGGAACACGTGTCTATGAATTTACAAAAAAGTGGGTTGAACGAGGTCATAAGGTGGTTGTTGTTACCAGTATCTATTCTAAGTCAGATATAAGCGCAGAGAAATTCTTAGAGACTCAAGAGATTGATGGAATAACGCTTAAAATCATCAATGTGACAATTGATAACAAACAATCTTTCTTAAAAAGAATTTATACGTTTCTTGTGTACAGTTTTTTTTCTATGTTTTACGCATTTACATTGAAGTGTGACGTGGTTATATCAAGTTCAGGTCCCATTACTGTTGGGATTCCGGGGTTAATAGCTAAGTATTTTAGAAGGAAGAAATTTGTTTTTGAAGTAAGAGATTTATGGCCGGAAGGACCAATAGAATTAGGTGTTTTGAATAATAAGTTTATTCAGAAATTGTCCTATTTTTTTGAGAAAATATGTTATAAAAATTCAAGTTTAGTAGTCGCTTTGTCTCCAGGAATGAAATCGAATATTACGGATAGATTTCCTGATACCAATGTTATTTCTGTAACTAATTCTGCAAATATTGAATTGTTTTCATCTCCAAAAAAAGAAATCTTACACCCGCAAATTATAGGGAAAAAAATAGCTATTTATAGTGGTAATATAGGATTGGTTAATAATTCAGAATTGCTTTACAGGGCAGCAAAGAAATTATTAGAACAAGGAAGAGACGATATTGTTATTGTTCTGATTGGTGATGGTCAACAAAAAAAAGAAATAATGAAGAAATCAGCAGGTGTAAGTACTATTCTTTGTATGGACTTAATGCCGAAAATTGAATTGGTAAACTATGTGAAAAATTCATTAGTTTCCTTAATTCCTTTAAATGATACTCCGATGCTTTCTACGTCGTCTCCTAATAAATTATTTGAGAGTATGTCAGCTGCAGTTCCGGTAATTCAAACAACAAATGGATGGATTAAAGAAATGCTTGAAACAAGTAAATCTGGTTTTACAGTGAGCCCTGCAGAAGAAAGTGAATTGGTTGATAAGTTGATATTTTTAGCAGATAATCCAGTTGTGGCTAATGAAATGGGGCAACGAGGCTATGATTATGCAAAGGCAAATTTTGATAAGGATATTTTATCGAAAAGAATGATTGTAGAAATAGAAGAAGCATGTAAATTATAAAAAAAAAGTATGAAGTATTTAGCTTGTTTTTTCGCACTAGTGGTGGTAGCATTTCTTTATGAGAAAATTGCACAAAAGTGTAACATAATTGATACGCCTAACAATAGAAGTTCCCATAAAACATCAACCATTCGAGGCGGAGGTGTTTTATTTGTGTTTGCCATATTGCTTTTTGTTTTTTTTAATGATTTTCAATATCCATATTTTGCCATCGGGCTTTGTTTAATTGCTATAGTTAGTTTTATAGATGATTTAAAAACCTTGAGCTCAAGAATTCGATTACCCTTTCAATTTTCTGCAGTCTTATTGGTGTTTTACGAAATAGGAATAGATTTATGGCCAGTTTGGGTCATTGCGTTAATAATTTTCGCTGTGTTATTTATTAATATTTATAATTTTATGGATGGAATCAATGGTCTTACAGGGGCATACAGTATGTCTGTTCTTATTGGTTTTTATGGCATCAATTTAAATGAGCGCATTGTTAGTGATGAGTTGATTGTTTATCTCTTTTTGTCTTTACTGGTTTTCGGCTTCTATAATTTTAGGAGAAAAGCGAGATTTTTTGCAGGTGATATAGGTAGTATCTCTATGGCAATTGTTGTACTATTCGTTGGTGCTAAAATGATGTATGAGTTAGAATCACCACTAATTCTTTATACCATTGTTGTGTATGGAGCTGATGGCTTGTGGACCTTGGTGTGTCGAAAAAGAAAAGGTAAAAAATTGACAGAAGCACATCGGGATCATATGTATCAAAAACTCGTAGATGTAAAAAAAATATCTCATTTGAAAGTTTCTGGGTTGTATGCGGGGATACAATTGTTGGTAAATATTCTAATTTATATGTCCTATAAATTAGAAGTGTATATACAATTTATAATCGCTGCTATGCTGGCATGCTTTTTTAGTGTCATTTACATTATTTTACTAAAATATTTACAAGTAAAGCTAACAGTATTTAAATAACATAAGATGTTTTCAAAGAATATAAATTTATCGACTTCGGCAATTATAGAAGCTAAAAATGAAGGCTTTGATTCTATAAGTTTTAATGAGAAAAAGAACATCGTTTTTTTTGAAGATAGGTTAAAATATTATTTGAAATCAAATTCTAACGTTGCTTGTTTGAGTTCAGGAACGTCTGCGATTCACTTAGCATTAATTTTATCAGGGGTAACAAACAATGATGAAGTGCTTTGTCAAAGTTTTACTTTTTCCGCTTCAGCAAACCCAATTTTATATCAAGGAGCAACTCCTGTTTTTATTGATAGTGAATTAGAAACATGGAACATGTGCCCCTTTGCACTAGAAGAAGCAATTAAAGATAGAATTTCTAAAAACAAAAAGCCGAAAGCAATCATTGTGGTTCATTTGTATGGTATGCCTGCTAAAATAGCTCAAATTATGGCGATTGCGAAGGCCTATAATATTACACTTATAGAAGATGCAGCAGAAGCATTAGGAGCTAACTATAAAGGACATAATTGTGGAACTTTTGGAGATTTCGGTATTTTGTCATTTAATACCAATAAAATAATTACCTCTTTTGGAGGAGGGGGGTTGGTCTGTAAAAGGCTAGAAGATAAACAAAAAGCAATATTTTTAGCCACTCAGGCAAGAGATAATGCACCGCATTATCAACATTCAGAAATTGGTTATAACTATCGAATGAGTACTGTGTTAGCAGGGATTGGCCTTAGACAGTTGGATGTATTGGAAAAACATGTAAGCAGTAGAAGAGCAAATAATAGCTTTTACCAAGAGCTTTTTAAAGATGTGAAAGGTGTGACTTGTTTGAAAGAACCATCCGATGATTATTTCTCAAATCACTGGTTGTCTTGTATCTTAATTGAAGAAGATGTTTCCGGATTTAGTAATGAAAAGCTACGACTACAGTTCGCGAAAGATAGGATAGAATCACGCCCTTTGTGGAAACCTATGCATTTGCAACCTGTTTTTAAGGGGTGTGCATATTATGGAGGTACCGTTGCGGAAGATTTGTTTGAAAAAGGTTTGTGTTTGCCTTCAGGCTCAAATTTAACAGATACTGATCGAGATAGAATTGCCAGATCGATTAAGAAAATACTAATCAAAGGGACTTAAGGATTAAGTTGATGCTATTAATATTTATTTGAAGATAGATTCAAGGCGATTTAAAGTTCAATATTGCTCTATGGATGTACGAAGTTGTGCACATCATCGAGAATTATATAATTACACTTTGTTTATGGTCAAAACTAGGATGAGAATTCGATTGAAGATCAACTGAAATGATTCGGTTATATTTTAGCCTTTTTGGCAACTGATACTTTTGAGGAGGTAAATCCAAAAGACTTTTAAGAAAGTAGAGTTTAATTAACCTTGTAGACTACCAATAATTATTGTAGTTTCGCTTGAAATAGTTGGCTATGCTTCGAAATTTTTTTTTAAAAACACTGAATAGATACGCCTCTAGATGGATTGTTCTTTGTATAGATCTGTTTTTGGTAATATTGTCATTTGTTTTTGCGTATTTTATTCGGTTTAATGCGAGTTTTGACTTTGATACCCAGTATTTATCTAATCAATTAATTCTTATAGGCGTACTTTCTATAAGCAGTTTTTTATTGGTTGGGTCGTACAAAGGTATCATAAGACATACAGGAACGAGAGATGTATTTAATGTTTTTTTAGGAGTGTCGTTATTGGCTTTTTTTATTATTGCCATAGTGGTTTTTAATCGGTTTTTCGGTTTCGTATCTGGCTTTACCATTCCAATATCTATAGTAATCATTCATTATTTTGTAAACGTTTTTGTACTGACTATAAGCCGGTTTGTTTTTAAGGCTTTTTATGAAATCATCACCACCGAATTAGGCGACGTAACCAATGCTTTAATTTATGGAGCTGGAGATTCAGGTATGATAACGTATGGAGCGCTGAACAAAGACACAAAAAAAAATTATGAGGTTCTAGGGTTCATTGATGATGACATAAAAAAAGTGAATAAAAAAATAGATCGATTAAAAATTCATCCTCTTGAAAGAATAAATATCAGTTTTATTAATAAAAATAATATTGATGAAATCATCATTTCAATTCAAAATATACGCCCCTCTCGATTGTTAGAAATTACGGACTATTTCATTCAATTGAATGTTGATGTAAAAATTGTTCCGCCTTTAACAAATTGGATCGACGGACATTTGGAATCGAATCAGATACGAGAGATAAAAATAGAAGATTTACTAGAACGGGCTCCAATACTTATAAACAATCCTATATTACAAAGAGATGTAAATAATAAAGTGATTTTGGTTACTGGTGCTGCAGGTTCTATAGGAGGCGAAATATCGAGACAGTTGAGTTTGTACAAACACAAACACTTAGTATTGATAGATCAGGCAGAATCAGATTTGTATGAATTACAACAAGAGCTTGTACAAAAGAATATTTCAAACTTTACGGCGATTGTGGCGGATGTTAGAGATGAGAAAAGAATGAGAAACATCTTTAAGGAATTTCACCCTCAAAAAGTATTTCATGCGGCGGCGTATAAACACGTGCCTTTAATGGAGGATAGCCCCTATGAAGCAGTAAAAATTAACATTCAAGGCACAAAAACGATCGCTGATTTAGCATTGGAGTTTAAGGTAGATCGTTTTGTTATGATTTCTACTGATAAAGCGGTGAATCCAACAAATGTAATGGGAGCAACCAAAAGAGTTGCTGAAATGTATATAAGCTGTTTAAGTAAAAAAAATAATGAAACAAAATTTACAATTACACGTTTTGGAAATGTGCTAGGCTCTAATGGTTCTGTGATTCCATTATTTAAAAAACAATTGGAAAAAGGAGGGCCGATTACAGTAACTCATAAAGAGATTACTAGGTATTTTATGACCATCCCAGAAGCTTGTCGTTTAGTGCTAGAAGCCGGGACCATGGGAGAGGGAGGAGAGATTTATATTTTTGATATGGGGAAATCTGTGAAAATATTTGAGATTGCTAAAAAAATGATACATCTTTCTGGCTTAAAATATCCTGAAGATATTGATATTGAGGTTACCGGATTAAGACCTGGAGAAAAGTTATACGAGGAACTATTAGCAACTGGTGAAAACACCAAGCCAACCTATAATGAGAAAATTCTCATAGCAGAGACTCAATCGTTAAATGTATTGCTTACGTTGAAGTTAATTGAAAATTTATGTGAGGTGAATTCAGGCCAAGATAATAAAAAATCAGTTTCTATGATAAAAGAATTAGTTCCAGAGTATATATCTAATAATTCAATTTATGAAAAGTTGGATAAATCACTCAGTATATAAATTATTATCTTATTTTCGCGAAAAAAAAACTCTACATGTTAAAGAATCTTATCAAAGGGCTGTTGTTTATCCTTCTTATTTCATTTACCTCGTGTGTATCTAAAAAAAATATTAACTATTTTCAGAATGATATTGAACAAACGTTTAAAAATAATAAAGGCTTTGGCTTAACGTTTAAATCTGATGATTTATTGGCCATAAATGTGTCTTCTCAAAATTTGGAAGCGGTAAAGCCTTTTAACTTACCTTCAGTTGCCTATAATGTAGTGTCTAATTCTATTACTGGAGTGCCAAAACAACAAAGTTATTTGATTGATACTGATGGGTATATTCAGTTTCCTGTATTGGGGAAGATAAAATTGAAAGGATTGTCTAGGATCGAATCAATTGAATTTATTACTGAAAAATTAAGGCCTTTTGTTAAGGATGTTACAATAAACATTCAAATTTTAAATTTTAAAATAAATGTGATTGGGGATGTTAAAAACCCTGGCATGTTTCAAATTAAAAATGAAAGAGTTACTATTTTGGATGCATTGTCTTTAGCCGGAGATACAAATATTTCAGGAGAACGTATTGTTGAAGTAAAAAGAGAAACAAATAAAGGAATTGTAACAGGGTTAATCGATTTGAAATCCAATAAACTTTTTGCTTCTCCTTATTATTATTTACAACAGAATGATGTGGTGTATGTAAATCCGAATACCTCTAAAATTCAATCGGCATCTTACAATCAAAATACAGGTTTGTTTATTTCTATAGGCTCTGTGTTAATTTCATTAATCTCTATTTTAACAAGGTAACATGAATACAAGATACAAATCAAACAAAGTAGAGACTGAAGACACTCTTAATATTCGTGTGGAAATCGAAAAATATTTGATTCACTGGAAATGGTTTGTTTTGAGTGGTATATTGGCGCTTTTAACTGCATTTTTGTATTTACGCTATGCAACTCCTCAATACAGTGTTTCAGCGGTAATATTAATAAAAGATGATAAAAAAAATGGAGGCTCAGCAGAGTTGGCGGTTTTTGAAGATTTAGGTTTAGGAACTTCCGGACAGAATATCGATAACGAGATAGAAGTGATTAAGTCTAGAAAAATTTTAGGAGATGTTATCAAAAATTTGAAATTGAATATTTCTTATTTTATTGAAGGAAGAATAAAGGAAACAGAAGCCTACGTAAATTCTCCATTAGATATTGAGTTTGTAGAAAAAAGGAAAAACCATTACAGTTTGGATTCGGTGATTGCAATCACTAAAGTTTCAGAATCTAAAATTGAGTTATTTTCACAATTGGGAGACTCTCAAGGTGTGTTTTCTCTAGGAGAGAATATTCAAAGTAATATTGGTGTTTTTAAAATTACAGAGAGAAAAGTTGAAAATCAACTTCAAAAGAACGGATCTGTAAAAATTGTGATCACTTCATTAAACAGTTTGATTGATGCCTATAAAAAAGGTGTAACCGTTTTACCCGTGAATAAAAAATCCAGCGTTGTAAAACTGTCATTAAATAATGCAGTGAAATTGAAAGCGGAGCACTTTTTGGATTCTTTGGTAAGTGCCTATAATAGAGATGCAATTTATGACCAAAACTTAGGTGCCAATAAAACCAAAACCTTTATTGATGGACGTTTGAAATTGGTTAAAAATGATTTTGACAATGTCAATCTAGAATTGAAAGACTTTAAAACGACGAATAAAGTAACCAATATAGAAGTCGAATCTAAGTTAGTTTTAAACTCAGTATCAGAGAATAATAAAAAAATTATCGAGACTAGTATTCAATTATTGTTGGTTGATGCATTGCGAAAAGATTTGCTTGCTAATGCAAAGGAAAATAATTTATTAGCAACGAATCTTGGGTTGAACGACGCGAGTATCGCAGGATCAATAGTTTATTATAATTCGTTGGTGCAAAGTAAGATACGGTTGTTGAGGTCAGCGAGTGAATTGAATCCGACCGTTATAAATGTTACGAATGAAATTTTGGGCGTAAAATCTAGTTTAATGCAAAGCTTAGATAATGCAAAGAAAGGATTAGAATTAACATTGGTCGAATTATCTAAAGAAGATGTAAATATCAAGGCCAAAATGTCTGGAGTTCCAATTCAAGAATTGGAGCTTGGGAAAATAAAGTTAAAACAAGAAATAACTTCAGGCCTATATTCTTATTTGTTAAAAAAGAAAGAAGAAACGGCAATCTCTTTAGCTGTTGCAGTTCCAAATGCTAAAATAATTGACAAAGCCTATGGAAGTAATATCCCCGTTTCACCAAAGAGAAGGATCATTTATTTGGCGATGTTATTATTAGGAATCATGATTCCGTTTGTAATTATTTACTTGAAAAATTTGTTTGACACAAAGATTCACAATAAAAAAGATGTTGAAGAGATGTTGTCTGTTCCTTTTTTAGGGGATGTTCCAAAATCAGAGGAGAAATCAAAAATAGTCATTGGGGCGGATGCCCGTTCAAGTACAGCGGAAGCATTTCGCTTAATTAGAACAAACTTAGATTTCATGTTGATGAATAAAAAAGGGAAAAGTAATACCATTTTTATTACCTCAACAACCAGTGGTGAAGGAAAATCTTTTATTTCTATAAATGTTGCGGCTTCTTTGGCTATGTCTGGAAAAAAAGTATTGCTAATGGGAATGGATTTACGTGCGCCTAAAGTTACTGAGTACTTGGGGTTGTCTGATAGAAAAGGGGTGACGAATTATATTACCAACGAAGAGCTGTCTTTAGATGATTTGATTTTTAAATTGGATGATTATGAAAATTTAGACATCATTTCTTCTGGTGTTGTACCGCCAAATCCAGCTGAGTTACTGATGACAAAAAGAGTGGAGAATTTGTTTACCATTGTTAAAGAAGAGTATGATTATATTATTGTGGATACGGCGCCGGTAAATCTAGTAACTGATACATTGTTGATTGCGAAGTATGCGGATATGTTTATGTATGTAGCGAGAGCTAATTATTTGGATAAACGTTTGTTAGCAGTACCACAAAACTTATATAATGAAAAGAGATTACCTAATATGGCTATGATATTAAATGCTACAGATCCAAAACGAAGTTATGGATATGGCTATGGTGGTTATGGCTATGGATATGTAGTGATCGAAAAACCTTGGTATAAAAAGATCTTCGATAGATCATAAGAAGAACAACAGGATACAAATAAAAAAAGGGGCAATTTAAATTGCCCCTTTTTTT